>ENA-ORCM01002337-ORCM01002337.1-human-gut-metagenome-genome-assembly--contig:-NODE-2337-length-14049-cov-4.655096_pt1 | contig 14049 bp, 8 predicted proteins | sample MGYA00242906_ERZ507928 | MGnify/ENA primary metagenome ERZ507928 (study PRJEB26167, sample SAMN06115497) | human gut metagenome | host: Homo sapiens | place: China:Shanxi | collected 2015-05-07...
CGACAGCCGTCAATGAAATAAATGTGGAGCGCCCTTTGCGACACATTTATGAATTGGGTGCATGGCTCGTAACGTAGGGTTGCCGTAGACCCCACGAACGTCCGCGGCGAACGGAACATCACGCCTTGATGTCGCGTCTCCAGGTGTGAATTTTCTACGAAAAGTGATATAGCGGTTCTAATCCGCACGGGCACGGCTCCAGTTGCCATCCATGGCAACATCCGCCTGTCGTGAACCTCCTGTTCACTCCGCCCTGTCTATCAGCACTTTTCAAGAAAATATCAACACCCTCCGACAGACATCGCGGCATGACATTCCGTCCACCGTGGGCGTTCTGTGTTTTGGGTCTATACAGAAAAAATGAGTTGTGGGATACTAAATTTGTTGCAAATAGCGCATAAAAAGATGAATATGGGTCTATAGGGAAAAATTTGCCTTTCAGATACTCAATTTCTTCAAAATGAGCATCTCAGAGCCAGTTTTTTTCCTATAGACCCATGAAGTTTTTCAAGAAACCAGTAGCCCCGGCTGGGTATAAGAATAAGCAGTGCCGTAAGCAGACGTCGGTACCATAGCGTCCTAAGGGACGCATTGCGGTCGCATTGTGACCGCCTATGTACCGCTACGCTCTGCGACAGAGCGCGAGCGTGCCGCGTTTCTTATACCCTGCTAAGGGCTACGGGATTATTTCACTAACTCTCAATTTAAAATAATGTCTGCTGCACGTATCTCTCGGGGAATTCATGCAGGTAAGTAAAGCATTTCTTCGGGGAACACAGCATACCATTCGCTACGCAGGTATTTTGAATCAGTGCCATAAGCTCTTTTGCATAAGGACTGGGAATATCGTAGGCATTTCCGTAGGTGCTGATATATTTTTGCCGGATGCCGGGGAAATCACGATCCAGCGCCTGATAGAAATATTCCCGGTCGCCTTCCCGCAGCGTGACACCAACATTGAACACCAGAATCCCCTGAACTCCTGCCAGCAGGCAATAATCAAGCAAGCCTTCTATATTCTCCCTGGTATCGTTAATAAAAGGAAGAATCGGTGTCATCCACACAAGAGTCGGTATTCCCAACTCTTTACATCTCATCAACACTTCAAAACGCTCTCTCGTAGTAGACACATGCGGTTCAATCTTACGGCACAGCTCCTCATCATAAGTAGTGAGCGTCATCTGCACGACTGCTTTGGTCTTCTTATTGATAGATTGCAGCAGATCGAGATCCCGAAGCACCAGATTGGATTTTGTGAGTACCATAACGCCATATTCATACCGATCGATCAGTTCCAGACATTTTCTGGTCAATTGAAGCTCTTTTTCAGCGGGAAGATACGGATCGCACATGGCACCTGTACCGATCATGCATTTGTGCCGTTTTGAACGTAATGCCTGCTCCAGCAGTTCAGGAGCATTTTTCTTGACCTCGATATCTTCAAAGGCGTGTGTAAAACCGTAACATCTGCTGCGGCTGTCACAATAAATGCAGCCGTGGGAGCATCCGCGGTAAATATTCATTCCGTTATTCTGAGATAAAATCCCCTTCGCCTGGACAAAATGCATGGCAATATTCTCCCTCATTTGATTGTATAACTTTGTTTTTATATTAACATAGGAAAAGTGAGAAAACAAAAATAATTTTAACTAAAATTAAGCTAAAATAGATAGCTAAATAAAGATAATAATGATACAATACAAGAACGGAGATTGGAAAAGCTTTACGATAAAACAATTATGGAAAGGAAAACTATTGATGCAGAAATTTGGTGCAGAAAAATTTCATGGAGTGAATTTTGCGGTATTTCCGCACAAAGGCGTACTGGGATCTGGAGAAGCCAGAAAAAGTATGGAGGAAATGGCGCATAAGACCCACGCGAACTGGGTGATACTCACTCCCTCGGGGATGCAGGAAACCCCTTATAGCGAAGAAATTCGTTTCGATGGGGAGAAAAGCTGCACGGATGAAGAACTGTGTGATATGATTCGCTTTGCGAAGAGTCTGGGATTAAAGGTGGCATTAAAGCCTACCGTGAATTGTGACAATGGTGTCTGGAGAGCAAGGATAAGCTTTTTTGATCATGATGTTCCCTGTGAACCGAAGTGGGGCAACTGGTTTGAAAGCCATATTGCTTTTCAGAAGCATTATGCACAGATTGCGCAGCAGACGGGATGTGAATTATTTCTTACAGGCTGTGAGATGACGATGACGGAGCACCGGGAGACAGAGTGGAGAAAACTTATCGCAGAAGTACGGACGGTATATGACGGACCTGTCGGTTATAATTGCGACAAATATGGAGAAGATCATATTACATGGTGGGATGCCGTGGATGTGATTGCGTCCAGCGGATATTATCCCATAGACGACTGGGACAACCAGTTAGACCGGATCGAAAAGGTTGTGAAAAAATTTCAGAAGCCCTTTTTGTTTTCGGAAGCGGGTTGCATGAATATTCATGGTTCTGCGCAGGTTCCGAATAACTGGGAACTGCAGGGTGAAGAGGATGATGCGGAACAGGCGGACTGGTACCGGGCAATGTTTACAGCCTGCAGAAAACGTGACTGGGTGAAAGGCTTCGGCATCTGGGATTGGCCGGGAAATTTGGAAGGATTGAGCCCTTATGCGGTATGTGGACGTCCTGCGGAGAATGTGATCGCAGAAGAGTACGGCAGGAGAGAGTAAAGCAGGCAATCGAAAGATCATAACAGAAAATGTCGAAGCAACAGAAAACAGAGTAGAAGGTATGGGAAAATGGAACAGCAGAAAAAGATTATAAGTATAGCGGATTTGCCGCAAGTGCGGGTATTGGGCCGGACCACGGGAAAAGATGTGATCAATTTATTCTGGACCGGCAGCGGTATAGAATTTCTATATACTGGCAGTGAATTGTGGCTGGAAGTAAATGCTGATTACGACACGATGGAGCCATGGCTGGCGGTAGAACTGAATGGTGCCCAGATCAGCCGTTTTCCGGTTAATAAAGGGAAAAATGAAGTATGCCTGTTTCGAGGAATGACAGTAGGAAAGCCGAAGCATGTACGGATTCTGAAGGAAGTACAGGCTATGCACCAGGACCCGCTGCACATGATACAGATTTTGGGATTGCAATATGGAGATGGGAAATTTTTGGTTCTGCCGGATCCTGAATATCGCCTGGAATTTGTAGGAGACAGTATTACCAGTGGAGAGGGAACTATGGGGCCGGTAGGTGAGGAAGACTGGATCAGTGCGTTCTTCTCTGCGGAAAATACGTATCCCCGTATGGTATCGGATGCGCTTTCTGCGGAATATCGTGTGGTGTCCCAGAGTGGCTGGGGAATCGTCACCGGCTGGGATGGCATTGTAGAGAATAAGATTCCTCCCTATTATAAACAGGTCTGCGGATTGCTTACCGGGGAGCGAAATGCTTCGCTGGGAGCACTGGAAGACTATGATTTCAAGGCATGGCAGCCGGATGCCGTGATCATTAATCTGGGAACCAACGATGCCACAGCAATCCAGTCCGCAGCGGAACTGGTAAGAGAATGGGCAGGAACCCGTGACATAAAAGAAGTCAAAAAGATCCTGACTACAGCAATCCGAGATTTCCTGAAAGCTGTGCGTGACTGCAATCCTGAGGCACAGATCATCTGGGGCTATGGTATGCTGGGAGACAATTTACTGCCCGTCATCCGTGAAGCGGTGGAAACCTACGCGGAACAGACTGGTGATACCGGAATCCACTTTTTACAACTTCCCAACACCACACCGGACACCGTAGGCAGCCGCCTGCATCCCGGAGTGAAAGCTCATCGCAAAGCAGCACAGGTGATAGAAAAGTATTTGCTGGAACTTTTTAAACAATAAATTTATAAAATCTTAAGGAATATGTGCCGAAAAATGTGACAACTCCGGATTAAACTGGGACTCAAAGAAAGCAATTAACTCTGGGGGGCAGCAATATGACACAGGAGAATCGTTCGAGCAGACAACCGGATCTGGAAATGATACAGGTGCGAAGAAATCCGTATCTGGTGGATTACCGGACTGGAAAAAATATAGTCAGACACGTAGGAAGACGTGTAGGACAACCGCAAGACAGACAGACCGGAAGATACGCCGATCAATCACGAAGCAATCATACCGGAGGACGCACAGAACGGTCACAACATAGCATATCGGCAATGCCGCAGGAAGGCGGAAGGAAGAAATCACATCCGCAGTATTCGACGACAGCACAGCAGAAAAACAAGGCCTGGCGGCAGGAGCAGGGTCATCCGGGCAATGCATATGAGCAAAATGTTTACAAAGACAATACTTACAGCACCCGCGTCAGACAACGCCGGGTCAGAGCCGGGAGGCAGCGCCGCCGCAGACAGGCAAGAATCCGCAGATATATTAAGATTTCCCTGCTGTGTGCCAGCATTCTTGCAGGAATCTTTATGTTGAAAAATTTGTTGGAAGTACCTGCCAGCACTGCGGAGGCCAGTACTCCTGTGGAAGTTGCGGCAGAAGCTGTGCAGCGGATCGAAAAACAGATCGGGGAGACCACGGGAACCCGGATCCAGGGACTTCCGGCGGATGTATATGCAGCACATCCCAACTGGACAGAAGATTTTCTCACCGTGAATGAATATTCCAGACCGGGAGATCCCCTGACGGAAGTGAAAAATATTTTTGTACATTACACGGCGAATCCTGGGACCAGCGCGGCCCAGAACCGCAGCTACTTCGAACAGCTGAAAGACAATCATGAACGCAGTGCCAGTGCCCATTTTATCATTGGCTATGATGGCGAGATCCTTCAGTGCGTTCCTCTGGACGAGATCGCCTATGCAGTACAGACCCGCAATAAGGATTCTATTTCTATCGAATGCTGCTACAAGGCGGACAACGGCCAGTTTACTCAGGAGACCTATGATTCTCTGATCAAATTATTGAAATGGCTGACTGATGCCTATGACCTGCAACCCGATGACATCTTGCGCCACTATGATTGTGGTGGAAAGAAATGTCCCATTTACTATACGGAGCATGAAGATGCCTGGAACAAACTGAAAGAAGACGTGAAAAACCTATAGAGAATTGCGAACGGAGGAACTTTTTTCCAAAAGGAAAAGGTTCCTTTTCGTTAGTCTTGTTTTACGAAAACAAGTTTGCTAGAATAGAACGGTAATAAGCAACAGACAAGGCCTTGCGGGGCAGAAATGAGGAGTAACATGAATTTATTATCACCTTCAATTCTTTCGGCGGATTTATGGAAACTGGGAGAGGATATCAAAGCTGTGGAAGGAGCAGGAGTCCCCTGGCTGCATGTAGACGTGATGGACGGATTGTTTGTACCGTCGATTTCCTACGGTATGCCGGTATTAAAAGCTGTCAGATCCCACACGGATATGTTTCTCGATGTGCATCTGATGATCGAGAAGCCGGAACGTTATGTGGAAGAGTTCGCTGCCTGTGGTGCGGACCTGGTAAATTTTCACCTGGAAGCCACAGAAGATGTGGAGGGATGAATTGAAAAAATACATGCCACATGCAAAAAGGCCGGCATCACCATTAAGCCCGCCACTCCGGCAGAGGCAGTGGAACCTTATCTGGAACTGGTGGATCTGGTGCTGGTAATGACTGTGGAGCCCGGATTCGGCGGACAGAAGCTGATCCCGGAGTGCCTGGATAAGGTACAGGTGATCCGGAAAATGATCAACGATAAGGGGCTGTCTACCGATCTGGAAGTAGACGGTGGTATCAATCTGGACAATGTAGCATTTGCCATGGAAAAAGGAGCCAATGTCATTGTAGCCGGTTCCGCTGTATTTAAGGATGACATTGCAGCCAATGCAAAGGCATTTCTGAATAGATTACAATAGTTCAAAAGAATGTCTGACGGTGAAATTACGGAGCGGCCGATAACCAAGCCGGAAGACGGACAAGGAGGAACGAAGGATGGAATTACAGATATTGCATGCGATTCAGGGGATCCATCAGGAATGGCTGACAGAGATCCTGCGTTTTTTTACTACGATCGGAGAAAGCGGTCTGGTATGGATCGTCATTGCGATTGTGCTGACATGCATTCCGAAGACCCGGAAATGCGGTCTGACCATGATAATCGCCATGGCAATCACCTATCTTGTGGGAAATTTGTTCCTGAAAAATGTGATCGCGAGACCCCGTCCCTGTGCTGTGGACACCGGTGTGACGCTGAAAATTCCGTTCCCTTCGGAATATTCCTTCCCTTCGGGACACACTTCCAACGGTTTTGCCGGAGCGGTGACCATTTTCAGTTATTATCGTAAGGCGGGTATTTTAAGTCTGCTTATGGCAGCAGTCATTGCCTTTTCCAGACTTTATTTCTTTGTCCACTATCCCACGGATATTCTGGGCGGCATGGTACTGGGAACATTGGATGCAGTACTGGCAGTTTACATAGTAAAACGTCTGGAAGACCGGGCAGATGCGAAGACCGTATCAGACAACGATAAGACGGGACACAGGTAGGAAAAGCAGCACTATAGGAGCAGGGATCTGACAGGAAACGATATGGACAGAAAGGGCAGAAATTTCGATGAACAGCAAAACGTTATGGAATGATAACTGGTATTTTGCAAAAACAGCATTGGGTGTGAATTGGGAAGACAGAACTCTCTGGGAGCGGGAGATGCAGCCGGCAGACTTGCCTCACGACTGGCTGATCTATGATACGAAGAACCTCTATGAAGACAGTATCGGCTGGTATCGGAAGAAATTCGTGTATTCCGCATCCGGAGTAAAGCGTGCAGGCGAAGCGGCGCAGGAGAACTTGCGGGAGCAGTCAAATTCTGTGGCAGGTAATGCCTGCACGACATGTGACGAACGTGTCATTTTGCGCTTCGAGGGTGTTTACATGGATTCTTCCATCTATATAAACGGCGTGTGCCTCGGTGACTGGAAATACGGCTACTCCACCTTTGACTGGGACATTACGGATCATCTGCGTGAAGGTGAAAATGAAGTTGTTCTCCGGGTAACCTTTCAGGCACCCAACAGCAGATGGTACAGCGGTGCCGGAATCTACCGTGATGTCTGGATGATCCGTCTGCCTGAGACACATATTCCGCTGGACGGTATCTATACCTCCTCCGTGGAGACGGAAAACGGCTACGATCTGACCATCGATACGGAACTGGAATGGGGAGCAATCACTGAGAATTATGAACTGGAATATTGCTTGCATTATGCCGGGGACAGTAAAAACTCTGCAGAAACGGAAAACAGGGAGATTTTCCGGGTAAAACAGCCCCTCGCCGGTGGACAGGAGAAGACATCTGTGGCGATTCCTGTGGATAATCCCCGGAAATGGGACATCACAGATCCTTATCTGTATGATCTTACAGTTCGTCTATGCAAACTTCCAATGAACGACGGGGAGAACGGAGCAGGTGAAGCCTTACAGAAGACGGAAATCACACAGGAAGAACATCTTCGCATCGGTTTCCGCACCATGCAATTTGATCCTGCCAGGGGCTTTTTATTAAACGGCAGAAAAGTGCGCCTGAACGGTGCCTGCGATCACCATGACCTCGGAGCACTGGGAGCGGCTTTTCACAAAGAAGCCATGCGCCGGAAATTTGAACTCATGCGTTCCATGGGTGTCAATGCTGTGCGGACTTCCCACAATATGCCCGCTGTGGAACTGATGGAACTGGCGGATGAGATGGGATTTCTGATCGTATCCGAAGCGTTCGATATGTGGGAGATGGCAAAGAATCCTTATGATTATGCCAGATTTTTCAAGGAGTGGATGGAGAAGGATGTACGCAGCTGGATCCGCAGAGACCGCAATCATCCTTCCGTTATCATGTGGAGCATTGGCAACGAGATTCCGGATACCCATGCGGATGCCCATGGACAGGAGATCACCCGTAGCCTCCTTGCAGTAGTCAGAAAGTGGGATTACCGGAAGGTGGCACCGGTGACGATCGGTTCCAATTACATGCCCTGGGAAAATGCCCAGAAATGTGCGGATATCGTGAAAGTGGCGGGCTATAACTACGCGGAAAAATATTATGCGGAACACCATGAAAAGCATCCGGACTGGATCATCTACGGAAGTGAGACTTCCTCTGTGGTACAGAGCCGAGGGGTGTATCATTTTCCGTTGGAGAGGGCGAATCTGATCGAAGCGGACGAACAGTGTTCTGCGTTGGGCAACAGTACTACCAGCTGGGCGGCGAAAAATACGGAATACTGTATCACTATGGACAGAGATACCCCTTATTCCTGTGGTCAGTTCATCTGGACAGCCATTGACTATATCGGTGAGCCGACCCCTTATCAGACGAAAAACAGCTATTTCGGACAGATGGATACGGCGGGATTTCCCAAAGACTCCTACTACGTCTTCCGTTCGGAATGGACGGATGGGAAAAAAGATCCCATGATCCATGTATATCCCTACTGGGATTTTAATCCGGGACAGCAGGTGGACGTGCGGATCACCAGCAATGCTCCGGAGGTGGAACTGTTCGTAAACGGAGTGTCACAGGGAAAACAGCAGATCGATCATCAGAAAGGAACAGTATTACAGCCTTCCTGGAAAGTACCGTATGTACCCGGCAGTATCTGTGCTGTGGCTTATGACGAGACCGGCAGGGAAATCGCCAGACAGGAGAGACATTCCTTCGGCAACACAGATCATTATATAGTAAAAGCCAATAAATCTACCATGTGCGCCAACGGCGAGGATATGATCTTCGTGGAGATCTCTGCGGAGGACCGGGATGGATACCCTGTGGAAAATGCCTCCGATTATGTGAGAGTGACCGTGGAAGGTGCTGGAAGACTGGTGGGACTGGACAATGGTGACAGCGCCGATTACGATGCCTACAAGGGAACCGTACGTAAGTTGTTCCAGGGGAAATTACTGGCTATGATCGCAGCAAAAACTACGCCGGGGGAGATTCGTGTGACTGTGGAGGATGCATGGGCAGCCACAGTGAACAGCATGACCAATGAAACCGGCACTGGAACAGCAAAGGCAGCTGCCGGGCACCGCACGGCGACAGTGATGTTACAGGCAGTCGAAGCACCGATTCGTCCCGGTGTCTGTGCAACAGAAGAAAACAGAGAATATCCGCCCGCCTTTGTGGATCCCGGATTTGTTCCGGTGCGGAAACTGGAAATGAGCGCTCCCTATATGAGATTGACACCGGAGAAGCCGTATGTATTGCTACATACCCGTATCTATCCCATGGAAGCCACAGACCGTAAGCTTCTCTGGAGCATTACTGACGCTTCCGGTATCCCCAGCCCTGTGGCAAAACTGGAGGAACTGGAAGACGGCGAGAGCATCCGGATCACAGGCGTCAGTGATGGCAGTTTTCAGGTAAGGTGTATGACCTGTAACGGAACAACCAATATTAAAATGATTTCCCAACTTGATTTTGCAGTGGAGGGCATGGGACAGACGTTCCATTCTCCGTATGAGCCGGTGACGGGTATTTCTTATGTCGGAAGTTTTGGCGGAGACGTAAGCCGCGGAGTGGAGAACAGTGCCGGAACGGACAAGGCACAGCCTACCGGACTGGTCTATGAAGCGTTAGACTTTGGTGAATTCGGAAGTGACGAGATCACGCTGTCCATTTTTGCCAACGATAATGATCCCCACCGGATTCAGATATGGAAGGGAGAGCCCGAAGAGAGCGGTTCCGGGACACAGGGAACACTGGTGGGTGAAATAACCTATCAGAAGCCGGGCATCTGGGAAGTCTTCCAGCCGGATACCTTCGTATTGCCCCGGAGATTAAAGGGTGTAACAAAACTGACAATAGTGTCAAAAGATAAAATTTTCCTGAAAGAGTTTCATTTCACCAGACAGGAAAAAGCTTATGCAAGACTGAGTGCTCTCACGGACGGAGTTACCTATGGTGACAGCTTTGTGAGAACCGGGGATGCCGTTGAACAGATCGGCAATAATGTCTCTCTCGAATTTACGGATATGAACTTTGGAGAAGCGGGAACCGATAGCATTGTCATCTGCGGAAGAACTCCTTTACAGCAGAATACGATCCAGCTTAGGTTTACCGATGGAGCTACACAGGTACTTCCCTTCCCACACAGCGAGGAATATAGGGAACTGCGTTTCCCTCTGGAAAGAGTGACGGGAGAGCAGAATGTGACCTTCGTTTTCCTGCCGGGATGCAATTTTGATTTCAAATGGTTCCGGTTTGAAAAAAAGCGGATCTGAGGAGTAAGCGATAACTATGAGCAAATGGAACAGAAAAATATGGGCAGCAATACTGGTGGTGGGAATGACAGCGTCTCTGACTGCCTGTGGAGGCAGCAAAGGAGAAAACAGCAATGCGTCTGCTGCCGGTACACAGAATGAGACTGCCACCGTACAGGATGAGAGCGCGGACAGTAACACTGACAGCACCGGCAGTACCACGTCTCTGGTGCAGGACAACCGGGTACTGCAGATCCCGGACGACAACTACCGTACCTACTATGAGCTTTTCGTATATTCCTTCTATGACAGCGACGGTGATGGCATTGGAGATCTACAGGGCGTACTGGAAAAGCTGGATTACCTGAATGACGGTGATGATACCACAGATATGGATCTGGGAATCAATGGTATCTGGCTCATGCCGGTGATGCCCTCCGTCACCTATCATAAATATGATACCACGGATTATGAGAATATCGATCCGCAGTACGGCACTCTGGAAACGTTTCAGGAGTTGCTGACGGCCTGTCATGACCGTGGAATCCGTGTGATCCTGGATCTGGCAATGAATCATTCTTCCAGCAGCCATCCCTGGTTCCAACAGGCTGCGGAGTATCTGAAGAGCCTGCCGGAAGGGGCGGAACCGGATAGTTCCGAATGCCCGTACGTGGATTATTACCATTTTTCCAGAGAATACCAGGGCGGGTATGCGCAGCTGGATGGAACGGCCTGGTATTATGAAGCGAGATTCTGGGACGGAATGCCGGATCTGAATCTGGAGAATGAGACGGTACGCCGGGAATTTGAGCAGATCGCGGACTTCTGGCTGGATATGGGTGTGGATGGCTTCCGACTGGATGCGGTGAAAGAGTATGTTACCGGATCCACAGAGGACAATGTGGAAATTCTAAGCTGGTTCGCGGATTATGTTCATGGCAAAGATCCGGAGAATTATCTGGTGTGTGAATGCTGGACGGATCAGAATACCTATGCCAAATATTATGAGAGCGGCGTGGACAGCATGTTTGATTTTGCTTTTGCCGACAAGTCCGGTATCATTGCCAATGTGATGAACGGTAAGGCATCGGCAACATCTTATGCAAAGAATCTGGAAACAGAGCAGGGCATGTATGCGCAGTACAATCCGGATTATATCAATGCTCCCTTCTACACCAATCATGATATGGGACGCAGTGCAGGCTACTATGCCGGGGAGAATAGCGAAGCTCAGACGAAAATGGGCAATGCCCTTAATCTCTTAATGAATGGCAATGTATTCCTCTATTATGGGGAAGAACTGGGCATGAAGGGCTCCGGCAAAGACGAGAACAAACGGGCCCCCATGTACTGGAACAAGGACGGCAATGCGGAAGGCATGTGTAAGGGCCCGGCAGATATGGATGATTTCCGGATGAAATTTGACAGTCTGGAAGAACAGCAGGAGGATCCCGATTCCATCTATAATTATGTGAAACAGGTGATCCGTGTCCGCAACCAGAACCCAGTGATCGCCAGAGGCACCACCGCTTATCTGGAGCAGTATTCCGGTGAACAATGCTTTGCCCTGACAAGAAGCTATGAAGGCAGTAACTTATTATTGTTGGGAAATACCTCTGCGGAGGCTGTGAGCGTGGATCTGACCGGACTTACCGTAGGAGGCACCACGGCGGAGGAACTGGTACTGCTGGGGGAACTTTATACCGGAGAAGAGACCGCGGAGCGTGCCGGTACTGTAGTTACGCTTCCGGCTTATTCGATCCTGATCCTGGGAGAAGAATAAGACGAGCAAAACAGAATACAGGAACAAAAACAGGTCTGTGGGCGAACCCTACAGACCTGTATGCTTTCTTACAAAATCTTCAAATTCGTTTACCGGTAACGGCTTCGAGAAGTAGTAACCCTGAATATCATCACAGTGAAGATTCTTCAGAAACTCTACCTGATCCGAAGTTTCTACACCCTCTGCGGTAATGGTCATACCGAAGCTCTGCAGCAGCTGCGTGATATGCAACAGCAGCTTTTCACCGTTCCGGTCACCAATGTAATCGATCAGACTCTTATCCAGCTTGATCGTATCGAAATGCATGACATTCAGCGAAGACAGAGAAGAATATCCGCTTCCGAAATCATCCAGCAGTAGAGTAAATCCCGCTTCATGGAACTGCTCGATCAGGGAGGAGATATCACTGTTATTAATGGTAGCGCTCTCGGTGATCTCCAGCGGAACATATTTCGGATCCAGCTGGAAAGAATTCAAAATCTCCCGGTACTTATCTACCACATTGTTGTAGTACAGGCTGACTCTGGAAATATTTACAGAAATCGGATACAATTTTGCTCCAGCCTGCAGCCATCTCTGCTGTTGTGCGCACACCGTGCGGAACACATATTCATCCAGCGTTGTGATATTACCGTTTTTCTCAAATAATGGAATGAACTTGCCGGGAGAGAGCATGGTGCCGTCGGGGCGCTTCCAACGGATCAGAGCTTCCGCACCCAGAATGTTTCCGGTGACGGGGTCTACTTTCGGCTGATACCACAGCTGGAATTCTCCGTTCTTCAGGGCATCTTCGAAGACATCTTCCATCAGACGATCCTCGGAGAGCTGTTTGATATCCAGCTCATCATAAAAAGCATAATGTCTGGTACGTTTTCCTTTTATCGGATACTTGGCCTGTACAGCCTTGCCGTAATTCTGCTCGATTTCCTTATGATCGGCGGTCTCATAGATGCCGCACAGTGGGAACAGTTTCGGAATATTAAGCTTTGTGGACAAATTGGAAATATCCTGACACAGGCACTCCAATCTGGGTTCTAAGGTACACCGGTCATTATCCCGCAGGAACAGGATGAACCGGTCTGCATTGATGTGGGCAGAAAATTCACCCAGATGTGTACCGGTTTGCAGGAGCTTCCATACTTCCAACAGTGTTTCGTCACCCTTGGCCACACCACAGGTATTATTGATCAGCTTGAAATCCTGAAGATCCAGGGCAACATAGAAGCCGCTGTCTCCGTTGCAGTGGGATAATTTCTCCTTGAAGCAGGCAAAATTATCACCATTTGTCAGAGGATCCACATAAGCCAGACGATATAACTGCCTGCGCCGTGTCCGGATACTGTGCACAAAAGCAAAAGTACCGACTCCGGCGATCACAATGATCAGCAGGATCAGCAGCCGCACCTGAAACAATATCGGAGCGGAACGACTGGAAAGTACCTGATCGGGAACAATAGTCAGGGCGAACCACTGTCTGTCGCTGCGGAGATTGTCCATTGCAGCCGCATAGTAATAATACTTCTGACTGCCTCCATAGAAATGACCACCGCTGGAAGAAGAACTCTGAAGCAGCGTATGCAGATCCTGCAAGGGCTGGTCGTTACGGGCATCCTGAGTCAGATAATCGGATATCCGGTCGGCTTCCTGCAGGGAAGCCGGTGCATTGGAAGATGTGGCGATCAGGTCACCGTCCTGATTTACCAGACAGCTGAAGCCCTGATTATTAAAGGATTGTACGCTTAAAACTTCTTCAAAATGTTGGTTCCGATAGGTGGCAAATAAAACACCGATAATGGAATCACTCTGATCATACACAGGAATGCTGAATACATTGATGGGTTCCGGAGTACCGAGGCGATCCTGGAGGGTATTGGTAATACCAGGAAGTCCCTGCATACCATCCTTAAAAAAATCTCTGCTGGACAGATCCTGTACATAGCCATCGGTGGTTATCACCTGACCGTCCGGTGAGACGAAACCGATCCGTTTAAACTCATAGGTGGAGATAAAAGATCCCAACTGTGCAGCAATGGATTTTGCATTGACTGCATCCGGGGAAACGCTGATCGCATCG
>ENA-ORCM01002339-ORCM01002339.1-human-gut-metagenome-genome-assembly--contig:-NODE-2339-length-14026-cov-11.908596_pt1 | contig 14026 bp, 14 predicted proteins | sample MGYA00242906_ERZ507928 | MGnify/ENA primary metagenome ERZ507928 (study PRJEB26167, sample SAMN06115497) | human gut metagenome | host: Homo sapiens | place: China:Shanxi | collected 2015-05-07...
GGAAACTTCATAGGAACGCCTCCTCCAGAAGGTCCCGGAAGCTGCGCTTATCCGGCTTTTTGAATCGCTCGGACTTTCTGCTGCGGATACTTACCTGCGTCAACCATTCCTTGGGAAACGGCTGCTCCAATCCTTCCATCACAATATTGGGATCGATGGATACAAAGGAGTCGCCGCAGAAAATACGTGCTTTGACGTCCGGATAGAATTTATCAAGTTTTCCCAAAACGAGGTAGAGTCCTGTGGAGCGCTCGTCCTGATCATCTTTACCGGAGAAAAAGGCATCCATGCTGTTATGAGAGTGGATATCCGCGTAGCAGAGATACCGCTCTTCATCGTCATAGGGGCAGTCATGGAGATCGGCCTCTACTTCCTCCTTGCATACGCTCTGCTTGGGGACGTAGGCAAAAAAGCGTTTTTCCGCCTTGTCCCAGTAAATCTGGGCAAATGCTTCATTTTCCCCATTCTCCGTCATAAAGGCGCGGAAAAAAGCGATGATCTGTCCCATCAGCTCGGCGGGGATCTTCGGCAGAGCCGGGGAAAACCCGGCTCTGACCTCAGAGAAATCCACCACATTCTTTTTGGGGGCGATAAACTCGCCCTGCTCCATCTTGCGAAGCTCATAGATCCTGCCGTCGTTGGAGGGGATCAGGCAGATGACCTTATCCGAGGTGCGGGCCTCTTCCAAGGTGCCGAATTTCCCCTTATAAGCGGCATTCCCCTTGGTTTTCATTTCCACCTTGGGCTTTACATAGCAGCAAGGGGCTTTGTCCTTCGTTTTCTTGAGGGCGTCGAGAAATTCGCGGGAGCGTTCGATCATCTCCTTCATGGAAATGATCGTGGTCCCCTTGGGGTCTTTGACCTCTTTACGAATACCGCAGTATTCCACGCTCCAGGATACCCTTTTGCCTTCCTCCAGATCGGTAAAATCATCGGACTTACGGATGCGCAGCTCCTCAAAGGTCATGGAGGGATCGTCGATCTCCTCTTTCACACCCTTGTGGTAGAATACCGGCGGCTTTTCCAACAAGCCTTTCTTGGTATTCTCCGCTGTTTTCTGCTCAAAGGCCGCGGCAATGGGATTCTCCGCAGGAGCTTCGACCGGCGCCTTGGCGATGGGTGCGGTTGCCGGCTGGGATGTTGCAGTAACTGCCGGTGTGATTTCCGGCATCACAGGTGCCGGAGACGGCGGAATGCTCTGTGCTGCCGCCGGAGGCGCAAACGGGTCTCCCTGCGGCGCAGCGCTGCTGTTTCCAAAAATCGCGCTGATGTCCAATCCTTCTTCTTCGGGGATCTCCTGAAAGGGCCACGCGCTGTTACCGGGTTCACTCATAGTAAATTGCTCCTTTCGATTTTGGGACAAAAAAAGACCGCAATCACTCCTATGAGCAATTACGGTTTCGTTCTCGTCCTTATTACATTTCAAGTCGTTTGAGTTCGACGGTACTCGCAAGGAGCATGCCACATCTCTAGGCGGTAAAACCGCCTAGAGCTGTGCAAAGGGCATACTACCTCCTTTCCACTCTTTCTTTCCTAACTTACTCCGCCCTAACTTACTTCGCCCTGAAATACAGCTTCATTGTAGCATTACAGGGAAAGGCTGTATAGTTGGAGTTTTTCCATAGTAAAGAGAACGCTCTGGATAGTATATTTTCACCAAGCCCCTTTGCTCAGAATAGCCTTGATTGCAGCTTCGTTCCATTCCGTGTTCGTAAAGTTGGCAGACTCCACCAGCGCCTTGACGGCCTGAACGGGATCCGCCTTATGGTCTGTAGCCGTTGTCCTCCGCCTGCATCACAGGGTCGTCCACCTCCGCACCGGGAATATACAGCCACGCCACGGTGTCGGGGTTCTTCGCTCTGGCTTCCGCCAACTCTGCCTGCCTGTCCACCGAGGGGATGACTTCGCCCGCGGGAATCACTGATGGCTGGGGCGCAGATGTGCCGGAAGGCGTTCTGCCGGGAATGTCGATAGGCTCCGCCTCTTTCTGATAGCAGCCCATGACTGCCGTGGTCATAGCGAAGAGAAGGACGGCCATGCAGATGATCGGACGAATGATTCTTGTGATTCTTTTCATAATGCTGTCTCCTTGCCGCGCTGGGATAGCGGCGCAGCTCAAAATGTCATTGATTTGTTTCTTGTAGCGAAAAGAGAACAGCGCAGCTTCGGGGCGCGATGCCCGTCCGCTGCGCTGTCCGATGTTCGCTTATGGGGTCATGCCAGCGGCTTTGATGTTTAGCCGTATGTCAGCCGGTCACTTCTTGCAGCGCCAGAGGAAGGTCACGATCTGCGCTCTGGTGCAATCCGCGTCGGGGCTGAATGTGGTGTTGGTGGTTCCCTTGGTGATGTCCTCCCTGACCGCCCACAGGACTGCGCCTGCATAGTAGGCGGTGGACTTCACATCCGCGAACGGATTGCGGCTGCCCGCTGCCGGGGATTTTTCAGAGCGCCACAGGAACGCGACGATCTGGGCACGGGAGCAGGTCATGTTGGGGCTGAACGTGGTATCGCTGGTGCCCTTGGTGATGCCGTTTTCTACCGCCCACAGCACAGCGTCGTAATAGTAGCTGCCCACAGGAACGTCGGTGAAGGGCATGGTGCGCGATCTCGGCGCCGGGCTTCCGGCGGCACGCCACAGGAAGGTCACAGCCTGCGCGCGGGTGCAGACACCGTTCGGGTCGAAGCGATTTGCGCTGACACCGTTGGTAATGCCGTTTTCCACTGCCCAATCCACGGCGTCCTCATAATAGCTGCCGGTGGCAACATCCACAAACACGCCGGTCTGGGGGTTGCCGTTGGCCTTCATAAAGATGACCTCGATGGTATGGGTTCTTCTGACATTCTCAAAGGTGTAGGACTTTACCGCGCCGATGCTCTTGCCGTCGATCTTGACATTGGCGACAGCATAGCCCTTATCCGGGGTGATGGTGAAGGTCTGATCCCGCCCCTCGCGGACGCTGACATTGCCGGAGGGGGAGATGGAGCCGCCAGTCCCGGCGGTTGCCTTGATGGTGTAGTAGCTGTAATTGCTGCCGGAAGATTGCCGCTTGGGAATCACCGTTTGGGCTTGAGTGATCTTATTTTTGGCATCTGCATCGGAGAAGTATTTTTCACAGGCTTCGCAGTACCAGTATTCAATGTTGCCTTCTTCACTGGTGGTAGCGTCCTTGGCCACCACATGTTTCAGCTTGTCGCCATGATGATTGGGATTGGTATCGCCGTATTCCGCACCACAATCGGCACACTTGGCCTTTGCCTTGCAGGTCGCTTTGCCGCCGGAGTGTTCCGCCTTATTAAACACCGCGCCGCAGGTGCAGACCTGCCAGTGTTCCGTCTCGTTGGATTCCCAGTCGTTGCTCAGGTGGTTATGGGCATCGCCCTGTCCCTTGAACACGGGCAGGGTCATACTGGCGGATTCCAGATATTTGCATTCGTCTGCCCACGGGTCAGCATTGTTGTCGTGTTCGCCAGCCTTGAGCAGCTTCCGCACCGTGCCGTCGGCAAATTCTGCGGCGGTCTTGGAGTCGGTTCTATTGACATTAACACGGTCAGAAGTGCTGGCTGGGTTTCCTGTAGGCAAATAGTAGCAGTTATCGATAGTGGTGCAAGTAGGGCCGAACAGAGCGCCTATAATTTCGCCCGTACCGTCGCTTCCGTGCAAACTGCCGACATTATAACAGTTGGCAATCAGAATATCTATGTGCTCACTATCAGATTGACCTGTGATTCCACCGGCGTAATTGCCGGAGACCATTCCGACATTATAGCAGTCACGAATTGTTGCGTCTATTCCAGTAGCGTCGTTTTGTCCACCGATTTTTCCGCAGATTCCACCGGAGAAGGAGGGGCTTGAAATATTACCGAAGTTGGCGCATCCGATGATGTCACTGTCCGTGCTCCAGCCGACAATTCCGCCAGCATACCAATTTCCAGTTACGGTACACCGATTGGTGCAGTTTTCAATGGTGCTGCTATCAGCGCAGCCCACAATGCCGCCGTAGGCTACGCCATCCCCACTGCTATGGGTCACGGAACCGGCTACCGTCAAATTTTTGATGGTGGCGTTCATCACATAGCAGAACAAACCGCCGTTCTTGTTGCGGTAGTTGACATTCAGACCGGAGATGGTATGGCCGTTGCCGTCAAATGTGCCAGAGTAGGGGAAATCAATAGTGGCACCATTATTTTCCGTTCCATTTCCAATGCCAATCGGCGTCCATTCCTCATTTTTCAAATCAATGTTCGCTGTCAGCACGGCACAGATTTTGGTTTCTTCTTTGGTTTTTGCATTGTTCACCTTATCCCGGAACCATTTCAGCCCCGCGGCGGTGTTGATTTGATAGGGATCTGTCTCCGTGCCGCTGCCGGTGATGAGAGCGGGGTTGCCGGTGATAGTGCCGTTATTGAAGACTGTGCCGGTAAAAACACCGCCGGTGATGGTGCCGTTATTGGAGACTGTGCTGTTAAAAACGCCGCCGGTGATGGTACCGTTGTTGATGACCTCGCCGTTGAATATGCCGCTTTCGATGGTGCTGCCGGGGGTAACGGTCACTTTGCCATTGAACAAAGTCCTGCCGGAGCCTGTAATGGTACAGGGACCCTCTGTTGTATCTCCCAGCACGACGTCGCCGTCAACCGAGCCGCCGTTGGCGTAAAGAATCCCATAGCCAGGTGTCGTAGAGCCGGTGATGTATAGTCCGCTTCCGTTTGCCGCAGCACAGCCGGCAATGCTCGCTCTGTCCGCCAAGGTGATCTCCCTCACATAAAAGGCGCGCACACCGCCGCCATAGGCTTTGCCGGAGTTGACGGAATTCGTTGCCGTGCAATTTTGAATCACGGCGTTGCCCGACAGGGTGAGCGACGTACCGTTTGCGAGAAAGACACCCCCGCCGTTGGAAGAGTTGGAAGAGTTGGAGATTGCCTTACAGTCTTCGATTTGTGCCTTCTCAGACATCACAAAGCTGCTGCTGCTGCTGACATATACGCCTCCGCCGTTGGAAGAATAGGAAGAGTTGGAGATTGCCTGACAGCCTTTGATTATTGCCGTATCAGACATTTCAAAGCTGCTGCTACTGTTGACATATACGCCTCCGCCGAAAACAAATTGGGTCGCGCTTTCGGCGGTGCAGCTGCGAATGACCGCATTACCTGACATTTTGAACGTGCCGGAAGCACGAACACCGCCGCCGCTATTGGAGGCGACGCATCCGGCGATGCTGCCGCCGGACATAGAGAACTTACCCGATTCACCATCAATATGTACACCGCCGCCGTACGTCGCGGAGCAGCCGATAATATTGCCGCCGGTCATGGTCAACTGCCCGCCGGATGCGATATACACACCGCCGCCATAATATACTACTGTACTGCTGGTGAGCGTAAACGGATAGCCCGTACCGCCGGTGATGACGCCGCCGGTGACGGTTTTACTGCCGTTTTCATCCGATACCCACAGGCCGTTGGTGCCGGGCGTGAACTTGTGCTCGGCGGTGGTGTTGCTGTCGGTCAGCGTCAGATTGCCGCTGACCTCGACCACAATCACGCTGCCCTTGTTTGCGCTCCCGTATTTGAGCACATGACCGTTCAGGTCCAGCGTCACGGTGCGTTTGACGGTCAGGGAACTGCTGATGCTAATGTCCGCCGCCAGCCTGACGGTGTCGAAATTAACATCAGCAATAGCTGCAGTCAGTTCTTCCGCGGTGCTGACATCTTTTGCCGTCTCGCTCCCGCCAATTAACGCCGTCAAGGCTGTCTTCGGCTGGGGGTCGGACACTTCCCCCTCCGGCTGCACTGCCGCATCGTCTGCGGGCTTGATGTATTTTGCGCAATTCTCCGCCGAAGCACCCTCTGCGCCGCAGACGGGGCACTCTGCGTTCCTGCTTTCCGCCGTGCAGGCTGTTTCACAGCTGCACACGGGCGGGGTTTCCGTGCTTTCCTCCGCAAAAGCCGTTGTTGGCAGCAGTGTCAGCACCATACAGCACATGAGCAGGATGCTGAGCAGTCGTTTTTTCATAGTCATTCCTCACTTTCTTCTCGCGCGTCGTCCCGTCCCCCGTGGGAAGCGCGTTTTGGAGCAAGAGGGGATTGCATCGGGATATATCCCGATGCAAGGGAGTACTCCCTTGCAATACATATTGGCTTCTATTTTTGTGCTGGCAGCGTGATCCCCGCGAGGGAAAACTCAAAGCGCATCGCCAGCGCACGGAACAGCGCCTGCATCACCTGTTCGGAGATCGTGCGGATATCCAGCCCTTCCACGAACCGTATCGCCTGTTCCGTTTCCTCCTTCGGCACGTTGTACGCCCGCAGACTCATGGTGAGAAACAGCCGCAGCTTCTTTTCCAGCGTCAGCTCCTCGTCGCAGGGGTGGGCCATGTAGCCGCGCATGATGCTGGCCGAGCCGATCTCCATGTCATAGAAATCTCGGTCGGTCAGCTCCGGTTGATACGGGCCGAAGATCTGATACAGCTCCTTCGCCGTTTCCCGGAAGATAAATTCAGACGCTTCCTTCTGCGTGTAGGCTTCAATGTAGATCTCCCGCAGGTTTTCGTTCAGCTCCGTCAGCGTCATCTGGATTGCCGTTTCGACCGCGTAGACATAGATCGGCGGCAGCTTCGCACCCGCCGCGCTTCGCGCCATGGCGAACTGGTTTTCAAACATGAACTCCACCAGTTCCGTCAGTACGCCGTCTTTAGCACGGAAAATGTTCTGGAACTGACTGAAAGACACACCGGCCTTTTCGTTGATTTCCGCCAGCGTGGTCTGCTTGTAGCCCTTTTCCAAAAACAGCTTCACGCAAACGGTCAGAATCCGCTTCTTCGTGGGTAAGCTTGCGCTTGTGATGGCTATGAGGATCACTTCCTTTCCGCCGTGGTGTAAACACCATTAGTATAGCATATCGCAGAACCAAACGCAACAGGAACAAGTAACTTGTGCGCTGCTTTTTTATGAACGGTTTGCAATGCAGACCGTTCTTTTTTCGTCCTGCAAAACAATTTTCCGAAAATCTGGCCAAAACGCCCTGTTCGGATTGTAGTATGGGTAGAGGGGGAAATACGGGGGTACGAAGTATTCAGCAAGCACAGCAAGCGAGTACCCGCTTGCGGATTTTGCGCTGTTCAGGCCCCTTGCCCGAACAGTCAAAATTGCTTGCTGGGGCGCGGGTCTCCGGTGGAGACCTCAAAGCGTGAAGCGCTTTGAAGCGCCGACCGAGCCGACAGGCGAGACCATCCCAGACCCTTATGAAGAACGGAGGCGGCGCATGGCAAACCGAAAGCGGAATATCCAGATGAAATTCTATGTGACGGAGGAGGAAAAGCGGCTCATAGATGAAAAGATGACGCAGCTCCCCACACGGCGGTATGGCGCGTATATGCGGAAGATGGCGATAGACGGGTAGCCCTGCGTTCTGCTCATGCCCCGCTCCTTCCAGAAGCTGTCAAAGACCTGATGGGTCTCCATCCGCTTCATGCGAAGGGCTTCGTTGGCAAGATTGCCCAGCGGCCGCGTGCTGCCCTTATGACAGCCCACACGGGCATTGCAGTTCTGACATTGATAAAATTTTTCACGTTCCAAGCCCAGTCTTTTTGCCGCCGCGGGGCCATACACCTTTGCCGCGGGAACAAGATGGACTGCACCGCCGCAATAGCGGCAGATCGTCGGAATCTCTACCAAAGGCATCCCTCCTTACGCCGCTTTCGCAGCAGCCGGCTGCGCGGCTTTTTGAGTTTTCTTCTGTGCTTCCGGCCGCATGGCATTTTGCAGATAGTAAGCATCCTGCGTGGCAAGCGTCAGCATTCCGCCCTGCGCGATCCCCAGCGTGACCGTGCCGCTCAAGGCTTTCAGGCAGGTGACAAGCTGCTTTGCGTTGAACCAGTAGTCCCCCGCAGGAGCGCCGGTCAATGCAATTACCTCAATGGGCGCCGATGCGCTGACGCAATCGCCTGCGCATTGGAATACAAGGCGCTGATCCTGAAAGCTGAGCTTCACCCGGTTTCCGGTGCCAATGCTTAGGACGGACGAGAGCGCCGCTCTCATGTCGTGAATATCCGTCAGCACGGTAAACGCATTCCGAATGCTGCCTACCAACTGATCCGTACTTTTTTCATGTTTGGGAGAGCCTCCTTCTCAAATAATTTTTGTGATGCGCATTCCTGCCATACGGTCAGGCGGTATGCCGGATACCTGCTTCATGACGCTTTCTCCTCCTTGATCTTGTATTCTACCGCGCGCTCCGGATGTTCCCGCAGCGCGTCAAGTATTCTGATAGACTGCTCCAGCGCCTGCATTGTATCCCGCTTCTGACGCTTCACAAAGCCATGCAAAAGCAGAACATCTCCATTGGGAAGCGTGCAGAAAATGATGCGTATGAGCACTTTGCTCTTCACCCGCAGCTCCCAGAGATCCCGATAGCGCTCGATTGAAAATCGCTTGAAATGCGGTTCTTTCATTTCCGGCTTTTCAAGCTGGGTCAGGAAATACAGCCGCAGGAGGATTTTTTCCCGCAGCCGCGGATCAAGCCCATCAATAAAATCGGCGAGCGGAGCGGACTTGCTTGTTGGCTGATAGATTAGGATTCCCTTCATGGCTCCGTCACCTCCATTGCCTTGCTCAGCTTCTTCAGATGGCAGATAAAACGCTCTGCAAAGTCCCCGGCAAGCTCCGAATCACCGCTGATCCACCAAATTGGATTGGGAAGCGGCTGAGAGAGCGCGTCGTATTGCAGACAGATCAGCAGAAACTTTTGCCGTGGTTCGGCCTGCTCCGCAGCTTCATATAGTCTCCGAAGGATCTCTGTGATCTCACAAGAATTCTGGCAAGTGTCGCACAAGTCATCAAACAATAAGCCGGAATAGGCGCGGCTCAAGGCGTCCAATGTGGCTTCGTCCACACTTCCATCTATCCTCAGAAGGCCCATACGGTGCAAACGGGCCTTCGCCCCATCGTCAAACGGATTTTGCGGTCGTGTTTTGTGGAACTGTATATTCATTTCTTTCATCTTTGTACCTCACAATGGGATAGAAAAAGGCCCGGCACCTTGCGGTGTCGAGCCTTCTGGCATAAGTCTTATTATTCTTTGTCATCTGCTTCGGCTTGCGCCGGCAGCGCGGCGGCTTCTTCGATCATGCCCACAACCAAGGTGTTCATCTGCGCGGCGTTCTGCGCAGTAATAACCGGAGCGCCGGTGCGCTCCTCAAGAGCCTTTCGTGCTACACCGGCAACCTCACCGCCCTGTCGGGCAACCTCCATACTGCCGGAAAATCCTTCCGGCTTGGAGGCTTTGGAAATATCACGGGTGGACGCCTCGGCCAGCATAGTCAAGACCAATTCGGTATCGCTCATGTTGTCCCGCAGGTTTTCCTTTTTCAGCCCCTTGAGATTCTTGTACTGCCGCGTGGTCATGCCGGACCACGTGCGGGTGATCTCATCGGTCAGAATCGCAAATTCACGCCCCTTTTCCACACCGCGTTTCTGCCACTCATCGGTAAGCTCATTTCGAATGCGGATAGAGAGCAGCCTTTGATGTACCCAATCAGGGTCATAGCCCTTTTTCAGATAGGTTTCCAATGCGCGGTCGATGGCCTGCTCCGGATCAATGGTTTCCTCAATGCGTTCCCTGCCGACCTCTGCCAGCCAACGTTTCACCGGTTCCGCACGGGGGGATGGGATAGACTGAATAATGCGGAGAAGCTGCTCGGTTGTGGCAGCGTCGGTCTTATAGTTCTTTCCATCCGACGATTTCATTTTCAGTTGTACGATATTTTCGTACAACTGAGTTGCCCCCTCAGACTTCAACTTGCGCTTCAAGTCACTCCAATATCTGCGAGGGTTTTCACTTCCAGTCAGTACATGGATTACATCGACAACAGAGAAGTACCACTCCTCTTGTTCTTCATTCCAAGCCGTGCGAATGGGTTGATTTTCAAAAAGCTGAATTTTATTCTGTTCGCTCATAGCGTTGCTATCCTTTCTCTTTCTTTTTTCGATTATACATCAGCCAATTCGCTGCCGCAAGAACTCCAGAAACAGCTCTTCTAAATCTTCATCGCCGTTCAGTTTGTCCAGATAAGGTGCAAATTTCCTACGGTCAAAGGCGATTTTCTTAGGTGGTGCAGCGCGACGCATTTCCTCGTCTGCCCGTGCCTGCCGCCAAGCCTCATACAGGGCTTGGCACTCCGCAGACGGCGGCGGACAGATATGGACGATCTTCTGCATAGCAGCCTTATTGAGTGTGTATCCCTCAATGGTGCACATTTCTACAAATGCCCTTTGAGAGTCTGCACCATAATCGGCAATGAGTTCCGCACAGGCAATCGGCAGCTTGCGTGGACTGTTCTCCAAAATATCAGCAAGCGGCGGAATCAGTGCTGCCAGCTTGATGGCCTTGCGGATCTCATACTCCGTCACACCGAAGAAATCTGCAACGATCTTTCGGGCGTTGTACCTTTGGCGATTCTCGCCAAAGGTCTCGCCGTCGCTATCTCCATCTAACTTTTGGCGAGAATCGCCAGAAGTTGAGTTGCCTGAAGATTCCTTCAACCTTTGGCGATTTTCGCCAAAGGTTGGATAGGCTACATTTCGTTGCCCATTTCTGTTGCTCTCTATAAGCAACGCTCGATACGCTTTGCCCCGTTCAATGATGGTGAGATCCTGCCGCCGCAGGAGATTGGTGGCAACCGCAATGGAAATTGCTCTCGCGTCATCGGCCTCCACAACCTCCGCAGGAATTGTTGATTGTCCGGTCAGTCGCCACGCTTCAGTACGATTGTGTCCGGCAAGAATCTCATACTGCTCACTATTTGGAACTGGGCGAACGATAATGCGCTCATAGATGCCCTGCTCGGCAAGCTGCTGAGAGAATGCGCGGAGTTTTTCGGGCGGGTAGGGACGAAATCCAATGTCTGCCGTGCGAAAAGGGCAAAGGCTTTTGATCGGCAATTCGCAAAAGCGGGGAGCTGCCACATCTGCCTTTGCTTGAAACATGGTTTCATAAGCCTCATTGCCTACTTCCAACTCTGATGCTTGCTGCGCTGCACTCATGCGCCGCTTTAACAGGTCATCCATGCTTTTCTTAACCAAGCCGCAGCACCTCCTGAGCAAGAGAGCGATAGGAGTCAGCAGCAGGATTCTTAGGTGCATAATCCAGAATGCTCATGCCTGCTGCCGGGCACTCCGCAACCTTGATCGTCTGCTCAATGGGGCGGTCAAATACATGAATGCTGTCACCGTAGATCTCTCCCACGCTGGAGCGAACGCTTTGGCAGAGCTGCGGGCGTGACTGATACATAGTCAGGAGAATGCCCGCAATCTTCAAATCGGGGTTGAATCGATTCTGTACATTGCGCACCATTTCTAAAACATCGGGAATCCCTTCACTTGCAAGGAAGTGCGCCTGCACCGGAATGATGCAGTAATCCGCAGCAGCCAGAGCATTAACGGTCAATAGTTCATGCTTCAGTCCACAGTCTATGATGATGTAATCATACAGTCCACACAGGGGTGCCAACAGCTTGTCCAGCACCTTCTCGCAAGGGTCATCCGAGATGCCAGATGCGTTATACTGTGAAAGCTGCATAACCTGCAAGCGGGCAGCAGCGTCCGCTAACCGCTTGTTGGCAGGGATCAGGTCAAGGCCGCTGCTGGTATGTAGTACAGCACGATCGAGGTGGAGTTCCAGATCCTCCGGAGAGTCAATTTGGACAAGCAGTAGCTTTGCCAGCGTATTCTTCTGTTCCCCAGGCGTATAGCCGAGGGCTGCGGTGAGATTGCCCTGGGGGTCATTGTCGATCAGCAGGACCTTTTTATCTTCGGCTGCGAGGGCGGATGCGAGATTCAAGGCGGTAGTTGTCTTGCCAACGCCGCCCTTTTGGTTAGTGATTGCGATAGTATGCATACTCATTTTTGAACTCTCCTCAGCAGTTCTATGTGTTTTCTTCCTTTGCACGGCAAATTGTAGTAATCTTCTGAAGAAACAAAATCCATCAGTGGAATTTTAGGAAAATATGTTTTATTAAAACATTTCAGAGCAATCAATTTCCCAGAATGTTTCCAGTCTAATATCTGCTTTGGGCGATATCCCAAAATCGCGCATACCTGCTTTTCTGTCAGCAGATCCGGCAGAGAGGACATTTCCTGCTCCACAGCCAACCGAATAGCGCCGCCTAATTCACTTGAATATGGCTGCGGTGGAGTATATGGGATACAGTTGTGGCGCTTGCCCTTGAGATAGTACAATGGATTCTGTTGACGATCAGCCAAATACCTTTCAACTTCTTCCTTTGCAATTTTGTATCCAAATCCTTTTCGTTTCGGCTTCTCTGCGGATACCCTGCCGGTTTCTATCAACCACAATGCAGTTTCCTTGCATATATGTGCAATTTGGTAAAATTCTTCTTTGCTGATATAGTCTTTTTGAATATCCGAAAGACTAAGCTGCCTGTTTTTCATACCCGCACCTTCAGCCTTCTCTCCGCGTAGTCCTCGCTTAATACATAGTCAATAATGGACTCTTTGAAGATCCAGTAGTGCGGTTTAATAAAGATGGCTTTTACAAGCCCATCGCGAATTAACTTCCGAGCAAAGCTATCGCCTATTCCACCTAACATTTCACGAAATGTTAGTACAGACACTACATCGGGGTATTTCTTGAATTGTTGTACATATCTCTTCCTTGGGTTTTCCATGATCGAACCTCCGTCTAAATTACCATTGACAGATAGGTTCGATACCTATAGTATGATTACTTCCTATTAGGAACACTGTAAATACAAGGCTTTTCGGAGCCTACAAACCAGAAAAAATAATATTTGATCTATCACATTACGCAAAAAGCCGTCCGGCATGAAAAACGGGCGGCTTTTTTGCGTGGATAGACGGAAAGGAGGCGCAAAAATAACTACAAAATTTTAGCGTTCAAATTTGTGCAACTTTAACGAAAAGGAGGATCGTAAATGGCCGATGAAAAACTGAACACAGGCCCTGCGGAGAATACTTCCCCGGAGGCCGCCGGGCCTATCACCACACCCGAACAGGCCGCAGCGTCTGAGCCCCGGCAGGAACAGACCGGGCCTGCCATACCTGAGTCCGGCGATGTGGTTGTGTCCTTTGACAAAATCAATGAGCTTATGGCGGAAAAGAGGCAGAATGCCCGCGCCGAAGTCGAAAAGGCGGAAACCCCCGAAACGCCAGAGGCGGCAGCCCCCGGAGAAACACCGCAGCCCGCCAATACGGAGGAACCGAAAAAGCCGCGCCGTGGCCGTCCGCCGAAAGCGGAAAAGGCTGCGACTGAAAATCAGAAAGCGGAGAAATCGGCTGGGGCCCGCAAGGGCCGCCCACCCAAGGCGGATAAGGCGGCCCCTGACAAGCCCAAGCCGTCCAAACGAGACAAAGTGTCCCGAAGCGATGGAAAGGCCCCGGATGCCAAGGAGCCCATTAAGCCCGCACAGGATACGGCACTGAAGGAAACTGCTGCTGTGGAACAGACGGCTCCCGAGCCGACTACACCGCCCCGCCCGGTTGAGGAAGGCAAGCTGGTTTATCTGAAACTTTCCGAGGTTCATCCGTTTCACACATTCCGTCCGCACCCCTTTAAGGTACGGGACGATGCGAAGATGCAGGAAATCGTTGCTTCTATCCGCGTAAACGGTGTAATGGTTCCCGGTCTTGCCCGCCCGGAGAAAGATGGAAACGGCTATGAAATTGTAGCGGGCCATCGCCGTACCCACGGCAGTGAGCTGGCTGGACTGGAGGAAATGCCCTTTATCGTCCGTGAAATGACCGACCACGAAGCGGTACAGGCCATGAAGGACAGCAACAAGCAGCGTGACGGGATGCTCCCCAGCGAATTGGCCGCGCTGCTGGAACTCGAGGTTGAGGACATCAAGCATCAGGGCGGGCGGCTGAAAGGTGTTGCGGAAGGCGATGTCGGGAAACGCTCGGTTGAGATTGTAGGCGAGGCGCATGAAATGAACTATAAAAAGGTCATGCGCTACTTGCGGCTCAACTCCCTTGTGCCGGAGCTTCTGGA
>ENA-ORCM01002352-ORCM01002352.1-human-gut-metagenome-genome-assembly--contig:-NODE-2352-length-13962-cov-8.473893_pt1 | contig 13962 bp, 9 predicted proteins | sample MGYA00242906_ERZ507928 | MGnify/ENA primary metagenome ERZ507928 (study PRJEB26167, sample SAMN06115497) | human gut metagenome | host: Homo sapiens | place: China:Shanxi | collected 2015-05-07...
GACATAAGATATATCTTTGTCTGTGCGATAAGCATTTTGTGCTTGAGCAATGCAAGTACAAAACAAAAAGAGAAGAAGGCAAATCTTTTTCATGATCTTATTTATTTCAGTATTTTTTAGTATTCTTTCCCAATAAGCAGCATACAACCAAATGGCATCCACGTTTCTTATAAAATGCAATATTACGAAATTCTAATAAGAAATAGTCCTTCTACATACAGCTAATTCTGTTCATGCAAAAAATTATTCGTCTGACGACTGTTGAACTTTCGTCTAACAACTGTCAGACAAAAAGTATACAGTTGTCAGACGAATAAAGTTATTCAGCTAGAAAACTAGTCTTCTGTATACATAAGACTAATTCTTATATAAAAAGCGATAACATCAGCGTTTATCATTTCACATTCATTCCTTCAGCCATTGTATACATATCCGGCAAATCGGCAGAGAAAAGCGAAACCGGACTTTCATACATCTTTATAAAACTCTTTTCAGAGGCATGCCCTTTAAAAACAGAGTAGAAATGCGACTCACTTTCACTAGGATCATATTTGTTTCTCCACATCACAATCATGCTGACAAACTGTCCCGTAGCAGGGGTAAGGATTTGCTGTGTCCAGTAGTTTTTCTCCGGAACACCATCACGTTGAATACCCTCTACTCCGGTTTCTGCAACCCCACACGGTTTTTTCAGTTCTTTTGACAGACGAGACAAGGTATTCATATTGGTAGTCAGCACAACCGGACTCAAACCATGATAAGAATCCATTCCTAAAAAATCTACATAATCATTGCCGGGCCATCTAAATAGGAAGTTCTCACGTCCCTGCACAGAATCTATTTGCGGGGAAATCGCATAAATAAGGTTATGCACATTTTTTGTGTCCCGCAAATAATTGACGGTAAACTTCCAAAAGGAAGTAAATTCATCACTAGTCGTACATGAACTCCCCCACCACGACCATGTTTGGGTATGCTCATGATAAGGGCGGAAAATGACCGGAACTAATTCACCATTCTTACCTTTCAAATTCAGTGCAAAATTCGCCAAACGATCCAGCCAAGTTTTAAATTTAAGATGTGTAAGACTTCCCTCTTTAAGAATCTCCTTCACAACCTCATTACTGGAATTATCCCATGAATCACCTCCGGTCAACGGATTATTCAGATGTGCACATGCAATAAGTACCTCGCCACGCTCATAAGCCTCTAAAGCGACTCTTTTACGGATTTCATTTTCCGGGTTCTGATAACGATCATCCATTATTTCAGCAACATCAAAACTGAAAACCGCCGGATAGTCACCACAAACATCATGAGTGTCGGAGCGTCCTTCCTCATTATACCATTTACGACCATACCAAAGATCATCATGATGTCCGAACATGAAACCTTTTGACTGAATAGCCCAAAGATTCGAATACAAGGCTTTAGTCTCGGAAGTCGCATTTTTATCTACAATGGAGAGTTCTTTCACTTCTTCATATTCCGGATAAAGCGCCGATACCTCTTCCACATCGCTACAACTCATAAAGACGGATGCTAATCCGACCAAAAGTATATTGATTTGCTTTTTCATAATTATCTGTCTTTTAATCTATATTCGTTAATAAAATAAAACTTTGAGCCTTGAGGATAGTCTGATAAGTTCCATCAACAGTTAATCCTGTCTGGACAGGGACGGGGTGTCCTTCATTGTTAGTTTGCCTATTCCCTTCTTCATATACATATAAAGAAACATTCTCGAGAGCAGCAGGCAAAGAAATATCCAAAGATCGATCCTCGTCTCCTATATTAACGGCAGCAAAAACATATTTTCCTTGATATTCTCCAGCAGCCGCATAAACACCTTTCGTGCGATCAAGCGTTGTTTTAAGGATATTAGAACCAGTCGGAAAATAACGGCACATCAATGACCAAGTGTAATACCACGGACGGATTTCTTCCTGCGAAGGGTCATCGAAGACTTCTTCTCCTAAGATATTCCACATTCCCCACAACTTAATATCTTCCGTCTTACCAGAATCACCGCTACTGTGCATTGCGTCATCCAACATCCAGGCAGCTATTCCCGAATATCCTCCATTCATTACCTCCATACAGAGCAATGGCATATCAAGACCATAAAAATAGTCGTATACCAACATATTAGAATCTGTACCTTTAGTAAACGGATGACCTTCGACACGCCGGTTATACTCTTTCATTAACAACGAATCTGCTTCACGCCAATATTTGTAACCGGCCTCTCCCAACACAATCTTTTTACCAGCAGGAATAAATTCCTTATGGCGAGCCAGAATCTCCGCATATTGCCCAGAACGTACTTCATGTTGTCCGGGATAGGCATGAATATCGTAAATACCGATATGCGAATCCAAGTCGGTGGTCGCCTGTTTCACCCAGCCTGCCGCGTCAAATGGAGAAGACGGATTCTTGTAATCAACGACTGCATCAGGGCCGGCAAACTTCACTTTGCCGTCTAGTCCGGGATATTCTTTCATCTTATCCGCAAAACGGAGTAACATGGATTTCCACAGGTCGTAGTCACCGTCAGTTGAAGCCCAATTCCCATCAGGTTCATTAAAGATCACAAAATATTTGATACAGGAAAAGCCAAGATCATTGACCAGATAATTCAGGTAATCGACAGACATATCCACCCAACATTGTTCATCCTTCATAGCCCAAGTAGGGGGATTATATTCACCATACATCACCACAATATTATGATCCGTACAATACTGCAACAAGCGGGAAAGTGACGCTATATTACGTGTTTTATCATACTTTCCCGTCTGCGGATCATAATAACGAAAAGGACTGTTAATCATACAACGCACATACCCCATACGCATAAAGTCAAGGCGTTTAAACAGTTTCTGCCAGTCTTCGTCAGAAACGGAGGCTCCCCATGACTCGGCTTCATCGTAAGGGTCCCACTCCACACCATTTCCTATGTAACCGGAAGTAACAACCTCTTGAGATACATTCACTGTCAGCCGGTTGTCAGAGTGCGCACATGAAACAAGCAACATCCCCACCACAAAAGTTCCTATTATTGTTTTTAAATTCATCATTCTGTTTTTAATAATCGTAATTAGTATACACTATCAGTGATTCTGCCGGCATAGTCACTGTCTCTCCTTTCTCAAGGTGAAGAATCAAGTTCTCATCATTCGGCAAAAGGAGACAATCTCCTTTCTGTTTCAACGTACCGTCCGAATAGATGAACTTTTTACAACCTGACAGAGAAGAAAGAACATCACTTTTTAGTTTTACCGTTTTGGGACTATCAGAAACATTCACCAAAGCAATCATATATTTCCCATCTTTTCCTGATACGGCAGCCTTTACGAAAGGCTCTCCGGTGGTGTCTGTTCTATAAACCGCAGTTCCGGCAGGCATATACCTGGTCAGTAACGACCAGGCATAATACCACGGACGGACGTTTTCCTCTTCTGCCCCGAAACATTCTTCACCGAATATATTCCAGAATCCCCAAATCTTCAGTTTGTCAGGTGCTTCATTAGAGTGCATGGCATCATCCAGCATCCAGGCAATGGAACCTGAAAAACCAGTATTGACAGTTTGAATAAGAGCATCTGCCATATCTGTTCCATACATATAATCATAAACAAACATCTGCGAATCTTCCAACGAGGCGTTAACTTTACTCCTGGCTCTACGAATATTCTCCTTCTGATACAAAGAATCAGCCTTTTCCACAAATTTAAAACCAATTTCTCCCATCACGATTTTCTTTCCTTCAGGAATCTTCTCTTTATAGGCAGCAATAATATCTGCATATTCTCCAGAATTAACGGTGACTTTAGACGGATAAGTATGGATATCGTAAAGTTCTATTTGTTCGTTCAACTGCACTGCACAGCTATCTATCCATCCTGTCTCCGCTTTATCCCAGATGGCAATATCCGGACCGACGATACCAACTTCTCCGATCAAGTCAAATTCTTTCATATATTGATAAAACTGCCGGACAGATGATGCCCAAAGAGGAAAACTCTTATTAGTGGCAGCCCAATAACCATTCGGCTCATTCACTAGATTGTAATAGCGGATACAAGAATATCCTTTATTATGAACCAGATAATCAACCAAGGCAGCTGCGTGACGAAGACTTTGACTGTCAATCTCTGCTTCGCGGGCACGAATGACACTCCATCCCCAATCTCCGAACATGACAGTCACATTACGACTCTGGCAGTAGTCTAACATTTTGGATAATACTTCCATCCCCCGTTCCGGCACCAATCTCCCCTGGTCAACAAACGAAGAAGTATTAATCATGATACGAATAAACTGCGGACGCATAAAATCAAGTCTGTCATACAGTTTCTCCCAATCGGCTTCCGAAATAGTTAGTTTACCTTTGCCATAATCCAGTTGATAAGGATCCCACTGCGCCCCATTACCTATATAGCAATCATTTAGCACCGTTTCCGTATCTATGGTGATTATTACATCCTGTTCTACCGGAGAACAGGATGCAAAAAAGGCAACTATAAAAATAAAGAAGTATTTCTTCATATTTTATCATCCATTAGTTAATCCTCATTTTTTGTCACGAGTACAAAGAACTTACGTGCCTGTTTAGCAAACACATCATAATCAGTATAAATATAGGTCCACTCATCCACACCATTGATTTGGAAAGAGAAAGCATTATTCGGCAAAGTTACCGTATTGGTATAACCTCCCCCCTGGAATAATGTATAAGTTCCCGGATTTTCGAGTACGGCAGTCGATTCATTTCCGTCCGAATCAATAAAAGTAATGGTACCTAAACTGTAATTACGAATCCAACGGCTCTCTCCTACTGGGATTTTCCGATAATACTTCTTCAGATCAATATCCGTCTTATCTGCCGGATTAGAAGAACCTTTAAATATAAAATCTGCATATTTCCCGTCAGGCCCGGCAGCATTTATACATTTCCCGGATGTGTTTCCATCATCTGTGATATTCTCCATAATAAAGGTCAGTGTATTGTCATACTCTTTTTCCGGGGAATATTCATCATACCAGCACCATGATTTGTCCATAAACGGATAAACTCTTCCGCCACCCCATTCCGGACCTGTACCACCATAAATAATCAAATTATTAATCGACCATGTACCTTCCAGACTTTCACGGAATTCATTCACATAGATCATATATTCACGTGTTTTTCCAGTTGCGGAAGTTACAGTAAGAACCGACTTTCGCTCCGGATTACTAAAATCCAATGTACTGCCTTTACCTGCAGAAGCTGTGGCTTGATACGACAATTCAATAGATTCTATTTCAACTTTTGACAAATCAGGAATAGCCCCCACATTAAGGGTTACGGTAACTTCCCCGGTTGTATCATCAATGCGTTCAATTTCAGCCTGTCCCACCTGGTTCTTGAATTTAAGATTCGTTACAGACCTCTCGTTATTCCATCCTCCATCATTCAAATCATCCTGCATGTCTTTCACACAAGATTGCATTACCCCCATACAAAGGATAAACAGTGTGTATTTTAATAGTTTATTCATAGCTCACGATTTTTTATTATTCTCTTAAACTTGGATTAAGATTAATCTCGGTTTGCGGCAACGGATAGAAAGAATATTGACTTTCATTTAGTCCGGCATCCTTCACTTCTTTGATTTCTCCAATCCTGCCCCAACGACGAATATCGTACATACGATCTCCTTCAAAAGCCATTTCAAACTTACGTTCTTCATATACTTTCTCCCGGAATTCATCTATCGGCAATCCTGGAGTCAAATCCCCCAATCCTGCCCTATGTCTGATAAAGTTTATCAGTTCATAAGCTTTGGTAGTCGGGCCGGCAGCTTCGGCATACACCATAGCAATGTCAGTAAAACGAATGAGAAAGGGGCGTGTACTAGTCTTATCCCCATCAAATTTGGGATCGATGTATTTTCGGCAGAAGGGGTACTCAAAATCACCGCCATCCGGTTTCCATTCCGCTTTTACCGTTCCATCTTCATTATACACCTTGTCCACAATGAGATCTTTCTTACGCAAATCGTTTCCATCAAACTCATTATAGAAATTCATTTCCGTACGATATTCTCCCCAACCGTCATGAGATTTTATATATTCATCTTTGTCTCCTTGCTTGATCCAGATAGTAGCACCCTCAATATAAGGAAGGAACATTTTGGATATCTTAGAATATTGTCCTTCTGCCTCTCCCGTTCTATCCATAGACATCAAGAAAATATTTTCTTTACCGGCAAAGTTCTCTACATCATAAATCTTGAGCAAATCACTTTCAAAACCATACGTATTCTGCGGATAATCCGGATCCAATCCTAATGCTCTTCCGGCATAAGTCATAGCATCTTGATAGAGAGAATTGACATCTTTCGCCATTTCCTTGTATAAAGGCACATTATTTGCTTTGGCAGAAGCTGCATATAAATAGATTTTAGCTAACAAAGCCTGTGCACCGACTCTATCGATACGTCCCATTATGGGGGCAGCGTATACAGGCAACAATTCTTCCGCTTTTTTACAATCGTCAATCATCAAATCATAAATCTCATCCATATTATTTGCCAAAGGAGTACCCGTTTGCGACAGTGTCTCCACTACTCCATAATGCATCGGTACCAAACCGAAGTTACGTGAAAGACAGAAGTAATTGTATGCACGTAAAAAATAAGCTTCACCCAAATACTGATCCTTTAGCTTGGAATCAATATCCGTACCCGGCATCTTCTTAATGACAGCATTCGCCCGATTAATAGCAATGAATGAGTATTTAAAGAAATTGACCAAAGTAGCATTGGTATCAAAGTTATCAATTCTCCACAGATTCAAGGCACGATTATCAACAGAGGCATCTCCTTTAGTAGTCATAATTTCAGTAGGCATATCACCGATGAAATAAAGAGCACGTGAATACTCGATATAGGTAAGAGTAGCATAAGCGTAATGAATAGCTGCCATTGCATCCCCCTCTGTTTTATAGAAGTTATCTTCGGAATAGAATCCGTAAGGCTCTTCATCAAGACTGCAACCGGAAAAGCCCAGGATACAGCTTATTAAAATGAAAGTGTATATATTCTTTTTCATATCATTTAATTTAGAATGTTATATCAAGACCTACTGTCCATTTCCTCAAGCGAGGATACCCACCGGAATAAATTCCGTTTTGCCCGACTTCCGGATCATACCCGTCGAACTTGGTAAATGTATATAAATTGGAAGCATTCATATATAGCCGTATTTTCGAGGCAAACACTTTCTGTTTAGGCAAATCAAAAGTATACCCTACTGTCAGATTCTGGATTCTCACAAAAGAGCCGTCTTCTATCCAATAGTCAGAAAAGCGAGTCTGACGTCCGTCACGCAGACTGGGATATTTGTTAGTCGGGTTGTCAGGTGTCCAACGGAGTGCGGCATTATGCGGATCACCAAAAGTCTTGGTGTTCAACACATCATTCCCAAACACACCATTCAGGAAAATACTCGCATCCAGTTTCTTCCAACGGAAAGAAAGATTCAGACTTGCCGTAAAATCAGGATTAGGATCACCGATAATACATTTATCGTTTTCATTCACAACACCTTGTGTCCCGTCCCCATCATACGTATTGACATATTTGAATTCTCCCGGCATAGCATCTTCTCCCGACAATCCTGCGTTAAGTCCTTCCGGCAAAGTCTGAATAATTCCATCACATTTATATCCATAAAAGACATTGATCGGTTGGCCAATAGCAAGTATATTAGTATAAGAGCGATACTGTTCACTCAAGTTACCGACAACTTCATATTCCATTCCCGTACGGGCATCTTTCAATAGACCCGATTCGACACTACTTCCCAAATCAAGCACCTTGTTACGGTTCATAGAGAATATAAAAGTTCCATTCAAGCTCCAATCTTTTTTATCTACCATAACTCCGTCAATCGTTACTTCAAATCCCCGGTTGCGAATCTTACCATCATTCACCCACATGCGGTCATAACCGGAAGAAAGGGCCAGGTTTCTTTCTCTCAACAGGTCAGACGTCTCTTTATTGTAAATATCCAAAGTGACGCGAAGTCTTCTGTTAAAGAAAGCCATATCAATACCAAAGTCCCATTGCGCAGTTGTCTCCCATTTCAAGTCCGGATTAGGAATTCCACTCCAAATTTTCCAGATTCCGTCTTGTCCGGACTGCCCTGACTCATACCCGGGACCGATAGCAGTCAGCCATTGTCCCTGATGGTAATATTTAGTCGTTCCATAACGGCTAAGAGTCTGATAAGGACTGATTCCCTGATTTCCCGAAATACCGTAACTTAAACGAAACTTCAATTCATCAAATGTATTTAGTTTCTTTATAAACTTCTCTTCGTGAGCTTTCCAGCTGATAGCTCCGGAAGGGAAATACCCCCACTTGTTATTCTTACCGAATTTAGAAGAACCGTCGGCACGAAAAGTGGCAGTAAGCAAATACTTATTATCATAAGTGTAATTCAGACGGGCCATTCCGGAAACCAGTTTACTTTTCGAGAACCCGTTGGAAATAATATTGTTCGCTTTCTCTCCGGCTCCCATATTCTCATTTCCCAATGCTTCATTCACAAAACCATTAGCAGTCAGATACGAATCACGATATTGATACCACTCGTAAGAATGACCTACCATGGCGCCCACTTCATGTTTGCCGAACATTTGAGAGTAATTGGCAAATGTTTCGGAAACAAAATTTTGATTCTCTGTGTTACCAATGACTCCCCTACCACGATTCTCCGTACCGACTTGGGTGTATTTCTGTGGCAGATACTGGTCGTTGGTAGATTTTCCATATTTATAATTCAACTGGCTTGTGAGACGAAGTTGCGGTATCACTTGCCATTCAAAAGCCCCGGATGAGATAACATCCAGCATTTTGGTTTTATCCTTTTTATGCTCGCGAATAGCGATAGGATGACTATAATCTTGAGCAGTAGTCTGATAATAAGTTCCGTCTTCATTATACACAGGATAAATCGGATTTCTCCAATAAGCCATTCCGCCATTGTTATTACGGTTGCCAAGATATAGAATATTGGATGCACGAATCGTAAAATTCTTATATATCTTATGACTGACATTCAGATTATACCCCCCTTTACTATAATCATCATCAATATACATTCCCTGGTCCGTATAATAATTAGCACTCAAGTTAAAACTCGTCTTCTCGTTAGCACTGGAGACAGAAACTGTTGTATTATTAGACACAGGCGCATCTCTAAACACTAATTCATCCCAACGGGTATTGGTTGTCCAAGTAGTCTGAAGCTCCTCAATAGACGGGTAATAAACACCGGCAGAATTATTTGCACCGATATAGAGCGGCTGTAATCCACCATTCACACGTCCCTCATTGTTCAACATTGCCATCATCACCGGGTCTCTCCACAAATCCAGTTTGGAAGAAAATTCAGAGAAAGTGAGCTGCTGTTTGACAGATACCGTCGTAGTTCCTTCTTTCGCCCTTCGAGTGGTTACAATTATAACTCCATTAGCACCTCTGGAACCATAAATTGCAGAAGCAGAAGCATCTTTTAATACTTCCATTGAAACAATATCATCGGTATTAATCTGTTTCAAATCACCGGCATCTCCCAATGGAAAACCATCTACCACAATCAAAGGTGAATTGGATCCGCGCAGCGAACTATTACCACGAATACGAACCGTTGATCCGGCTCCCGGATCCTGTGACGAATTGATTACTTGTACACCAGCCGCACGCCCCTGCAACAATCCTTCAACAGAATTAGCCGGTATATCACTTAATGCCTCCGGCTTTACCGTCGCAACCGATCCCGTCAAATCACTCTTTTTCACCGACCCGTACCCAATGACCACCACCTGATCAAGTAATTGAGTAGCATCACTAAGTACCGCATTTACCACCTTTTTTCCGGAAACCGATATTTCTATACTATTCATACCTACATAAGAAAACTCTAAAACCCCATTCACCGGCACATTGGCCAGAGAGTAATTCCCATCAAAATCACTGACTGTTCCTACAGCCGAACCTTTAATTTTAATAGTAGCTCCTATCAGAGGCTCACCTTGTACATCTTTAACCACTCCAGTCACAGTAATCTTGGAAGATGTTTGCTCTACCGCAGCCCATGCGGTAGAAAATACGGACAAAAAAAGGCATATCAACACAACTTTGCAGAGTGACATGCTACCAAGCCGTTTTTTCTGTTTATTCATCATAATATAAAATTTAAGCGTTGAATTCTTTACTGATAATTTGATAATACAAATATAGACTATAACCTTTCATTTTCATTCGCACTATTTACTCTATTATTATACTTTTTTGAACGATTTAATCTATGATTATCTATTTTTCGCATAGCAACCTCCCCAATGTACACATAAACAGTGTATACACATCACATTAAAAGACTAAAAGATAAAGGAGATTCAGTTAATTACACCTTGCAGTCGGTCAACAAGTAAGAGAGCAGTTCATTTACAGAGCAGGTAGCCACGCAGACATACTTATCCGCACTACCATAATACACAAAGAGCGTATCATCCACAATCACATTTCCCGTAGGGAATACACAACCGTTATAATACCCGTTTATCTCGAAGTCCTCTTCCGGTTCGAGAATTGATTCATGCGTTTTGGCTAGTATTTTCAGAGGGTTATCCAAGTCGAGCAATAAAGCCCCCACCCTATAATACCCTTTTCCGCCATGCTCCACACCATGATAGAGCATCAACCAACCCTTATCCGTTTTCAGGGGAGGAGTACTTCCACCAATCTTTTCCTCCCAAGTATTTTCACGTCCTGTCAGAAGAAGATGGCTTTCCTTACCCTCCCAATCTAATAAATCATCCGAAAACTTTATCCAGATAGAAGGGTATTCTACACCAAATTTTTCGCCAATATACTGCTTGGGGCGATGTAACATAACAAATTGTCCGTTTACCTTCTCGGGAAAAAGAATCACATCGCGATCATCAAGCACCGGTGAAGTCAGACGTCCCAAACGGCGAAAATGGCAAAAATCTGTAGTAACAGCCAGCCCAGTATTACCTAAATTCTTAGCAATAGCTGCAGGAGCATACTTACCACATTCAGGAAGTAAAACTTCATCATGCCCAAACTTCCAATACTGCCCGGGTGGCACCGGCCGATAGGCATAAGTAATATAATACTCACCATCAAACTTCACAATACGAGGATCTTCCACACATCCGGAATCAGGCCCATCGACACTCGGAGAAAAAGCCGGCCGATCCGAGTGCCTTTCAAAATAAAACCCATCCCTGCTCGTAGCCAATCCCAAGCGGATAACATGTTCTCTATCATTACCTGCAGCACGATATAACATATAAAACATGCCGTTATCATAGAACACGCCAGGATTACAAGTCACCAAAGATTCCCAATCATTCTTTTCCGACGGAGAAAGAATCGGGTTTCCTTCAAATTTCTTTAATTTCATATATTCTATTTATTTTATTGAAAAATAATCCAAATCAATGCGCTTAACACAAGTAACACCCCTGCCCATACCTGATAGTTCTTATACCAGACTACTGTTTTCAAGGTTACATATTCTTCTTTCAGATCGCTAAAAGAAAAGGTGGTGTCAGTAAGCTTATCTTTACCCGGAGCCGCATAAAAGAAACTGCTTACATAAATCACCATTATACTGAATATCAACAAGAAAGGAACCATCAATAAAAAGTGCAAATCACCAAAAACCGTATTTTTAAAGAAAAGTAAAAGAACCGCTACTACCAGACCGAGAATCAATCCCATAAAAGCTCCGTCACCATTCACTCTCTTATTAAAAATTCCAAGAAGGAAAGCCGCTACGATAGGAGGAGAAATATAAGAAAGCATTTCCTGATAATATTTTAGAAGAGATCCGAATTTACCAATTTGAGGTGCCCATAATGCAGCTAACAGAATAATCACACAAGAAGCGATTTTACCAACCAGTACCAGCTTTTTTGTATCAGCATGTTTATTAAACTTCGCATAAAAGTCCATCGTAAACAAAGTAGAAGTAGAATTCAAGATAGCACTAATCGTAGAAGTCAATGCAGACAACAGAGCAGCCAGCATAATACCCAGCAAACCCACAGGCATTAATTGCATCACCATATTAGGATATACCATATCGGGTTTATCCAAACCTGGAAATAAATCACGGGCAATCAATCCGGGAATAGCAATAATGAACAATGTGCTCATCGTGAGAAAACCGGTGAATATAACACCTCTCCGACCTTCATCAATAGTTCTGGCACTCAAAACACGTTGTACTAAAGTCTGATTATTAGCCCAGAAGTAAATACCCAATATGGGCATCCCCACGATCAGCCCCAACCAAGGAGTGGCATTATCGGACAACGGGCGAATCAGCTTCACCAATATATCATCGTTTTCAAACAAATGATAGAAATAACTTCCTCCCTGCTGAAAACAGAAATAGGTAAGCAAAACCGAACCCAAAATCAAAACTACCGCCTGTATCAGTTCCGCGTTAATGGCAGAAGAAAGTCCTCCCGGAATTGTATATGAAGCTGCAATAATAGCAAAGACTATAATAATCATCTGAAGATCAGCTTCAGGTAATACCAGTTTGATAATTAATGCGGCTGCATAAAGCGCACCGGCAGCATCCAGAAAAATATTTCCGATAATACAAATAGCGGAAAAGTAGTAACGGGAACGTTTATCAAATCTCTTCTCCAGAAACTCCGGAATCGTAAAAACCTTCGACCTTATATATAAAGGTAGAAGGAAAACAGCAAAAAACACCATAACTACAATACCGGTCAGGTTATAATTGAAAACGGCAAGCCCCGTATCATAAGCATCACCCGATTGCCCGATAAGCGTAGTACTGGATATACTGGCGGCAAACAGAGACAACCCTACAACCCACCAGGGCATGGAACGTCCGGCAAGAAAATACGATTGGGCATCCGAACTCTTTCCGTTCTTTACACCCCACCATATAATAAATAGCAAATATACGACTACGATTACAATATCAATAGTTCCGATAGAAAATGATTCCATAGCATTCAATTAGTTATTAAGTATAATTCACTTTGCAAATGTAAGGCATATAATGATAGTTTTTTGATATTATATTGCTTAATAATTATACTTTTTTGAATAGCCTGTTTTTGTATTATTATTATTCGTACATTTGTATCAAGTTAAATACAGTTCTTATGAAAGACATTCAAAAGGAAATTACTCCCATTTCTTCTGATGATTTATTCATCGTTTTAAATCATCCCAATGCAAAATTTGATTATCCGGTACATTATCACTCCGACTATGAAATTAATCTTGTGATGAATACGTATGGAGAAAGAATTGTAGGCGATTCAGTCGAAAAGTTTGACAATCTGGATTTGGTAATGACTGGTCCCAATCTTCCGCATGCCTGGAAAGGGGAGATTTGTTCTTCTATGGTAATGGAAGCAGGATCAATCATGTGGCGATCTATATTGGAAACGGACAGGTGGTACATGCAAGTTCCCCTCGTACCGGAATCAAAATCTCCGGTGCATACTACCGTAATCCGGTAAAAGTAGTCCGTGTATTGCAGGATTAATCTGGCTTAATTATAAAATTTTTGTTTACAAATACAGAAAGACTGTGTTATACTATTCAGGCATGAGTTTAGCCCATATTCGGTGAATGGACACTCCGACCTTTCGCTGAGTATCATGTTTTATTGGGTGATTAAGAATAAGAAGGAGGATCATAACATGATCGCAAAAGAAAAGAAACAGGAAATTATCGCTAAATACGGTAGAACAGCAAATGATACTGGATCTCCAGAGGTACAGGTAGCTCTTTTAACAGCCCGTATCACAGAGTTAACAGATCACTTAAAAGAGAACCCAAATGATCATCATTCCAGAAGAGGTCTTCTGAAAATGGT
>ENA-ORCM01002357-ORCM01002357.1-human-gut-metagenome-genome-assembly--contig:-NODE-2357-length-13940-cov-2.787203_pt1 | contig 13940 bp, 10 predicted proteins | sample MGYA00242906_ERZ507928 | MGnify/ENA primary metagenome ERZ507928 (study PRJEB26167, sample SAMN06115497) | human gut metagenome | host: Homo sapiens | place: China:Shanxi | collected 2015-05-07...
TGGAGAAGCACACGGTCTCTAAGCTGATCGGTGCGCCTCCCGGGTATGTGGGCTTTGACGAAGGCGGCCAGCTGACGGAGAAAGTCCGCAGAAAGCCCTACTGCGTGGTGCTGTTCGATGAGATCGAAAAGGCCCACCCGGATGTGTTTAATATGCTGCTGCAAATCCTGGAGGACGGTGTGCTTACCGATTCTCAGGGTCGTAAGGTCAGCTTTAAACACGCAGTGATCATTATGACCTCCAATGTGGGTGCGTCTAAGATTACCGACAGTCGTCAGGCCTTGGGCTTTGGCGATGACAAGGACGCAGCCAAGACCATTGAGGATCTGGTGATGGAGGAACTGAAAAAGACCTTTAAGCCGGAGTTTCTGAACCGTGTGGATGAGATTGTGGTGTTCAACCAGCTGGAGAAGCAGGACATTCAGGAGATCGCCCGCCGGATGTTGAAGGCTCTGAATAAGCGCCTGGCAGACCTGGATGTGCAAGCCACCTTTACGGACGCGGCGGTAGATGCGCTGGCAGATAAGGGCTTTGATAAGGTGTATGGCGCGCGGCCTTTGCGCCGGGCTATTCAGACCCAAATTGAGGACCCGCTGTCTGAGCTGCTGCTGGAGGATAAGATCCACGGCACGGTGACAGTGGACTATAAGGACGGTGCGTTTACCTTTGATTCGCCGGCCGATAAAGACAAACAAGAACAGCCTGCGGCTCCTGCTGCGGACTGATCCGAGCAACACAAAAGCCCCTTGCGGCCAACGCCGTAAGGGGCAATTTTTTATATTGCGGTTTGTTTTTAATCCTGCGGCGGCGCAGGGGATCTGCGGTTGCATTTCTGCTGCAGCTTGAGAATATAATAGAACACCACAGCGGCTGCTACCATACCGGTGACCATACCGAATGTGACCAAAATGGTGGTGGTACCGTTCTTGATAAACAGGGCACGATCGCCGTCCACCAGCCCGGCCATGGTGTAGTACAGCGGGCCGCCGGGCAGCAAGGGAATGATGCCCGGGATCAGGTAAGTATTGGACGGCGCCTTAAGCACCCGTGCCATGGCTACGGACCAGAAGTACACCACTGCCGTGGCCACCACATTGGCGGCAAACACATTGCCCCACAGGTGGAAGCACAGCAGATACACACCCCAGCCCAGGGCGCCGCCAAAGGTGGCAGCCGCCACATTGCGTTCGCTGACCCGGAAGTAAATGGAAAAGCCCAGGGTGCCGATGGCGCCCATGAGAATTTGAATAAGTGCTGCTTTCATACCGTTGCACCTCCCATCACCAGGAACGCCAGAGCGTAGCCTCCGGCAATGGCCAGCGCCACCAGCACCGCCTCAATCAGTCTGTACAGCCCGGTGACAATATCCCGGTTGAACATCTCCTTAATGGCGTTCACTAAAAGCAGACCGGGGATCAGTAACATAATGTCGCCGATCATAATTTTGTCTGCCTGGTGACCTAAGCCCAGGCGGGTGAGCCCCAGCGCCAGCAGCCCGGAGACGAACCCGGCCACAAAGGTGTAGATCACATTGTGGATCTGCCGCAGCTTCAAATGATAATCCATCAGGTAGATCACAATGGCAATGGCGGCTGCGGCCAGCCCGTCCTTCAGATCACCGCCGTAAAAGACGGAGAAACCGCCGGCTGCCAGCATATAGCCCAGGCACTTGATCACCGGTTTGGGTTTGCCTTTTTTGTACTGGCGGATCTGCCGGGTCAGGTCCTCTACATCCGGCACCTGGGCGCAAATGCGGCGGGAGAAGGCATTCAACTCCTCTAACCGACCCAGGTCCGTGCCGTAACTTTGCACCCGCACAGATTGGGTGTAGTGATTGCCGTCCTTGTCCCGAATGGTGGCCACGATCAGGCTGGTGACGGCGTAGATCTCGCAGTCGGTAAAGCCGTAGGCAATGCAAATGCGCCGCACGGTGTCCTCCACCCGCTTGACCTCGGCACCGGTTTCTACCAGGCGGCGCCCAATCTCCAGCGCATCCTCTAAGAACAGCTCACAGCTGTGTTTGTCCATGGTGTCGATCATACAAAGCCCCCTCTATGGGTATTATCGCAAAAATGCCCGCTTCGGTCAATAGATATTGGCAAAAAGGCGAAAATATGGCGCAACCAAGGGAAATGCAACTGCCAGTTGCGAAGATTTTTTCAAATGTAAAGCAGAGTATGTTGCCGCAACCGACCAAAATGGGTATGATGAGAGTGTCCTCAGGGGAAAGCCCGGGACACCAACACAGTCAGCAAGATCCCGCAGCGGATCTCCGCAATACAATTTGAAAACACCGTGACTAAAGGAGATGCACAAGTATGAAAATCACAAGAACCGAACACTTCGACATTCAAAGAAAGATTGTTGCCAATATGACCACCGAAAGCTGGGAGCAGATCCCCCATGTGGCTTATGTATATGAGGCGGATGTAACCGACCTGATGACGGAGTTTAAGAAACTGCGCTCTACCAGCAAAACCAAGATCACCCTGAATACGGTTTTGATGAAAGCTATCATTGAGGGGCTGAAAGCGGCACCGGTGATGAACAGCCACCTGAGCTACAACCGCAAGCTGGTGCGCGGCGAGCTGAAGACCTTTGAGGACATTAACATTTCTATGCCCATGCTGCTGCCGGACGGCAGAATGATGACCGTCAACCTGCGGGACTTCCAAAATAAATCCCTGCTGGCTATGACCGATTACATTGCCGATGTGACCCGCAGAGCAGAGAACACCAACCTGAACGAAGTGATGTTTGATGTGTCCTTGGACAACACCATTACCGGACTGAAACAGGGGAAAATAAAACAGACCGTTAGTCGGCTGATCGGCTCTAAGACCGGCAAGCACAAGGTGCACACGCTCCACGGCGCTGCCAAGAAAGCTTATTACAGCATTCCGGAGAAAGACCGTCTGACTAAGAAAGATATTGAGCAGGGCACCGTTACCATTTCTAACCTGGGCTCTCTGTACAGAGGCCAAAGCGGCTACGGCACCTTGATCGAGATTGTGCCGCCCCAGGTGTGCGCATTCGCCCTGGGCGCTGTGCAGGATAAGCCGGTGGTGGTCACCGATAAGTTCGGCAACAAGACCATTGAGGCTCGCCAGATCTTGCCCATCACCGTGGTATTTGACCACCGTGCGCTGGACTTCGGCGATGTGGTCCCCTTCCTGAAGAAGATGGACAGCATCTTTGCACACCCCCAGGTGATCCAGGAATGGAAAGGCCAGGAGCGCGTAAAGGCCGTTATAGCTACCGAGGGCGAGGGTGTGGCCTAAGTGCGCTGAAAGCATAAAGAGCGGTTCTGCTGCGGAAGGACCGCTCTTGCACTTTTTGCCCGCCTTTGGTACAATGGCGGTAGAGGGGGTGTGGATATGAATAGAAAAGTAGATTTTTGGGGCGGTGTGTGCATCGCTTTGCTGGCAGTATGCACCGCTTGCTTTTCCCTGATTTATGTAAAAAGCCATCATGCGGTCTGTTTTTCGCTGGCGATTACATGCGGCACCTTTACTTATCACACGGCCATGCGCTTTGCCATGGGCTGGGTCGTCGGCCGCCACCGGGTGCCGGTGAACCCGCAAGGGCGCTGGTTTCGCCCACATCCCTGGGAGCCGGGGTTGTATGCCCGCCTGGGGGTCAAGCGGTGGAAGCACCGGGTGCCCTCCTATAAGCCCTACGATATGCACGGCGATCTGCAAACGGTGGTGATGCAGATGTGCCGCAACGAGCTGGCACACGAAGTGATGGCGGCTCTGAGCTTTGTGCCCCTGTTGTTTTGTCTGTTTTGCGACGATCCGGTGGCAAACCTGCCGGTGTTTCTCATCACCTCTGTATTGGCGGCTGTGGCGGATTTGATACCGGTCATCCTCCAGCGTTACAACCGGCCGCGGCTGCAACGGCTGCTGCGGCGCCGCGAGCAAAAGGCGGGAAGCAAATAGAAAGCATTACGGCAGACACTTTTTGCAGTCTGTCGTATTTTTTTATTTTGGCAACTGGTCATACCACGAACCAACTATCCAAAAACAAAAACATTTTATCTAAAAAATAACCGCCCAATGTGGGCAAAACGGCAAAAAAACGCCGGGGCATTGTGAATGGATTGACAATCTTTGGCGTTCATATTATATTATACATAATATATGCGAAATATGGAGAGGTGTTTATGGAAGCGTATAAAGTCATTGAGATCAAAAAAAGCGTGTTTGAGAGTAACGACCGGGAGGCGGAGAAACTTCGGGCCGAGTTGAAAGCAGAAAAGACCTTTTTGGTGAATCTGATGTCCTCCCCGGGCAGCGGCAAGACCACCACCCTGCGGGGCATTATCGGCCGCTTGCAGCAGGAGATGCGCATCGGTGTAATGGAGGCGGACATTGACTCGGATGTGGACGCCAAAACCATTGCAGAGACCGGGGTGCGTGCCATTCAGCTGCATACCGGCGGTATGTGCCATCTGGACGCGGGCATGACCCGCCAGGGGGTGGAGAACCTGGGCACGGCGGATCTGGATCTGGTGTTCTTGGAGAATGTGGGCAATTTGGTGTGCCCTGCCGAGTTTGACACCGGCGCTGCCAAAAATATGATGATCCTGTCTGTGCCGGAGGGGGACGACAAGCCTCTAAAGTACCCGCTGATGTTTACCGTGTCCGATGTGGTGCTCATCAACAAGATGGATACAAAGAGCGTGTTTGACTTTGACGATCAGGCGGTACAGGAGCGGATCTTAAAGTTGAACCCGCAGGCCAAGATCTTTTTTATCTCTGCCAAGACCGGCGAGGGTATGGATGCAGTGTGCGATTGGCTGCGGCAGCAAGTCCGGGACTGGAACACATAAGTACGGAGGGCGAAGACGATGGCTGAAGAGAGAGAATTGATCCTCAAATTAGGTCAAAAAATCACGGACCGGATCGGTCACAAGGTGACGGTAGAGGATCCGGAGTATTACGGCTTGGCCGGCGTGGTCACGGACGAGATGGCAGAGATCGCGCTGAAGATGAAAGTACGCAAGCCCATGACCCTGGACCAAGTGGCAAAAGCCACCGGCAAGAGTAAAAAATATCTGGAGCCGCTGCTGCAAGAGATGAGCAGCATTGGCCTGTTGGAGTATAACTGGGAGAACCCCAGCCGCACCAAGCAGTATGTGCTGCCCATGTTCGTACCCGGCAGCGCCGAGTTCTTTAATATGAAAAAGGATCAGATCGACGCCCACCCGGAGTTGGCCAAGTTCTTTGAGCGTATGACCTTCTTACCGCTGGAGAAGATCACCGCCATGGTGCCCCCCGGCGGTGCCGGTATCGGTATGCATGTGATCCCGGTAGAAAAGGCCATTGAGACGGAAAATCAATCTGTCGATGTGGAGCATATTTCCCACTGGTTGAAGAAATATGAGGGCAAGTATGCCGCCGGTCCCTGTTCCTGCCGTATGAGCCGCGCCAAGCTGGGCGAGGGCTGCGGCGATGATGCCGAGGACTGGTGCATCGGCGTAGGCGATATGGCGGACTATTTGGTAGAGACCAACAAAGGCCATTATGTGACCTACGATCAGGTGCTGGAGATCTTGCAGCGTGCCGAGGACAACGGCTTTGTGCACCAGATCACCAACATTGACGGTGAGAACAAGATCTTTGCCATCTGCAACTGCAATGTGAATATTTGCAATGCCTTGCGGACTTCTCAGTTGTTTAATACGCCCAATATGTCCCGCTCTGCGTACATTGCCAAGGTGGACAAGGCGCAGTGTGTGGCCTGCGGTCGTTGTGTGGAGTATTGCCCCGCCGGTGCGGTGAAGCTGGGTCAAAAGCTGTGCACCAAGGACGGCGGCACGGTGACCTATCCCCGACAGGAGTTGCCGGATAAAATCAAGTGGGGCCCGGAAAAGTGGAGCCCGGATTACCGGGACAAGAACCGGATCAACTGCTACGACGCCGGCACGGCGCCCTGTAAGACCGCTTGCCCGGCCCATATTGCCGTGCAGGGGTACTTAAAGCTGGCAGCCCAGGGGCGCTACAAGGACGCTCTGGCGCTGATCAAAAAAGAAAATCCGTTCCCTGCCGTTTGCGGCCATGTGTGTAACCGCCGGTGTGAGGATGCCTGCACCCGCGGCACCATTGACCGTGCGGTGGCGATTGATGAAGTGAAGAAGTTTATCGCCCATCAGGATCTGATTGCAGAGCACCGCTATGTGGCGCCCAAGGTGATCCCCTCTAACAAGGGCGGCTTTGATGAGAAGATCGCCATTATCGGCGGCGGCCCGGCCGGCCTGTCCTGCGCCTATTATTTGGCAGAGAAGGGCTATACCCCCACTGTGTTTGAGAAGAACGAGAAGCCCGGCGGTATGTTGGTGTACGGTATTCCGTCTTACAAGTTAGAAAAAGATGTAGTGGCTGCGGAGATTGATGTGATCCGTGAAATGGGTGTAGACATTCGCTGCGGCGTTGAAGTGGGCAAGGATATTACCTTGGACGCATTGCGCGCCCAGGGCTATAAGGCTTTTTATATCGCTATTGGTTGCCAGGGCGGCCGCAAGGCGGGTATTCCCGGTGAGGACGCCCAGGGCGTAATGACCGCTGTGGACTTTCTGCGCACCGTTGGCGGCAACCCGGATTACCCGGTAGAGGGTGAAGTGGTTGTAGTTGGCGGCGGCAATGTGGCGATTGATGTGGCCCGTTCCTCCGTGCGCTGCGGTGCAAACAGCGTGTCTATGTTCTGTCTGGAGAGCCGGGACGCTATGCCTGCCTCGGTTGAAGAGGTGGAAGAAGCCCGGGTTGAGGGCGTAGATGTGAACTGCGGCTGGGGTCCCAAGGAGATCTTGACGGAGAACGGCAAGGTCACCGGTATTGTGTTTAAGAAGTGCCTGTCCGTGCTGGACGAGAACGGCCGCTTTGCCCCGGTTTATGACGAGAACCAGACCAAGACCGTGGCGTGCAGCCATGTGTACCTGAGCATTGGCCAGGCGATTGAATGGGGTCACCTGCTGGACGGCTCCAAGGTGGAGCTGGGTCGCGGCAACGGCGCTGTGGCAGACAGCCTGACCTATCAGACGGCACAGGAAGATATTTTTGTGGGCGGCGATGTATACACCGGCCCCAAGTTTGCCATTGACGCCATTGCAGCGGGCAAGGAGGGCGCCGTGTCCATTCACCGGTTCGTGCAGCCCAACACCAGCCTGACCATCGGCCGTAACCGCCGGGACTTTATTGCGCTGGATAAGGAGAATATCTCCGTGGCCCAGTACGATACCGGCGACCGCCAGGTGCCCGGCGTGGACAAGAGCATTGATCAAAAGCATTCCTTTAGAGACGCCCACTTGACCTATACAGAGGCCCAGGTGAAGGCGGAGACTGCTCGCTGCTTAGGCTGCGGCGCCTCTGTGGTGGATCCCAATAAGTGCATCGGTTGCGGCGTGTGTACCACCAAGTGCGCCTTTGACGCCATTCACCTGCACCGAGAGCTGCCGGCAGCCAGCAAGATGGTGCGCTCGGAGGATAAGATGAAGAGCATTTTGCCTTATATGCTGAAGCGCCAGATCAAAATTCGTTTTAACAAGGAGTAAGTATGCACGAGTTGGGCATCGTATTCCATATTATTGATACTGTGGAGCAGGTGGGACGCGAGAACGGGGTAACGCAGGTGCGCTGCGTTACGCTGGATGTGGGTCAGGTGTCCGGAATTGAGGACCCCTATTTGATGGACTGCTGGCGCTGGGCGGCGGATCGATCGGAGATGCTGCGAGGCGCCCGGTTGCAGATTGAGACGGTGCATGCCGTCACCCTGTGCGACGCATGCGGCAAGACCTACGATACTGTGTCCCAGGGGCGCACCTGCCCCTATTGTGGCAGCGGGGACACCCACTTGCTGCGGGGCAATGCATGCAGTATTCGAGAAATTGAGGCGCGATAGAGAATGCACGAGTTGAGTATTGTGTATGAGCTGTACCGCACGGTGACCCAGCTGGCCGCAGAGGCCGGGCTGCACCGGGTGGAAGCGGTGCGCCTGCAAGTCGGGGAGCTGTCCGGTGTGGAGGGTCCGTACCTGCGGGAGTGCTGGAATGCTGTGGTGCGAGATACGCCGCTTCGTTCTACCCGGTTAGAGCTGGAGCACCTGCCGGCTATTGCCATGTGTGCGCATTGTGCCCGCTTGTATGCTCATTTGGCCTGTGCCCGCACTTGCCCCCGTTGCGGTAGCCACGATCATCTCATTTTGTCCGGCCGACAATTCCTCATCGACCGGATCGAGGGGTATTAAAAATCAGCCGACGACAGTGCGTCTATTCGCTCAGTCGTCGGCACCGGTGTGCCGGAGCGGCAATACTTTATAAATAGGCAAATAAAAAAACAGATACACGCCGGTGTATCTGTTCTTTTATACTTATTTGGGTGGGTTATTCTTCGTTTTCGCGGATTTCTTTCAATTGGGGTTGCAAAACGGCCAGCTTTTTCTTGGACAGGTTGTAGCCGAATCCCAGCAAAATCGCCAATAGAGTCAGAGTAATGGCCGGTACAAGGGTGGAAATGTCATAGAGCTTATTGAGCACATCCTCCGGCAGCGCCGTGTTGTTGGCAGAGGCGGTGCTATCGTAGTGGATCAGCGCCAAAAGGGCGTTCAGTCCAACACCGGCCAGGGTTTGCCCCAGCTTTCTGGCAAAGGAGACAACCGCATAGGCGGTACCTTCCTCCCGACGATGGGTGCGAATCTCGTGGTAGTCAATCACATCCATCACCAGCGCCCACACCTCCAGTACCAGGAAGGTCTGGCCCAGACCGGAGAAGAAGGTGAACACCAAAAATACATAGGGATTGTCGGTTTTGATAAAGAACAGAATAAAGCTGACCAGTGCCGCAAAGCCCATACCAAAGGCGCAAAGCTCTTTTTTGCCGAACTTGTCGATCAGCTTGTTCATAATAGGAATTAAGATGGCCATGGGCAAGTAGGTGCAGATGGTCACCAGTGCGTACAGCTGGGCGCTGTGGTAGTAGTCCGCAAACAGGTACTGATAGGTGGCTTGATAATAGAACTGAAACGCGATCAGCAGCATGGACACCAGGCAAAGCATCACAAACGGTCTGTTCTTTGCCAGGTCGCCAATGGCCTTAAAGGCGTTGTAGTCGCCTTTTTTCTTTTGAATCGGTGCGATCCTCTCCTTGGTCAGCTTGTAGTGACCGAAGAAAATCACAATGGAAAGAATGGCCAGGATCAAAACGCCGATGGTCAGTTTGTTACCGTCCAGCGTTTGAATTTTGGTGCCGTCGGCGGCGATGGTGGTGTTGTATACCAGCATGGGAAAGAGAATGGTGCTCGGCAAGCCGCCGAGGCCGGCGCCGATGGAACGCCACATGGACAGGGAGGAGCGTTCTTTCTCGTCATCGGTGACCACGGAGGCCAGCGAGCCGTAAGGAATGTTGACGCAGGTGTACATCATACCGTACAGAATGTAGGTGATGTAGGCAAACAGCAGGTATTTGGCCTCGCTCAAATTGGGAATAACCGTAAACATCAGCACCGCAGACACCGCCAGCGGAATGGAAAACCAAAATACATACGGGCGGAATTTGCCTTGCTTGGTGGGCTTTCTGGAGTCAATGAACGCGCCCCAAATGGGGTCGTTGATGGCGTCCCAAAGCCGTGCCACCAAAATCAGAACCACGATCTTGGCAGGCTGAATGTGCAGCACATCGGTGTAAAACTTGTTTTGAAATGCACCGATCAGTGAGAAGGTCAAAAGGCCGCCCATGTCACCCATGGCGTAGCCGATCTTGTCCTTAAACTTTATGCCGTGTGTTAAACTCTTTTCGCTCATAAAAATCCCCCTTCATTTGTGAAAAGATATTGAATGAAAACCAATTTCAAATCCGTGGGCAGCGCACAAAAATATAGCGCGTTTTCCCCTGACGGCAGGGTACGCAAACAGGAAGTGCGGATCCGCGTGTTGTTTGCTAAGGGAATGGATCGTATATATGTTCCTTTCCATATAAATGAACACGGTTCATTATGTTACTATCATACAATGCACGCCCCCGGTTGTCAACAAAAACGGGGGATCCTGCATTGACATCCTCGGTGGGTTCGGGTAAAATAAAAGCACAGACGGTTGTTGCCGCTCAAAAAGAGAAATCTGTTCCCATTCCGAACACAGTCATCCAGCTCTTGTATAAGTCTATGCAGGGGCGATTTTGGTTTTTAGGCAAGGAGGATCTATGCGAGAAAACATAAAGTATATGCTGAAAAACTGGATCGCCTGGGACAAAAAAAGTCTGCTGTACTTTTTTATTCGTGTGCCGGCACTGGTGTTCCAGCCCATTGTTACCGCCTATATACCCAAGGCGATGATCGATTGTATCGAAAAGGGCGTTACCACCCGGCAACTGATTTTGGTGGTGGCGCTGCTGAGCCTGCTGCTGACCATTACCATTTGGCTGGATCCGTTTATGAAGGAGCTGATCCTGGGCGGTGCCCGGATCGTGCGCATGCGCTATGCGGTGGCTGCGTTTGAAAAAAATCTCAGTACCGACTATGCCAATATAGAAAATCTGGAAATGCGCGAGAAACAAAAGCGCGCAGAGGTTTTTTATAACGGACGGTATGCAGGCGGTTCAAACTTTATAAGCACGCTGAATTTGTTTTTCGTTGCGGTGGTGGGCGTTGTTGCGTCCGGCGTACTCATCTACAAGATCAATATTTGGATGATTTTGCTGATTATTGCCACCTGCGGCGCCCAGTTTTGTTTGCAAAGAGCGCTGACGAAGAAACAGCGGCAAAACTTGGATCAACGCACGGAGCCTGCGGCGAAGTTCGATTATTTTTATAAGCTGTGCAAGGATGGCACGGCGGCAAAGGATATTCAGCTTTACAATATGGGCGATTATTTTATTCGGGCGCTTGCCGCTTCCCTTTGCAGGATTGAAAAAATCTATGCCCGGTACACCCACACCTGCGTAGCGTTTAACGGCATTACCGCTTTGCTCAGCGCCGTGCGCCAGGCCATCGCCTATATTTACCTTGCGTATTTGACCGGCAAGGGTGCGCTCAGTGTGTCCGATTTTATTTTCTATTTCGGCATCATTACCGGCTTTTCCAACTGGGTGCTCCATTTGGGCTTTGCGGTCAATCAGATTGAGATGTGCTGCAAGGAGTGCCAGGCATACAGGGAGTATATTGCGTTTGAGGATCATGCAGAGGAGGGAGAGCGGCTGACCTCCAAATCCGTTGAGCGGGTGGTGTTTGAGCATGTGTCCTTTCAGTACCCCTCTGCCGATGCACCTACGCTGAAGCATATTGACCTTACATTCAAAAACGGCGAAAAGATTGCCATTGTCGGGGAGAACGGCGCAGGCAAAACCACGCTGATCAAGCTGCTGTGCGGCCTGTATGCGCCTACCGGCGGTCGCATTCTGCTAAACGGCAAAGATACCGCCACCATTGCAAAAACCAGCTATTTCGATTTGTTTTCGGCCATTTTTCAGGACTATTATTTCTTGCCCATGACCATTCAGCAAAACATAACGGCAAGCCTTGACTATGATCGGGAAAAATTTGACCTGGCGTTGCAGAAAGCGGAAATGTACGATAAGGTGTATGCCTTGCCAAAGGGCGCAGATACGCTGATGGACAGGAATGTGTATAAGGATGCGGTGGATTTTTCCGGCGGCGAAAAGCAAAAACTGCTGCTTGCCAAGGCCATGTACAAGGACGCGCCGATTTTGATTTTGGACGAGCCAACGGCGGCGCTGGACCCCATTGCCGAAAATCAGCTGTACTTAAAATACAGCGAACTGACCGACGGCAAACTCTCTTTCTTTATTTCCCACCGGCTGTCTTCCACCCGTTTTTGCGACCGGATTTTGTTTGTGTCCGGCGGCCAAATCACCGAGATGGGCACCCATGAGGAGCTGATGGCCAAAAAGGGCGCATATTACAAAATGTTTCAGGTGCAAAGCTACTATTACAGAGAACAGGGGGTGGCTGTGCATGCATAACTTTAAGATGATATGCAAGATGTATCGCGAGATTGCCGGTCTGGACAAAGGTATTTTGCCTGTGGATTTCTTCTGCGCGATTTTGACCGGCGCCAAGCCCTTTGTGAACATTTGGTTCACTGCCAAGATCATCGGTATGATGACCGCCGGTGCGGACTTTAAGGGGCTTTTGGCCTATATTCTTGCGGCTGTGGCGCTTAATTTTGTGCTGGATTACGCAGGCGGTTTTTTATCTGACCTATACCATGTAAAATCCGAGCTGCTGTTTAACAGAGAAAATTTCAAAATGGCGGAAAAGCTGTTTCGTATGGATTATGAAAAGCTGGAGGACAACACATTCAGAAAGACGATCCATAAGCACGAGGAGGCGGGCGCCAGCCGATGGGCGCGGTTTTCGTACTTTATGTGGACCAGCCAGGTGTTTGTTAAGGGCGTGTTTACGGTGGCGGTGTCTGTGGTGATGATCCTGCCGCTTTTGAAAATCGGCTTTACCAAAACCGGCAATTCATTTTTTGAAAGACCCGTCTTTCTGATCCTACTGATTGCCACTCTGGTTGTTATGGCGGCGGTTATGGCGCTGATTGCCGTGCGGATGAACAAGTCGTACCTGGCTGCAACCGAGGCGTATGCCACGCTGGATCGTCTGTTCTATTCCCTGATTGACCTGTTTGCCGATTACAAAACCGGTAAGGAGATACGCCTATACAAAGAGCAGCACTTGATCGGCAAGATCGCAACGGAAAAGATTCTTACCGACGGCGAAAAAACGCTGAAGCAAATTTCTATGCGCACCGCAAAAACCAGCTCCATCGTTGCGGTGATGGGTGCCTTTGTTGCGTTTGGCGTGTATGTTTTTATCGGGGTCAAGGGCAATTTGGGGCTGTTTGATATTGGTGCGCTGGTGGTGTACGGCATTAATCAGGATGGAAGCATTGGGGAGGAAAGACGAGTAGAGCATCACCAGGAACCAAATGGAAGGATGTCTCATATTCATGCATCCATGCCTACACCGGATGGAAAATATATTGCGGTTGCAGATTGCGGTCTTGATTATATTTATCTTTATGATGCAAAAACGTATCAAAAAGTTTTCGAGTGGAAAGCACCGGAAGACAGTGGACCCAGACAACTCCGTTTCAGCCCGGATGGAAAATATCTATATATGGTATCTGAATTGAGCTGTCAAATTTTTGTGTTTGAGTATCAGCCGGATTGCAAAGATATGTTACGGAATGTCCAGGTAATATCGACGAGACGTGAGGATGGTTATGACGGGGAGAATTATACTTCGGACCTAGAGATGCATCCATCCGGTAGATATCTTATGGCTGGGAACAGAGGGCACAATTCAATTGTTGTCTATGAGGTAGATAAGGAAACCGGTTTGTTGATGTTGAAAGGACATACAATGTTGGCAGGTGATTTCTGCCGGGAGTTTTGTTTTGTACCAGATGGCTCTATGCTGATAGTGGGTATTCAGCATACAGATGTGGTACAGACCTTTTTCTTTGATGAAAATAAAGGGATTTTAAAGTGGAGCGGACAGGAAATTGTAATTCCCTCTCCTTCCTGTGTTATAATGGGCGACTCTGCAAAGTAATGTTGGCAGCGGTTAGAGATGCATTTGTAAGAACGTATAATTTGCGAGCTTATATATTTACTATATGAAGGTGTTGTATGCTTTTACTCCAAAAAATGATAATGTTTTTCTTGATTATGCTCATCGGATATATCTGTCGGAAAATCGGTGTGTTTAAAGATACTACAGGCAAAACAATTTCAAGTATAGTAATCAATATTGGAAATCCTGCGCTGATTATTGCCTCTGGTATGAATCCTGAGAGACTGGAGAATAAAGGAAAATTGTTGTTTACTCTGGGTGTTGCGCTGATCTATTTTGCAATTATGTTTGCTGTCGCGGAACTATTGCCCAGATTGCTTCATGCAGACAGAGAGGACTACGGCGCT
>ENA-ORCM01002360-ORCM01002360.1-human-gut-metagenome-genome-assembly--contig:-NODE-2360-length-13933-cov-4.289838_pt1 | contig 13933 bp, 9 predicted proteins | sample MGYA00242906_ERZ507928 | MGnify/ENA primary metagenome ERZ507928 (study PRJEB26167, sample SAMN06115497) | human gut metagenome | host: Homo sapiens | place: China:Shanxi | collected 2015-05-07...
AAGATGGAATGGAGGTTGCAAAGGGGATTGAGAAAATTCGTACCGGGTATTCTTCAACGATTATGTATCATGATGCAGAAAAGAAAAATTAAGTGGAATTTCTACGAATTTCCATACATAATCATGAAAAAGAGCGGTTGAATTGTCGTTTCAACTGCTCTTTTCCTTGATGTAACGTAAAAATAGCAGAAATTGCACGCAACACGTTCTTTACAATTGTATGAAATTATGTTATACTATGCGTAGAGCGAATGGCGAAGCCTGAAACAGACAGAAAGGAGGGAGCACAATGGTATTTTGGATTTGGGGAAGTTTGTTTGTTCTGACTGTGATTGCAGAAATTGCCTCCCAGCAGTTGATCTCCATCTGGTTTGCAGCTGGTTCGCTGGTTGCCTTACTTGCAGCACTTTGCGGTGCACCTATTTGGTTGCAAGCATTGCTGTTTATTGCAGCATCTGCCCTGCTGCTGATTCTGACACGTCCGCTGGTGCGGAAATTCACCAATTTTTCTTCCCGAGATACCAATTTGCGGTTGGACTTGGGAAAATTCGGAACAGTTGTGCAAACCGTAGATGCGGAAAAAGGAACAGGCAGAGTACGGGTCGATGACATTGACTGGATTGCTGTTTCTCAGCCGAATTTGGTGATTCCGAAAGGTACGACCGTACAGGTACAGGCAATTGATGGAACAAAATTGTTTGTAACACCTGTACCGCAAACGACAGAACCTGTAGTGGAATCTGCAAATGCAACAAGCAGTTCAGAACACACATCTTAACACACGACAGAAAGGAATTTCATTATGCCGTTAATTGTCCTCTTTTTATTAGTTGTCTTTATTTTGATTGTCCTCTTTACTCGAATCAAGATTGTTCCGCAGTCGAACATCTATGTTGTAGAACGGCTGGGAAAATTTTATGCCGCATGGGAAACCGGTGTACACTTCCTGTGTCCGTTTTTGGATCGGGTTGCAAAGCGAGTTTCCATCAAGGAACAGGTTGTAGACTTTAAGCCGCAGCCAGTTATTACGAAAGATAATGTTACCATGCAGATTGATACCGTTGTTTTCTTCCAGATTACCAATCCGGTACAGTTTGCTTATGGTGTAGAACGTCCGTTGGCAGCGATTGAAAACCTGACTGCAACCACGCTTCGTAACATCATCGGCGAACTGGAATTTGACGCAACCCTGAATTCCCGTGACCTGATTAACACAAAGATTACCGAAACCATCGACCATGCAACCGACCGCTGGGGTATCAAAGTCATTCGTGTGGAACTGAAGAACATTGACCCGCCAGTAGATATCAAGAACGCCATGGAAAAACAGATGAAGGCAGAGCGGGAAAAGCGAGAAAAAATTCTCCGTGCAGAAGGCGAAAAGGAATATCAAATCAAGGTTGCACAGGGTGAACAGGAAGCAAAGGTACTCCGTGCAGAAGCGGACAAAAAGGCAGCCATCCTGCATGCAGAAGCAGAAAAGGAAGCAACCATCCTGCGAGGCGAAGCCATCAAGGAACAGAAGATCCGGATCGCAGACGGTGAAGCACGTTCGATTGAAGTGGTTCAGCAGGCATTGGCAGACAGCTTGGTGCAGTTGAACAAGGCAAATCCGAATGCCGCTGTTTTACAGCTGAAAGCACTGGAAGCATTCCAGAAGGCAGCAGATGGCAAGGCAACCAAGATTATCATTCCAAGCGAAATTCAGGGCTTGGCTGGTTTGGCAGCTGGCTTAAAGGGCATTGTAGAATCTGACCAGCCGACAGAATCCAATGAAACTGTGGCACAGACTGCAAATCCTGTGGAAGCAGATGCAGAGCATCATCACTAAAAACCAGTTGAAAGGAATCCAATTCCCTGGGAAGCTTTTCTAAGATTTCCAAAGGATTGTACTTTTTCGACAAGAAGAGGCGGCTTCAAGCCGCCTTTTTTTGTTGAAAAAAGTGAAATTTCCAAAAGAAAGAAAAGTTGTAAATGGATACTTGCAAACAAATTTTATTTGTTGTATAATAAAAAAGTAATCATTTCAATTTTTTTGAGGGATGCACTGCCTCATTTTTCCAAATCTTTTTTATTTCTTTTCATTTGTTGTTTTCGTAGAAAAATGCAGTGGCACAGTGCGGATTATCCATAGATTTCACAAAAATCATCAAACCACAAAGAAAGAAAAACCAATCTGTGGAATGAAATTTCAGAACAAACGAGGCAATGTAAAAAATGGTATTTTCAAGTTTATTTTTTCTCTATCTCTTTTTGCCCCTGTCGTTGATTGCGTACTATGTGGCAAAACCCCGTTACCGCAACGCTGTATTGATTGTGTGTTCGCTGGTCTTTTATGCATGGGGCGAACCGATTTTCATCTGGCTGTTGCTGATGAGTACGCTGCTCAATTATCTGTTCGGCAGACTGATTTCTGCTGACCCCGAGAGTCGCACGGCAAAAGTTTCGCTTGTCCTGTCCTTGGTATTCCACCTTGGCATGTTGATTCTGTTTAAATATACCGGATTTTTCATAGAGAATCTGAACAACTGGTTTTCACTTTCGATTCCTGTTCCGAATTTCCCGTTGCCGATTGGCATCAGTTTCTATACATTTCGTGCAGTTTCGTACATTGTGGATTGCTATTGGGGAAAAGTCGAAGCAGAGCAGAAGTTTTCTCGTTTCCTGCTGTATATGACATTTTTCCCTGTCATTATGCAAGGTCCGATTGCCCGTTATGAAACGATGCAAAATCAACTGGCAGTTCGCCGTTGCAATCCGTCTGACCTGTATGAAGGCATGATGCGTGTAATTATCGGTCTGGGCAAAAAGGTGATTATTGCCGATAATCTGGGAAATATCGTTGACCAGTTCCTTGCAAATGGCAACATCGAACAGCAGACTACATTAGGAGCTTGGTATGGTGTCATTGTCTATGCCATGCAGATTTACTTTGACTTCTCCGGTTATTCTGATATGGCAATCGGAATTGCCCGTATGATGGGCTTTCAGCTGGAAGAAAACTTCCGGCATCCGTTCTTGTGTAAGGACATTACAGAATTCTGGCAGCGTTGGCATATTTCTCTGGGAACATTTTTCCGAGATTATGTGCTGTACATTCCGATTTTCGGCAAGCGGAGAAAATACGGCGGACTGTTCTTAGTTTGGTTCTGTACCGGGCTTTGGCACGGTGCAAGCTGGAACTTCATTCTCTGGGGCTTGTATTATGGCTTGTTTATTCTGATTGAATTGCTGATTGGTAAGAAGCGGATAAAAAAAATTCCGCTGGTCATCCGGCATATCTATAATAAAATTGTCATCGTGGTGGGCTTCGGCATTTTCTATTTTGAGGACTTCGGTCAGCTGGGAGATTGCCTGAAGTGTATGTTTGGATTTGGCGGACATGGCTTGACAGATGCCGTTTTGCAAACCTCCATTATGACAAATGTCTTTTTGTTAGTGATTGCACTGATTGGCTGCTTCCCGATTTTGGAACTGCCGAAACGTGCCATGCAGAAAAGTCCGGGGGCGTATCTTGCCCTTTCCGTTTGCGGAACAATCTTAGCAGCTGTTATTCTGATTGTATCCAGCATTCTGCTGGTCAATGCAACCAATCGTCCATTCTTGTATCTGCGTTTTTAAGGAGGCATTGTCATGAGAAAAAAGAATTCGAATTCTTCCGTTCCAAGTGGTATGCATTCCCTTGCACAACGCAGCCAGCAGGAACGCCGTCAAAAAATGGAGCAGCAGCGTGTAAGAACTGCTCCGCAAGAACCGATGCGAGTTCCACCGCAGCAGCCAGCACATTTTGGACGGCAGCCGATGCAGCAAGTACCGCCGCCGCCCGTTCAGAAACCAGAAAAAGCACTCTCACAGGAGGCGTTGCAGGAATTACAGCAGCAGGCAACCCAACAGCCGGAGGAATCCGCTGTTTATAATCGGTTTTTTGAGGATATTTCCGTAGAAGAACCGCAGACTCCGAAAAAATCTGCTCTGCAAAAGGCAGCAACAGCCGTTCCGCCGACCAATTCGGCAGAACCGGAAAAACCAGCTCCAAAAATGCCACCTGTACGGGATGCAAGAGCAATGCCGCAGATGCCTGCATCAGCAAAACCAGCAGCAGAACCACAACAGGCAGAGCCAGTACAGCCAACACCAGAACCGCCGAAGCCAGTAGAACCGCAGGCAACAGCAGAATCTGCTACCGTTTCACCGAAATTGTTGCAGCAGGTTGCAGCGATGGTGCAACAGGATGCCACTGGAAAGGCAACCTTAACGCCGGAATTGCTCCAGAAAATTGTAGCAATGGCACAGCAGCAGACCACTGCAAATCCAGTGGTTTCCGCTGTATCGGAATCTCCGGCAGAGCCACAGGCAGTTCCAACACCAGAACCCGTTGCAGAACCGCCAGCACCACCACAGAAAAAATCTCGTCCAGCTCGCCCACAGCGGAGAGCACCGCAAATGCCAGTGCAGACAGCTGTTCCAGAGCCAGTACAGCAGCCGATTTCTGAACCAGAACCGCAGCCCGAACCAGAGCCAGAAATTGCATCACCGTTTATTACAACGGCAATGCTCCGGCAGATGAAAGCGGAGGGAAAAACGCTGGACGATTTACAGCCAGCAGACACAAAAACGGAAAAGTCAACGCCGGTTCGGCGGTATCAGGGAAAGTCAGCAGTGGAAACAGCTGCTGCACCGCAGCCTGAACCAGTAAGACCGTCATTCCGTCCGGTAAAACCGCAGGATATTTCGATTGATACCGCTGCACCAGAGCCTATTCCAGAATGGTTCTCAGAAGAAGAACCACCGCAGGTTGCAGAGCAGCGAACCAAATATTTGAAGAATCGGCAGCCACGGGAATCCGTTGCAGAACTGACCGGAGCAGCAGAAAAAAAACCTCGGGCAGTTTCAAACGGGAAGCAGCCCAGCAAGGCAGCCCGTTTCTTCCGAGAACTGTTTCTGGAAGATGCACCGATTGACCCAGAACAGCAAAAACCAGTTCTGCCACTGACGAGAAACACCGTACCGCCACAGCCGGAGCCGGTTGCAACTCCACCGCAGCAGCCAACAGCAGAACCCGTTGCATCACCCATGCCGGAATCGGCTGCATCTGTACCAGAACAGCCCGTGATGCCCCCTATACAGGAAGCACCTGCATCGCCAAAACCGGAAAAGCGTCCGGTTATTTCCCATGTACGGGAAGAAGAACCTGAGCCAGAACCACAGCTGGAATCGGCTGCTTTTTATAACCGCTTATTCAACGATTTTCCGGAATCTTCGGAACAGCCAGTTCCGCCAACCGAAGAAGAAATGGCACAACAGCAGCACAAAAAAGATGTGATTGAATCGGTAAAGGGTGCGGTTTCAGAGGCAGAACAGCCGGGAAATCCACCGCATAAAAAACGCTTGACGAAACGGGAATATATGCAGCGAAAGGCACAGCGGTTTTCCAAAACCATCGGTGTAAGCCTGCTGAGCGGTGTTGTTGTCGTGCTGGCAGTTGTTTTATTATTAGCACCACGTTCCACGATTTCCTATGAAGAAAATCGAGTTTTAGCAGAAAAGCCGAAGTTCTCGCTGACATCGCTGTTAGATGGCTCTTATACTTCCGGCTGGTCGGAATATTATAACGACACCGTTCCGTTCCGCAGCAAGTTGAAAAAGACCATTTCTGCTATGATGCAGTGGACGGGTGTTCAGAGCGAAGAAGATACCGTATTTTTCGGCAATGTTTCACAGGTAAAGAAGAAAACTACAACACCGGTTGCAACAACAGAATCCGTAGAAACCACGGTTGCAGTTGCTGCTGGCAGCGATGAAACCAACACAGAGCCAGCTGTTACGACAACAGTTGTAACGACAACGGAAGATCCGAATGATGAACCAGCTGCGGAAATCGGCGAGGGCATTATTCTTGACCACAAGCGTGCAGTCTGCGTTTATGGCGGTAGTTTCTCTGTAGGACAGGACTATGCCGAAACATTGAATGCGTATCAGCAAGACCTTGGCTCAGATGTACAGGTTTATTCCTTGGTTGCACCAACTGCCGTTTCCTATTACCTGCCGGAAGAATATGCAAACTATACGGCAAGCGAAACGGAAAACATTGACAACATCAACAGTTATCTGAATGGCGTAAAGCCAGTCGATGTATACAACGCTTTGAAGCCGCATACCGCAGAGGCAATTTATGCCCGTACTGACCACCACTGGTTGCCATTGGGGGCATATTATGCCGCTGAAGCATTTGCAAAGGTTGCAGATGTACCGTTTGCATCGCTGTCAGATTATGATACGGCAACGAAAAAGGATTATGTCGGCTCGATGTATACTTACACAGAAAGTGCCGTTTTGCTGGACAATCCGGAAGAGTTTACGTATTACATCCCGAAAAACAAATACAAGACTACCTATTACAGCACCAGCTTCACCGACCCAACCGAAGGCGATTTGCTGATGAATCTGGATGGTTATGATAACAGTATGTATTATTTGGTTTTCATGGGCGGTGACGATAAAATCACACATGTGGAAACCAACTGCAAGAATGGCAGAACACTCGTCATTTTCAAGGACAGCTATGGCAATGCGTTAGTACCGTGCTTAACGTCGTCTTTTGAAAATATTTACGTCTGCGATATGCGATATTTTGAATTGAATGCCATTGATTTCTGCAAGCAGGTCGGCTGTACAGATTTGCTGTTTGCGATGAATACGTTCAGTGCAACTGGTGGAAATGAAAGCTACTTAGAGAGCAATCGTGTACAGTAATCGTTCGGAACAGATTGGAAAAAGAAACCGAACAGCGGCAGGGTGGGATTTCCTGCCTTGCCGCTGTTCCATTTTTTGTCATGGAAAAGGAGAATGCGGATATGATTTGCAAAGAGTGCGGTACGAAACTGATATCGGAACAAACAACCTGTCCCAACTGCGGAGCTTTGCAGCAACAGGCAGTTCCTAAGAAGAGAAAAAAGTCCGATACTGCATCCCAGCAGAACCAGCCGCAATCGGGTGAAGCACAGATGCAGTGGCAAGACCGATTGATTCTTGGAGCAGCTGTGCTGGCAACGCTGGCAGCCGTTGCATGGTTGCTTTTCATGCTGATGAAACCAGCAGACAAAAACGACCAAAAAGCAGAAACAGCAGCTGCTGAAACAATGCCTGGCACTACAGCGGTTACCACCATGGAAACCACTACGACCACAGTCACCACCTATGTGACGATTGTCACAACGATGGATGATGGTGCAGAACCAATTGAAGTTGTATCCGGCATTTTGTGGGATCATAAGCGTGCCATCAACCTGTTTAATGGGTACGCTGAACAAACCGAAGCGTATGCAGAAATTTTAAACCAGTATCAAAAAGATTTGGGGGACGATGTGCAGTGCTACTCGATTTTAGCCCCAACCAATGCTTCTTTCTATACACCAGCAGCCTTTCAGGATTCCACACTTTCCAGTGAAAAGGATTGCATGGATGCAGCAGAAAAGGTTTTTCAAGGTGTCATTCCGATTGATGCCTATGGTGTTCTAAAAGAACACACTGCCGAGCCGATTTATGCGAGAACCGACCACCATTGGTTTCAGCTGGGGGCTTACTATGTAGCGAGAGCGTTTGCGGAGCAGGCAGATGTTCCGTTTGCCGACCTGACAACCTACAAGAAATATGTAGAAGATGATTTTGTTGGCTCAATGGCGTATTATACGAATGATTATCCAGATTTGGTGAATTCACCAGAAGAGTTTGTATATTATGTGCCGACCAACGATATTCAGACCACTTATTATGACCGGGATTATGCGAATGGCTATGAATCAGATTTGATTCTTGACCCGTCCGCATGGGACAATTCCAGTTATTATATGGTCTTTATGTGTGGAGATGATAAGATTGTCCACATTCAGACGGATTGCGACAATGACCGTCGGTTGGTGATTTTCAAGGATAGCTATGGCAATGCGTTAGTGCCATGTCTGACCAGTTCATTTTCTGAAATTTATGTGTGTGATATGCGGTATTTCAATTTGAATGCCATTGACTTTATTCAAGAAGAGGCAAAAGCAACCGATGTTCTGTTTTGCATGAATCTGTTCAGTGCAAATGGGCCAAACGGACAGGATCTGGAAGTTGTCCGCACACAAAATGCTGCATATGACACAAGCAGTTGGGAAGATGCAGATACAGAATTTTAAATGCAAGAAAAGAAAAAGGAGATTTGCAAATCATGAAAGAATTACAAGTACCATTTGATAGTGCGTGGATTCTGAAAAACCGCAGAAAGATTAAAAAGGCTCTGCTGGCAGACGGCACGCCTCGCATGGAAAAAAAGATTGCAGTTCTGGGCGGTTCTACCACAAATGATATTGTTTCCATGTTGGAACTGTTCCTGCTGGACAATGGGATTCAGCCGTCTTTCTATCAGTCGGAATATGCCCGTTATTGGCAGGATGCTATGTTTGAAAACCCAGAGCTGGAAGCCTTTCAGCCAGACTTGATTTTTATTCACACCACCAGCCGCAACATCACAGAATTTCCGGAGGATGTGTATTGTCCGGCGGAAACCGTAGAGGCAGCTTTGGAACGGCAGTATACGCACTTTACCCAGATGTGGGATCGTCTGGCAGAAGTCTATCATTGCCCGATCATCCAGAACAACTTTGAATTACCAGCTTATCGGCTGTTGGGCAATCGGGATGCTTCAGATATTCACGGCAGAATCAACTTCATCACTCGATTGAACTGCAAATTCTATGATTATGCAAATACGCACACCTCATTTTATATTCATGATATTCAGTATTTGTCCGCTTGCTATGGCTTGGATGCATGGGCAGAGCCGTCTTATTGGTATCTGTATAAATATGCTTTGAGTGTGCCAGCCATTCCGGATTTTGCATACAACCTGACTCGAATTATTCGTTCCATTTACGGTAAGAACAAGAAAGTTCTGGCGTTGGATTTGGACAACACGCTCTGGGGCGGTGTCATTGGTGATGATGGACAAGAAGGCATTGAAATCGGACACGAAACCTCCATGGGACAGGCATATGAAGAGTTACAGGGCTACTTGAAACAGCAGAAGAAAATAGGCGTTCTGCTGACAGTCTGCTCAAAGAATGAGCTGGAAAATGCTCTGCTGGGCTTGAATCATCCGAGTGGTGTTCTGAAACCAGATGACTTTGTCACCATCAAGGCAAACTGGGAGCCAAAAGACCGCAATTTGGTAGAAACTGCTGCGGAATTGAATCTGCTGCCGGAGAGCATTGTATTTGTAGACGACAATCCGGCAGAACGGGCGATTGTTTCCGGACAGATTCCGGGCGTTGCCGTTCCGGAATTTGACTGCGTGGAAGATTGTCTGCGGCAGTTAGACCGTGCCGGATACTTTGAAGTTACCAGCCTGTCGAGTGACGATGCAAAGCGGAATGCGATGTATCAGGCAAATGCACAGCGGGCACAGATGCAGAAAACCTTTGCAGACTATACCGACTATCTGAACAGTTTGGAGATGCAAGGCACGATTCGGGACTTTGAACCGATTTACTTGCAGCGAATCGTCCAGCTGACCAATAAGAGCAATCAGTTCAATCTGACGACGAAACGCTATACACAAAGCGAAATGGAAACGGTTGCAGCATCTGACCGCTATATTCGGCTGTATGGGCGATTGGAGGATAAATTCGGCGATAACGGGATTGTTTCCGTTGTCATCGGCGAAAAAGTGGACGATGCATTACACATGGACTTGTGGCTGATGAGCTGTCGGGTTTTGAAACGGGATATGGAATTTGCAATGCTGGATGAACTGGTGCGGCAGTGCCGGGAGCAGGGCATTCAGAACATTGTTGGCTATTATTATAAGACTGCCAAGAATGCAATGGTAAAGGATTTGTACGGCACATTTGGTTTCACCAAGACGAAGGACATGGAAAATGGTGACAGCGTCTGGGAATTGAATGTTGCAGATTATACAAATAAAAATCATGTAATTACAGTAAATCAAAAGGAGTGTGCAGAACAATGACACATGCAGAAGTAATGGAACGGTTGACAGGAGTATTTCGGGATGTATTTGACGATGACAGCATTGTGATTACAGACCAGACTACCGCAAATGATATTGAAGAATGGGATAGCCTCGAACACATCAACTTGATTGATGCTGTAGAGCAGGAATTTCACATGCAGTTCCAGATGAAGGAAGTTTCTGGTATGAAGAATGTGGGAGAAATGGCAGACATCGTTGCCAATCGGGCAACCGAAAAGCCGAAAAAACGGGGACTGTTCCGCCGATAAATCGGAAAATAACGTGATACGCTGAGAAAATCGCCGCTGTTTTTGCTGGCAGTTTGGGGAAATAAAATCCTCATCTGTCGGAAACAGCGGTTTTTTTCTTGACAGTTCCTGTAATTTCATGGTATCATGATAACACGAAATCTCATGAAATAGGAGTGTTATTATGCTGTTGCAATTAACAGATGTCAATAAAATTTACAATGGAGCACCGCTGCTCAAACATATTTCTCTCACGATTGAAGACCGTGACCGAATTGGTTTAATTGGTGTGAATGGCTGCGGAAAGTCAACCTTGTTAAAGTTGATTACCGAACGGATTCTGCCCGACCACATTCAGGAAGGGGACGGCGAAATCATCAAGAGCAGTCATACCAGTATCGGCTATCTGGAGCAGATGGGCGGTCTGGAGAAAGAACAGACGGTTTGGCATGAGATGCACAATGTCTTTCAGCCGTTGCTGGATGCACAGGCACGCATGCGAGAGCTGGAACAGGAGTTGGCAGACAATTCCGAAGCAGCAGCGGAAGAATATCACCGCTTGCAGACGTACTTTGAAAGCAATGATGGCTATCAGATTGATGTGAAAATCAAAATGGTGCTGAACGGCATGGGCTTCGGTGCAGAAACCTATGAGCGGAAAATTTCCAGTTTCAGCGGTGGGGAAAAGACTCGACTGGCAATTGCAAAATTGTTGTTAGAAGAACCAACGCTGTTGATTCTGGACGAACCGACCAACCATCTGGACTTTAAAACCGTCATGTGGCTGGAAGATTACTTGAAAGATTATAAGGGTGCTTTGCTGCTGGTATCTCATGACCGTTATTTCTTGAATCGGCTTTGTACTTCGATTTGTGAGATTGAACATGGCGTTCTGACTCGCTATAAGGGCGACTATTCTGCTTATACCGTGCAGAAAGAAGCCGCTGTGATTCGGCAAACAAAAGAGTATGAATTGCAGCAAAAAGAAATTGCCAAGCTGGAAGATTATATTGCCCGTAATCAGACCAGAGCCTCTACGGCAAAGAGTGCCCAGAGCCGCATGAAACAGCTGGAAAAGATGGAACGGATTGAAAAGCCGATTACCTACCAGAAGTCAGCACGGGTACAATTTACCTATGACATCGAACCGCCGCAGCAGGTCTTGCAAGTGCAGGATATTGCCATTGCAGTCGGCAGCGGAGCAGAACGAAAAGTGTTGGCAGAGCCAGTTTCCTTTGAAGTGCGGCGAGGAGAAAAATGGGGCATTATTGGGGAAAACGGTGTTGGAAAGTCAACCCTGTTGAAAATCTTACAGGGGCAGCTGCCGCATGTTGGAAAGATTCGCTGGGCAGCCCAGACGAAGATTTCCTATTTTGAGCAGGAAAGCACCAACCTGCACCCAGCGAAAACCGTAATGCAGGAAATTCACGACCGTGTTCCGACATGGCTGGACTATGATGTTCGGAGTCTGTTGGGCAAGGTGCGGATTACAGGCGAAGAAGTTTACAAGCAAGTGGGTGTACTCAGCGGTGGCGAACGGGCAAAGGTTTGTTTTGCCGTCATGATGCTGGAGCATGGCAATATTTTGATTTTGGACGAACCGACGAACCATCTGGATATTTCCATGAAAGAAGTCATCGAAGATGCCATGAAAACGTTTACCGGAACGATTCTGTTTGTATCCCATGACCGGTATCTGTTGGATCAGGTTGCAGACCATATTTTAGAAATCACACCGACAGGTGTAAAGACGTATATCGGCGGATTCCAAAGCTGGTTGGATGCAACGAAAAAAGAAGCAGCTGCTGCAAATGCGGCGGCTCAGGCAGTTGAAACGGAAAAGAAAAAAGAGGACAAGCAGCAGACGTATCGTTCTAAGGAACAACGTGCAAAGGCTGCCCAGCAGCGGGCAAGAATGCGGCAGCTGGAACAGCAGTCCGAGGCGATGCAAGCGGAACTCGATGCCCTCAACGAAGAAATAACAAAGGAAGAAGTGTACAGTGATTTCAATTTGATGCAGGAAAAGTGCAAGCGAATGGATACTTTGCGGACAGAATTGGATGCGGCACTGGAAGAGATGATTTTGTTGGAAGAGGAATTGGGATAAGCCATCCTGTTTCCACAATGTTCTGTTGAAAAACCAACAACCGCCCCCGTATGTGAAATTCATACGGGGGCGGTTGCTTTTGTTTATTTCATTGATGGATTGGAATCAGCGTTCAAAGCGGTTATTCCATGTCGTTATAGATATCGGCATTTTCAAGGGAAATCGTTGTATTTGCTCCGCAGGTTGCCAGAATTTGCAGCAATGCACTTTTCGGCAGTTTTGCATTAGACAAGTCCACAATCGGATTTGCAGCACGGCTTGCATCCTGTTTCCATTCCTGATAGGAATACGCTGGCAGAGCCTGTAAAACAGCATCCGGCTGAACCGGCAGAATCTGCATGCACGTTTGTTTTACCGTGAACTGAATGGAAACCTTGCCATCTGTTCCGCTGGTAATGGGCAGGGAAAATGTCCGCAGCAGCGTTCCGTCTGCATTCTTGCGGCTATCTGATTGATAGCGACCCTGTTCCAGTGCATAGGTTTTGGTGTCCGTGTCTGTCTGTACGGTGCAGCGAATCCGTTCGGTTTCGGAACTGCCTGCAAGGGTAAACCGGAATTGATAGGCAGTTTTCGGCAGCTGTTGCAGCTGTGCGGAGATGGTTGCAGAAGTGGTTTCTTCTGTTGCATCCAACTCCCACAATTCCATGGGGTCACCGTCTGCATCGGTGACCGTCAGCAGTGTGCTGAAACGGGATTTCGTTGAAAATGCAGGTGCACAAAATAATAAATCTTCCATATGAAGCTCCTTTTTTGAAATCGGAGCGGCTGTGTTCTGTGCAGACGCACACAGCTGAATGGTATGGTCGTCTACCAGAACGGCACGACCGCTTTTTAAAAGACCTTTTGCTCGTTTCGGATAAGTGCTGCCGATGATTTGACCAGCAGCATCCTGTACCATTACGTTTTTTTGCATGGGTTTCTCCCCCTTGGTAACCATCATTTGATTTTGCCGTACCGTTTTTTTGTATGGGTGTCCGCCCCAACGGCTGACTTTAGTATAGCAACTTTGGATGAAGTTGTCAAGTGGGGGTAATCAATTTTTCAAGAAAAACAAATTTCCACAAAACAGCATGAAACATTCTGCTTTGTGGAAATTGTAATCTTATTTTATTCTACAGTTGGCTGTACTGCTGGAGCAGTTGCTTTTTCTCGGAAAATCCGTCCGAATACAAACCGCACCAATGGACCAGCAAAGAACAGCTGCCAGCACAGAGCCATTGGAAAATTAAAGACGGTTGTTTGCAGCCACATACTGATGATTTGCTTTCCGGGGTGCTGGAATAAAATCGTAGCAGCCAGACTCATCAGCGGACACATCCATGCAACAGAAACCGCAGAGATGGCGAGAATCAAATGGAATGGACGTTCTGTTTTTACATCGACCATGCGAAATGCTGCTTTTTTCGCCAGATTTCCGACTAAGAAAAAGTCTAGGATAAAGGCAATCGGCATCATAATCGGCAATTCTCGGAACGCAGCCAGAAAAACAGCGTTGCTCATACCGCCAGTATTCAGAGCGATGTTATAGCAAACCATCGCATAAACCATGCTGAACCCCATCAATAT
>ENA-ORCM01002372-ORCM01002372.1-human-gut-metagenome-genome-assembly--contig:-NODE-2372-length-13876-cov-3.346547_pt1 | contig 13876 bp, 11 predicted proteins | sample MGYA00242906_ERZ507928 | MGnify/ENA primary metagenome ERZ507928 (study PRJEB26167, sample SAMN06115497) | human gut metagenome | host: Homo sapiens | place: China:Shanxi | collected 2015-05-07...
CCGCATCTACCGGATTAATGGCATGATCTGAGATTCTCTCGAAATCACCGATACTGTGCATCAGCATTGTCATTTTCTTGGAATCCTTCTCACTCAGGTTACGGCTGGAAAGCTTCACAAGATAACCACTGATTTCATCGTCATACTGATCTACCAGATTCTCCTTGAATTCCACATCTGCTGCAATTTCCTTATCAAATGTAATGAACAGTCCCATTGCTTCCTGAAGGGAAGCCTTGGTAATCTCTGCCATCTTCACAACATAAGAATATGCCTGTTCCAGTGCAAAGGAAGGAGTATTGAGGAAACGCTCGTCCATCCTGACAAAATCTTCCTGCTGCTTTGCCTGTCTGCGTTCTTCTTCGTCCACCTGGATTACCATATAGGATAACTTCTCCAGCAATTTGGAAAATGGTAATAACAAAATAGTTGCCGCCACATTAAAGACTGTATGCACTACCGCAATGCCAGCCTTGTTTGCTGCTTCACCAAGGAATTCAAAATGTACAACACTGTTGACACTGTAGAATACCACCATAAATATGGTAGTTCCGATAATATTGAACAAAAGGTGTACTACTGCTGCACGTTTTGCATTTTTGCTGGCTCCTACAGAAGACATGATTGCTGTGATACATGTACCAATATTCTGTCCCATAATAATAGGAATCGCTGCCGCATAGCTGACTCCCCCCGTATCACACAACGCCTGTAAAATACCTACAGATGCAGAAGAAGACTGAATCACTGCCGTAAGTACTGCACCAACGATCAGACCAAGTATAGGGTTCGTGAACATCGTAAATATCTGAGTGAACTGAGGAACATCCTTCAACGGTGCCACTGCATCTGACATGGCTTCCATACCATACATCAGAATCGCAAAACCGATAAAAATCGTACCAATATCCTTTTTCTTGCTATCCTTAATGAACATTACAAGGATAATACCAATCAGCGCAAGAACAGGAGAAAAAGAACTGGGTTTCAGTAACTGTAACAGGATATTATCTCCCTGAATACCTGTCAGACTCAGTAACCATGAAGTGATCGTAGTACCCACATTGGCACCCATGATAATACCGATTGCCTGAGAGAGCTTCATAATTCCTGAATTTACAAAACCAACTACCATTACTGTTGTCGCTGATGAGGACTGAATGACAGCTGTCACTCCTGCGCCAAGAAGCACTGCCTTCCATTTGCTGCTGGTAAGATTCTCCAGAACTTTCTCAAGCCTACCGCCTGATACCTTCTCAAGACCCTCACTCATAATGTGCATTCCATAAAGGAACAGTGCCAAGCCGCCTATCATAGACAACAAACCAAATAAACTCATAATAGGTCTCCTTCGATAATTATTTTACATGCTTTATCCAATTCAACCTAATTATACGATATAATATCATTTTTGTGTAAAAAAAATTACCTTTTTCATGTAAAATCTATGTAAAATTAATCTGTATTGTTTTAAAACGGATAATACAATATGGGCCTGCATAATTTCTTTATCACTTTACTGGATAATACTGCCAGCAATACGACAATAAGTAATACACTGCACAGAACCGGATACTGCTTCATTGCAGGAACCGGATAATACTTCAGTAACCTGATTACGAACCCATGCAGCAGAAATACCGGCATGGTATTCTGCCCCAGCTTCGTTACAAAGGGGATTCTGCGGTTTGGCATACATACACACAGAAAATGGATGAGCAGAGCTGCACAGATAATCGCTCCCAGCCTGATTACCACGTTATAGTGCCATTTCTCATAGGCAGCCGCCTGATACAGCCAGGACACCTTGATTCCCTTTCGATATTCAAACAGGAATATCGCGATTCCTACAGCCGTAGTAGCCGCAGCCAGTCTCAATATCTGCTTATGTCCAGCTGTTTCTCCATAGCACTGCGGGAAAATATATCTGCCATATTCCTGACTGTATAATCCGGCCAGAAAGAACGGGAAAAAGACCACAATTCTGGACAGGCTCAGATAATAGCCGACATTCTCATCGAAGCCGACCAGCAATGCCATAACAACAGCTGCTGTCATGATTAGCGCTTTCTTCCTTCGGGAATCTGTCACAACAAAAGGAATCAGCAGATTCCATATTACCAGCGCCATCAGATACCATAACAGCCAGTAGGGCTTTACGAACTGCATATCACTGTCTTTTTTTAATACAATTCTGTCAAATAGTACATACAGAATCTGGAATACAACGTATGGGTACACATAGTTTCTTGCTATCTTATCGTAATGGACTTCCCTGCTGCTGCAAAATCCCGATAAAAACACAAATGCCGGCATATGGAAGGAATAAATCAACAGATAGAGGTATGAACTGTATGGGAACTTGATAACTTCGCACAAATGACCCAATACAACGCACCCTATCAGGAATGCCTTCATATTATCCACAGCCATAAGCCGCTCTTTTTTCTTTTTCATAATCTTCCTCTTTATTTTTATTACAAAATGCCAGTTGCTATTATGGCTCATGGAAAATGCTTTTTCAAGCTTTCTTCTTGTTCTTTTCTCAAAACACTGCAGACAAGAAAAGGCGTTCTACAGTTCTCACTGTAAAACGCCTTTTTATAATATTACGTTATTTCTTATACTTCAAACATTAATTCACCGTATGTAGGCATAGGCCAGATATCGCTGTCAACTACCATTTCCAGCTTATCTACAGGTGCACGTAATGCATCCATAGCAGCCTTAACAGTATCTTTGTAGTAGAATGCCTGTGCTTTCACATCTTCGATTGCAGACGCCTTAGCTGTCTCGACCTGTAAAGTCTCAAGCGCAGCCTGTGCCTCTGTCAGTAAGCCATCTACCTTCTTCAGTAATTCTACCTGCGTAGAAGCTGTAGCTCCTGCTTCCTTCACTGCCAGTACTGTATTGGCAAGATCTCCAGTATAAGCAGATACTGCCGGGATGATGTCCTTACCAGCCATGTCGATCATAGTCAATGCTTCGATATTGATTGTCTTAGCATATGTCTCGTAAATGATCTCTTCACGGGATTCCAGTTCTACCTTTGTAAAGATATGGAACTTCTCGAATAACTTCACTGCCTTATCTGTTGTCAGAGTAGGAGCTGCCTCAATCATGGACTTGATGTTAGGAAGTCCTCTTCTCTCTGCCTCTGCTACCCACTCATCTGAATAGCCGTTTCCGTTAAAGATGATTCTCTGATGCTCAGTCAGGTATTCCTTGATCAGATCATGTACAGCCATGTCGAAATCGTCTGCCTTTTCCAGAATGTCTGCTGCTTCACAGAAAGCTTCTGCAACGATCGCATTCAATGTGGTATTAGGGCTTGCGATAGAGTCTGCACTACCAACCATACGGAACTCGAACTTATTACCGGTGAAAGCAAACGGTGAAGTTCTGTTTCTGTCTGTAGCATCCTTCTGCAAATCAGGAAGTGTAGATACACCTGTTAAGAGCTTACCGCCTTCCTTAACCTTAGCTGCATCACCAGTCTCGATCAACTGCTTTACAACATCCTCAAGCTGCTCGCCAAGGAATACAGAGATGATTGCCGGAGGTGCCTCGTTAGCGCCAAGTCTGTGATCATTACCAACATCAGATGCACTCTGACGAAGCAGATCTGCGTGAACATCTACTGCCTTTAAGATGCAGGCAAGTACTAACAGGAACTGGATATTCTTATTTGGTGTATCACCCGGATCAAGTAAGTTCACACCATTGTCTGTTGTGATAGACCAGTTGTCATGTTTACCGGAACCATTTACACCAGCATATGGTTTCTCATGAAGCAGACATCTTAAATCATGCTTATAAGCAACTCTCTTCATGGCTTCCATTACCAACTGGTTGTGGTCTACTGCGATATTAGCTGTCTCATAGATAGGTGCCAATTCATGCTGTGCAGGAGCAACCTCGTTATGCTGTGTCTTAGCTGTAACACCAAGCTTCCACAGCTCCAGATTTAAGTCCCTCATGTATTCACCAACACGCTCTTTGATGACACCGAAATAATGATCTTCCATTTCCTGTCCCTTAGGGGCCGGAGCACCAAACAGTGTACGTCCTGCAAACATAAGGTCTTTTCTCTGCATATACAGATCTTTATCTACAAGGAAATATTCCTGCTCAGGTCCTACAGATGCCGTAACCTTGTTTGCCTCTGTATTGCCAAATAATCTTACGATACGGAGTGCCTGCTCACTTAATGCTTCCATGGAACGAAGAAGTGGAGTCTTCTTATCAAGTGCTTCACCTGTATAAGAGCAGAATGCTGTAGGAATGCAAAGGATTGTGCCGCATCCGGATTCTTTTAAGAATGCAGGAGAAGTAATATCCCATGCTGTATATCCTCTTGCTTCAAATGTAGCACGAAGTCCGCCTGAAGGGAAAGAAGATGCGTCAGGTTCACCCTTGATCAGCTCTTTACCAGAGAACTCCATTAACATTCTGCCTTCACTGTCAGGATGTGTAATAAAGGAATCATGCTTCTCAGCAGTAATACCTGTCAGAGGCTGGAACCAGTGTGTGTAGTGTGTTGCACCATTCTCAACAGCCCAGTCCTTCATTGCCTTTGCAACGACATCTGCTGCTGCCATTGACAGCTCACCGCCATGTTCCATGACTCTGGTTACTTCCTGGAATACTTTTTTAGGGAGTCTTTCTCTCATCTTTGCAACAGTAAATACTTTGGATGCAAAAATGTCTTCCACGTTTAATAGTTCGCTCATTTTATTTCCTCGCTTTCCTTATATGTTCTTTTTCATTTACCCTGCATACCCTTTTTTGAATACGCAAAAAGGTGTCCCAAAAATACTTTTGGAACACCTTTGTTCTTTAACTTGTTTATTCACTTGTTAGGCATATCATAACTGATTGCTTTTAAAAAATCAATAGGAAATTTTAATTTTTTGTATTTTACTGCACAATGCCGACCTCGAATACGCACTTCGTGCTTCTTCTCGGTCGCGCGCTTCGCACTATAATCATACAAGGAAACTCCCTGTCTCATGCAAGCATGAACAGTGATTTCCTTGTATGATTGCATTGCTTCATCAGATCTCGAACATCAGCTCCCCATAGGTAGGCATGGGCCAAATGTCGCTGTCTACGAGCATTTCGAGTTTATCGACGGGCTTTCTTAATGCGGTCATGGCAGCATCTACAACATCCTTGTAGTAGAAAGCTCTTTCCTTGGCATTCTCAATCTTATTTGCATGAACTGTGCACTCTTCCAGATGTTTCAGGGCTTTCTTAGCCTCGGCAAGGAGACTGTCTACCTCCACCAACAGCTCTGTCTGGGCTGTGGCAGGTGCGCCGGCTTCTTTTACGGTCACTACAGTATTTGCCAGCTCTCCGGTGTATGCTGCAACTGCGGGAATGATGTCTTTTCCTGCCATATCGATCATTGTCAGCGCTTCGATATTGATAGTCTTTGCGTAGGTTTCATAAATGATCTCTTCTCTGGACTCCAGCTCAACTCTGGTGAAGATACCAAACTTCTCGAAGAGCTTCACTGCTTTATCTGTTGTCAGGGTAGGTGCTGCTTCTATTGTGGACTGGATATTAGGAAGTCCTCTTCTCATGGCTTCCTCATACCATTCTTTAGAATAACCATTTCCACTGAACAGGATTCTCTGATGCTTGGTCATATATTCCTTGATCAGATCATGTACTGCCATATCGAAGTCCTCTGCCTTTTCCAGACGGTCAGCTGCTTCGCAGAAAGCCTCTGCAACAATAGCATTAATCGTTGTATTTGGAGAAGCAATAGAGTCAGAAGAACCTACTGTTCTGAATTCAAATTTATTTCCGGTAAAGGCAAACGGTGAGGTTCTGTTTCTGTCTGTTGCATCCTTTACAAAATCAGGAAGCGTGGATACACCTGTTGCCAGCTTCTCTCCCTTCTTGGCACTGGATGCTACACCTGTCTCAACCAGCTGCTTTACCACATCCTCCAGCTGTTCACCAAGGAAAATGGAGATAATAACTGGAGGTGCTTCACTTGCACCCAATCTTCTGTCATTTCCTACATCAGCTGCGGACTGGCGAAGCAGGTCAGCGTGTGTATCGACTGCTTTCATGATACAAGCAAGAACCAGCAGGAACTGAATATTTTCATTCGGTGTGTCACCCGGATCTAACATATTGATTCCATTGTCTGTAGTAATGGACCAGTTATCATGCTTGCCGGAACCGCTCACACCTTCATATGGCTTCTCATGAAGCAAACATCTCATGTTATGTTTTACCGCAACTCTCTTCATAGCTTCCATAACCAGCTGATTATGGTCTACCGCAATATTGGCAGTCTCATAAATAGGCGCCAGCTCATGCTGTGCGGGTGCTACCTCATTGTGCTGCGTTTTTGCCGTAACACCTAATTTCCACAATTCCTCATTCAAATCCTTCATGTAGGCGCCGACACGCTCTCTGATAACACCAAAATAGTGATCTTCCATCTCCTGTCCCTTAGGAGCGGGAGCACCGAACAAAGTACGGCCTGCAAACATCAGATCCTTTCTCTGTAAGAACAGGTCTTTGTCTACCAGGAAATATTCCTGCTCCGCACCTACACTGGCAGTAACCTTCGTAGCCTCTGTATTGCCAAATAAACGCACAATACGCAGAGCCTGTTCATTTAATGCTTCCATAGATCTTAACAATGGGGTTTTCTTATCCAGGGCTTCACCTGTGTAAGAACAGAAAGCAGTGGGGATACACAGGATCACGCCACATGCAGATTCCTTCAAAAATGCCGGAGATGTGATATCCCATGCTGTATAACCTCTTGCTTCAAAAGTCGCGCGAAGTCCTCCAGATGGGAAAGAAGAAGCGTCAGATTCGCCTTTGATGAGTTCTTTTCCGGAAAAATCCATAAGCATTTTTCCTTCTTCGTCAGGATGTGTTACAAATGCATCATGTTTCTCAGCTGTAATGCCTGTCAGCGGCTGAAACCAGTGTGTATAATGGGTTGCACCATGCTCAACAGCCCAGTCCTTCATTGCCTTTGCCACTACATCTGCTGTCGCCATGGAAAGCTCTCCTCCGTGCTCCATAACACGGATTACTTCCTGAAATACTTTCTTAGGCAGCCTTTCTCTCATCTTGGCTACTGTAAATACATTGGATGCGAATAATTCTTCAACATTAAGCAGTTCGCTCATTATCTTCTTCCTCACTTTCGGTATCAAGAAATTGTGAAATATTTCATCTGTTTTATCATATCATATTAACCGCTATATTGCACAGCAGTAAATACTACACAATGTTTATTTTTGCAGCATATTCCTATAAACATTTTGCACAATAAAAAAACAGCACATTTCAATTTTGTTTAAAATGCACTGCTTCTTTTATCTAATTTGCCTTAACACGCATGAGGTCGTATTGCTGCGGAGTGACATCCAGCTGTACATACAATACCTGCTTGGAGTGAGGACAGCTTTCTACAGCTTCCCCCTCTTCGTTGTACATACCAAGCACCTTCGCCGAAGCATTGTTACCATCCGGCTTCATGATTTCTATCGTATCACCCACACAGAACTTGTTGCGCTGCTCGAACCTGGCAAAACCTCTCTCGTCAACAGAATCCACGATTCCAAGATAAATATATTCGTTTACATAAGTATTGTTATCGTAAATCTGCGTCTCCTCACTTGGTTTGCCAAAATAAAAGCCGGTCGTAAACTGTCTGTAAGTACACTTTGCGATTTCCGCACGATACCAGTCCATGTTTGCCTGATATTTCTCCGGCGATTCCAGATAATCATCAATAGCCTTGCGATAGGTTCTTGCCACACATGCCACATACAATGCAGTCTTCATTCTGCCTTCAATCTTAAGACTGTCAATTCCTGCCTCTATAATCTCTGGGATATGCTCAATCATGCACAGATCCTTGGAGTTGAAGATATAGGTACCTCTCTCATTCTCATAGACCGGCAGATATTCTCCGGGGCGTTTCTCTTCCACGACTGCATATTTCCAGCGGCATGGATGCGTACACGCACCCTGGTTTGCATCTCTTCCCGTGAAATAATTTGATAAAAGGCATCTGCCTGAATAGGAGATACACATTGCACCATGAATGAAGCTCTCAATCTCCATTTCATCTGGGATATGCTTCCTGATTTCGGCAATTTCTTTCAGGGAAAGTTCTCTTGCAGATACTACTCTCCTGGCTCCCTGCTGCCACCAGAACAGATATGTCTGATAGTTCGTATTGTTAGCCTGTGTCGAAATATGAATCTCAATCTCAGGACAGACTTCCTTCGCAATCATGAACATACCCGGATCAGAAATAATCAATGCATCCGGTTTCATCTCTTTTAACTCGTTAAAATATGCTCTTGCGCCCTCCAGATCATCATTATGCGCCAGAATATTCGCAGTCACGTACACCTTCACACCATGCTCATGCGCAAAAGCAATGCCTGCTGCCATATCTTCCATGGAGAAATTCTTGGCTTTTGCACGAAGCCCAAATGCTTCTCCACCAATATATACTGCATCAGCGCCAAAAATAACAGCTGTTTTTAATACCTCCAGGCTGCTGGCAGGAACCAGCAATTCCGGTTTTTCTCTTCTCATTTTTATAACCATGCCCTTTCAGTGACCTGTATATTTCCAGTCAAAGTCACATTTTCTTTGTGGATAGAGTCACTCCATCTGCCACCGGCAGGATTACTGTCTCCAGTTCCTCATGATGCGTCAGTGCATACAGATATTCCCGCATTCTGTTATGGATCGTGCGGTTACGTCTCGTTACTGCATATTTGGACTCTACGATATCTCCATCCTGTAAAATATTATCAGATACCAGAAGACCACCGGGTTCCAGCAGTCTCAAAATATCCGGCAGGAAGTGAATATACTGTCCCTTCGCAGCATCCATAAATATAAAATCAAAGGTCTCCTGCATATCAGCCAGGATTTCTACCGCATCACCCTCTAACAGCGTGATCCTATCTTCCTTTCCTGCCTTTTTAAAGTTCTCCTTTGCCAGAGGAATCCTCTTCTCGTACTTCTCTATCGTTGTAATATGACACCCCTGCGGTGCATACTCACTCATCAATAACGCAGAAAAACCAATGGCCGTTCCTACCTCCAGAATTTTCATGGGTCTGCCCCAGGTCAGCAGAAACTTTAACAGACTCTGCATCTGCGGTCTGACGATCGGTACATTGGTTTCTCTTGCATATTTCTCAAGCTCATACAGATAAGGCGAATTCCCGGAATCAAAGGAATGGATAAAAGTCATCATTCTTTCATCTGCGATCAATTGCCCTCCTCCGTTTCTGCCTCATCTGCTGCGCACATAGTCTCTAACATTTCCTCTACAGACATGGCTGTATTCAATTCATACGTACCGGGCTTGATCTCGTCTTTATATTCTGACAATGCTTCCTGCACATAGAATACCGTCGCATTATCAATCAGTCCTTTGTTTTCCAGTAATTTGCCTACATCCTTGCTGTCCTGACCTTCTGATACAGTCACATTGACGGTTCTTCCGTCTCCTTCATCTTTCGGAATGTCTGCAAATACCTGGAACCCAAAATCATAAGCACCTACGGCCAGCTTAAATACAACAACAATGACGGCTGCTGCAATGGCAATCTTAGCGATCATTGCGGTAATCGCACCTAAAAGCTGCTTTACATCCATACTGTCTCCTCCATGCTGATACTGCTTACTCTATCTCCATAATGATCGGCAGGATCATAGGCCTTCTCTTTGTCTTCTTCCATACGAATTCACCCAGAGTATCCTTAATGTTGCCCTTGATCTTACCCCAGTCTGTTACATTCTTCTTCAGACAGGTAGTTACTGCCTTTTCAATTACCTTGTGTGCCTCATCCATCAATGCATCCGACTCTTTCACATAGACGAATCCCCTGGATACGATATCCGGTCCTGCCAGTAATTCTCCTGTTGCACCATCCAGTGACATGACCACAATCAGAATACCATCTTCTGCCAGATGCTGTCTGTCACGCAGTACTACATTTCCTACATCACCAACACCAAGACCATCTACAAGGACTGTGCCCACCGGTACTTTACCCTTTACAGCTGCACCATTATTATCCAGCTCCAATACATCACCGGAGCTTAAAATAAAGATGTTCTCTTTATCATAGCCCAGTTCTGAAGCAATTCTTGCCTGTGCCTTGAGATGCTTATATTCTCCATGGACAGGAATTGCATACTTAGGCTTGGTCAATGTATAGATCAGCTTAATCTCTTCCTGACACGCATGTCCTGATACATGGGTATCCTGGAAAATAACATCTGCGCCCTTCTTGCAAAGCTCATTGATTACCTTGGTTACTGCCTTCTCATTTCCCGGAATAGGATTAGAGGAGAAGATAACCGTATCTCCCTGACTGATAGAAATCTTCTTATGCATGCCACTTGCCATACGGCTGAGTGCAGCCATACTCTCACCCTGGCTTCCGGTTGTGATGATAACTGTCTTATCTCTCGGATAATTCTTCAGCTTCTCAATATCAATCAGTGTGTTCTCAGGAATATTAATACGGTTCAGGTTGGAAGCAGTCTCTATGATATTCACCATACTTCTTCCTTCCACGACTACTTTCCTGCCAAACTTATATGCGGTGTTAATGATCTGCTGTACACGGTCAACATTGGATGCAAAGGTTGCAATAATGATTCTTGTCTTTTTATGTTCTTCAAACAGCGTATCAAACACACTGCCAAGCGTTCTCTCTGATGGTGTAAATCCGGGTCTCTCTGCATTCGTACTGTCGCAAAGCAGTGCCAGCACGCCCTTCTTACCCAGCTCTGCAAAACGCTGCAGATCGATTGTATCGCCATATACCGGCGTATAATCTACCTTAAAGTCTCCTGTATGCACTACAATACCGGCTGGAGAATAAATAGCCAGTGCAGCCGCATCTACGATACTGTGGTTTGTTTTAATAAACTCAATTCTAAAGCATCCAAGATTAATGCTCTGACCAAATTTTACAACTTTTCTTCTGACATTATGGATTAGATTGTGCTCTGTAAGCTTGTTCTCTATAATTCCCATTGTCAGCTTCGTTGCATAAACAGGGACATTGAGTTCCTTCAATACATAAGGAAGTGCACCAATATGGTCTTCATGACCATGTGTGATCACAAAGCCCTTTACCTTATCTGCGTTATTCTTCAGATACGTAATATCAGGAATAACCAGATCTACGCCCAGCATATCATCTTCCGGGAAACTCAGACCGCAGTCAACTACAACAATACTGTCTTCATACTCAAAGGCAGTAATGTTCATACCAATCAGCTCAAGACCTCCTAAAGGAATAATCTTAAGCTTTGATGTATTTTCTTTTTTATTTTGTTTCAAAGTAAACCTCCATCTAAAATTTTCTATATATAACAGCACCCTGCTGTTTTATCGCTTATATCAAGTCAATATCTTCCAGTATGTTCTCAAATACTGCTGATACTGCATCGAACTCTGTATCATCCTCTACCATGCTGTAGACACGTTCCTCTGCATCAGAATCTGACATATCCTTTAAAATATAGGCTTCTCCCTCTTCATCTTCTTCTGCATCTGTTACAAGTATATAATTTACACCACCGATCGTAGTCTGTTCCAACACATAGAAATCAACAGCTTCACCGCCATCCGGCACAAAGGTAATTTTCTCCATTATGCGTTCTCCTTATTCTTGCGCAGGTCAAGAAATCCCTGCAAAATAAAAACTGCCGCTATTTGATCGACGTATTCCTTACGGTTCTCACGTCTGATACCGGCTTCCATCATTGCTTTATCTGCTGCTACTGTTGTCAACCGCTCATCCCAGAGATGTACAGTCAGTCCGCTCCTGCGTTCGAGCATTTCTTTAAAAGCCAGCGTTTTCTCTACACGCTCGCCCAGTGAATCATTCATATTCTTAGGATAGCCAAGTACGATTTCTTCTACTCCATACTCTACTATCAGCTCTTCAATTCTTGCCAATGTCTGACGCAGTTTATTCTCCGACTTTCTACGTACAATCTCTATTCCCTGAGCGGTAATGAGCAACGGGTCGCTGATGGCTACACCAACAGTCTTTGACCCAAAATCCAATCCCATTATCCTCATGCAATTTTCTCCTGTTAACCGCTTGTCCACTTTCTTAATTATTCCAACCGGAATTTCTGATGTATGCCTTGAGCATTTCTTCTACAAGTTCATCACGCTCTACCTTCATAATCAAGGCTCTCGCATTCTTATGGCTGGTAATATAAGTAGGATCCCCTGACATAATATCTTTCACTGTTGAAGCTTCTTCTAACTCTTCCGGAAGAATCTGAATAAATTGTGTACGTGTTAAATCCTCCATCTGTCCATGCTCCTTTCCATTACTGTCTGCTATCTGAATACGCTGACAGCTGCATATTTTCGAGAGGTATTTTCATGTCTTTATCCTTTATCATACTCTAATTTGTTTGAAAATTCAATGAAAAGTTGTCCCTTTTGTACTTAATAAAAGAATTTCATCATTTAATGCGCTTTCAATCCTGCCAGACACCAGTTTATTGCGGCAGTCTTCATCTGATGGATAAGCGACCTTGACATATTCTCTTGTGTGCCCAATCCAGTATTCCCGTCCCAGAATTTTCTTCTTCTCCTCCAGCAGTACCTCTTCTTCTTTGCCAATATAACAGAATCTGAATTCCCTGGATTGTTCTTTCTCCATGTCCAGCAAAATATTGCTGCGTTTCGTCTTGTCTTTTTCCAGAATCTGACCTTCCATGACTGCGGCTCTTGTTCCTTTCCGCTTGGAGAACTTGAAAATATGCATTTCATAAAAGCTAATCTCCTCCAGGAACTTCCTGGTCTCTTCAAATTCTTCTTCGCTCTCCTGTGGGAATCCCACAATGACATCCGTTGTGATAGCCGGGTGTTCAAATGTCTTTCGCAGCAGTGCCACTCCCTGCTTAAATTCTTCCGGGGTATAATGACGGTTCATTCGCTTCAATGTAGCCTCGCTGCCACTTTGGAGAGAAAGATGGAAATGAGGACATATTGTCTTTAACTGCCCGATTCCATGTGCAAACTCTTCCGTAATCAGACGTGGTTCCAGAGAACCCAGGCGAAGTCTGGTCACTCCCGGTATTTTATCTACTTCCTGCAATAATTTTAAAAGATGCCAGTTGGTTTCAGCTCCATAGACAGCTCTGCCTTTTTCCTCAAAATCAATTCCATAAGAGCTGATATGAATACCGGTTAAGACAAATTCCTGATAACCGGCCTGTGCCAGCCCTGTAATCTCCTCAACGATATCTTCGCTCTTTCTGCTTCTGACCCTTCCCCTGGCATAGGGAATCAGACAATACGAACAGAACTGATTGCATCCATCCTGAATCTTGATGTATGCCCTGGTGTGCTCCTGTGTCCCTGTCAGCTTCATCTCTTCATACTCATCAGTATGATTGATATCTATAACTGCCTCTTCCTCTACGCCGTTCATGTAATTCTCAAGGATAGAAACCAGGTCTTTCTTCTTATTGTTGCCAATGATGAGATCTACCGCATCATCTTCCCTGGCGCCCTGTGTATCAGACTGTACATAGCAGCCCACCGCCACTACGATTCCTTCCGGATTGGTCTTCTTGGCTTTATGAAGCATCTGTCTGCTCTTGCGGTCTGCAATGTTTGTAACAGTACAGGTATTTACAATATAAATATCTGCTTTTTCTTCAAAAGGCACAATTTCATAGCCTTTGTTCTTTAATTCCTGTAACATTACATCCATTTCATATGAATTCACTTTACAGCCAAGATTATGGAATGCAGCTTTCCTGCTCATGTTGTTTCCTCCGGTTCTTATCGTATCTCCCGTTTTCTCTTCGG
>ENA-ORCM01002394-ORCM01002394.1-human-gut-metagenome-genome-assembly--contig:-NODE-2394-length-13743-cov-8.997512_pt1 | contig 13743 bp, 8 predicted proteins | sample MGYA00242906_ERZ507928 | MGnify/ENA primary metagenome ERZ507928 (study PRJEB26167, sample SAMN06115497) | human gut metagenome | host: Homo sapiens | place: China:Shanxi | collected 2015-05-07...
GATGCAAAGTGCATCGAGGCCGTCAAAAACGCAGTGAACATCCCCATCGTGGCAGATATCCACTTTGACTACAAGGCTGCGCTGGCCTGCGCAGACGTGGGGGTGGATAAAATCCGCATCAACCCGGGCAATATCGGCGATGACGACCGGGTAAAGGCAGTGGTGGATGCCTGCCAGCAGAAGAATATCCCTATCCGCATCGGCGTCAACGGCGGCAGTTTGGAAAAGCACATTCTGGCCCGCTACGGCGCACCCACCCCGGAAGCTATGGTGGAAAGCGCTTTGTACCATGTACGGCTGCTGGAAAAATTCGATTTTAACAACATCGTTATCTCCATCAAAAACTCTAACGTACCCCGCATGATGGAGGCCTACCGCCAGCTCAGCGCCGTCACCGACTACCCGCTCCATGTAGGTGTCACCGAAGCCGGTACCTATCAGATGGGTCTGCTGAAAAGCGGCATGGGCATCGGCGGAATGCTGCTGGAGGGCATCGGTGACACCATCCGCGTGTCGCTGGCTGCCGAGCCGGAAAAAGAGGTAGAGGCAGGCTTCAACATCCTGCGCGCCGTAGGCTTCCCGGTCACCGGGCCGGAGGTCATCACCTGTCCCACCTGCGGACGCACCCAGTACCCCTGCACCGAGATCGCCAACGAGGTGGAAAAGCGGCTGCAGGGCTATAAAAAGTCCATCAAGGTGGCCGTGATGGGCTGCGTTGTCAACGGCCCCGGCGAAGCGCGCGAAGCCGATATCGGCATTGCGGGCGGCAAGGGCGAGGCTGTGCTGTTCATCCATGGCAAGCCCATCAAAAAGCTGACCGGCGATAACATTCTGGATCAGTTCATGGATGAAATCTATAAACTGTAAGACGGGAGCGCTTTATGGCACTGCAAAATAAACTGGGGCTGACCGATGAGGTCTCCCTTGCCCGCGCAGAGGAAAAGCTGAGCAAGCAGAAGGCGCTGGCGCTATATGATACTGGTCTGCTGGATACTTTTTCGGTAGGTACCTTTGCAGGGCTTGCAAAGATCCATGCGTATCTGTTCGGGGAAATCTACGATTTTGCCGGGCAGCTGCGCACAGTGAACATCGCCAAGGGCAATTTCCGCTTTGCGCCGGTCATTTACCTGCATGCGGCGCTGGAGGGCATCGATGCCATGCCACAGTCCACCTTTGACCAGATCATTGAAAAGTATGTGGAGATGAACGTTGCACACCCCTTCCGGGAAGGCAATGGCCGCAGCACCCGCATCTGGCTGGACTGCATCCTGAAAAAAGAGCTGCATCAAGTGGTGGACTGGAGCCGCGTGGACAAGGAGGATTATCTTCTTGCCATGGAGCGCAGCCCCATCAGGGACTTAGAAATCAAAACCCTGCTGTGTGCGGCGCTGACGGATCAGATCAATGACCGCGAAGTGTATATGAAGGGCATTGATGCAAGCTACCATTATGAGGGCTATCAGGTCTTTAAAACAGAGACCCTTGCACCGGATTGACAAGAAACTTTCCCTACTGCCACACCTGCAAAAACGGGTGCGGTAGTTTGTGCTGTAAAGAACCCACCAAAAAGGAGTACCATTTGTGAAACCACTTGTTTCCCAGCTGTGGCCGCAGTTTATGGCGGATCCGGATTTTGCGGCCTGCTTCGGGCAGGTGATCGTGGAGCACGCCCGGATGCTGCGGCAGGACCGGCAGGTCGAGTTTACCCTGCGCAGCGCCGCCCCGTTGGATCAGAACCTATGCGCCCGGCTGCTGGCTTCCCTGCAGCCGGACTACGAGGGCTTTGAGCTGAAGATCAAAAACCTGTTCGGCTATGCCATGCTGGACGAGCACGCCCTGCGTACCCTGTTGGAGGACATGAAGCGGGACGGCGTGCCCATCAACGGCTTTCTGGACAGGAGCAGCATTACCATCACCGGACAGAATATCACGGTGGGGGTGTGCCACGGCACAAAGTTTTTGCAGGAGATGGGCTTTGAGGAACTGCTTGCCAAGCGCATTGCTGAGCACACCGGCATTACCCCCAAGGTGACGCTGCAAAGCGCGGTGACTGCGGCCGAGCAGCAGCAGATGGAAGAAAAGCTGGAACGCAAGATCGCACCGCCGGTGGTCAAATTTGAGAAAAAGAACACCGCACCGTCCATCAAAGTGGAGGGACTCAACCTTACCGACAAGCCGGTCACCATCTTCCACGGCAAAATGTTCACCCCCAAAAATCTTACTCCCCTCAAGGATTTGGGCGGCGAGGGCGGCAAGTGCATGATCTGGGGCGATGTGTTCTTTACCGAGGTCAAGGGCAACTATCGCAAGATCTACACCGTGTCTATCACCGACTATACCGGCTCTATCAACCTGAAGGTCCGCGCACAGGAAGGGGAGGACTGCTCCAAGTGGGAGGGCATCGGCAAGGGCAGCACGGTCATCGTGCGGGGCGACTGCTCCTACGATAAATACGAGCACGACTACATCGTGTACCCCTACGATGTGCTGATCGTGGAGCGCAAAAAGCGGGAGGATACCGCCCCGGAAAAGCGGGTGGAGCTGCATCTGCACACCAAGCTTTCCAGCATGGACGGCTTTTGCGACCCCGGCGGCATCGTCAAGCTGGCGCACCGCATGGGACACCCCGCCATTGCCATCACCGACCACGGCGTGTGTCAGGGCTACCCCGAAGCCATGCTGGCAGCCGATGACATCCACAAAAAAGACCCGGACTTCAAACTCATCTACGGGTGCGAAGCCTATTTTGTGGATGACATGGTGCCCTGCGTCTACGGCGTAAAGGATCAGCCGCTGGACGGCGAATTCTGCGTGTTCGACACCGAGACCACCGGTCTTGACCCCGGGGTGGAGTACCTTACCGAGATTGGCGCGGTCATCATCCGCAACGGTGAGGTAGTGGAGGAATTCGACACCTTCGTCAAGCCCGGCAAGCCCATCACCCCCAAGATCACCGAGCTGACCGGCATCACCAACGAGATGGTAGCGGACGCCCCCAGTGAAAAGGAGGCGCTGGAAGCCTTTCTTGCCTTTGCCGGCGACCGCATTCTGGTGGGGCACAACGTCCACGCCTTTGATATGCGCTTCCTGCGGGCAGCGGCCAAGCGCAGCGGCATCAAGCTGGAGCCAACCTATATCGACACCCTGACCATGGCGCAGACCATGTACCCGGGTCTGCACAACTATAAGCAGGGCACCATCAACAAGCATCTGGAACTGCCCGCCTACGAAGCACACCGCGCCTGCGAGGACTCCGCTGCACTGGGACGCATCTTCTGCGTGATGCTGAACGACCTTACAGAAAAAGAGGTAACGAAGGTCAGCGAGATCAACACCGGTCTTGGCGGCAACCGCGAGGTACTGAAAAAGAAATACTACCACCTGATCATTCTGGTCAAAAACCAGATGGGTCTGAAAAATCTGTATAAAATCGTCAGCGAGGCGCACGTCAACTACTTCTTCAAAAAGCCCCGTGTGCCCCGCAGCCTGCTGAACAAGTACCGGGACGGCTTGCTGCTCACCAGCGCCTGTGAAGCAGGCGAGCTGTACCGCGCCATCGTGGACGGCACCAGCTACGAGGAACTGAAAAAAATCGCCGCCTACTACGATATCCTTGAGATCCAGCCACTGGGCAACAACGCCTATATGGTGCGGGACGGCAAGGTGGATAGCGAGGAGAGGATCAAGGAGTTCAACCGCACCGTCATCAAGCTGGGCGAGGATCTGCACAAGCCGGTCATTGCCACCGGCGACGTGCACTTTACCGAGCCGGAGGATGCGATCTACCGCGCTGTATTGCAGGCGGGCAACGGCTTTAAGGATGCCGACAACCAGCCGCCGCTGTTCTTCCGCACCACGCAGGATATGCTGGCACAGTTCTATTATCTGCCCAAGGAAAAGGCCTACGAGGTTGTGGTAAAGAACCCCCGCAAGATCGCCGCCATGATCGACAACAATGTGCGCGCCATCCCCCGGGGCACCTACCCGCCCAGCATTGAAGGCGCAGAGCAGCAGCTGCGCGATGCCACATGGGAGCACGCCAAGCGGGATTACGGCGACCCCTTGCCTGAGATCGTGGAAAAGCGGCTGCAAAAGGAGCTGGATTCCATCTGCGGCCACGGTTACGCGGTGCTGTACGTCATTGCGGTCAAGCTTGTGGCCTACTCCAATGCGGGCGGCTATCAGGTGGGCAGCCGTGGTTCTGTCGGCTCCTCCGCCGTGGCGCACTTCTCCGGCATCTCGGAGGTGAACAGCCTGCCGCCTCACTACCGCTGCCCCAAGTGCAAGCACAGCGAGTTCATCACCGATGGCAGCGTGGACGACGGCTTTGACCTGCCGGACAAAAACTGCCCCCAGTGCGGCACCCGGATGCTGGTGGACGGCCACGATATCCCCTTTGAGACCTTCCTTGGCTTCTACGGCGATAAGGAACCGGATATCGACCTGAACTTCTCCGGCGAGTACCAGTCCAACGTGCACCGCTACACCGAGGAACTGTTCGGCAAGGCCAACGTGTTCAAGGCCGGTACGGTGTCCGGTATTCAGGATAAAACGGCCTACGGCTACGTTAAAAAATATCTGGATGAGCGGCAGCGCACCGTGAACCACGCCGAGGAAAACCGCCTGACGCTGGGCTGCACCGGCGTCAAACGCACCACCGGTCAGCACCCCGGCGGCATGGTAGTCGTGCCGGACACCTACGAGATCTACGATTTCTGCCCCATCCAGCACCCGGCGGATGACGTGGCGGGCGGCCTGCTGACCACCCACTTCGAGTTCAAGTACCTGCACGACACCCTGCTCAAGCTGGACGAACTGGGCCACGATATGCCCACCTTCTACAAGTATTTTGAGGAGTATACCGGCATCCCGGTGGACAGCATCCCCATGAACGACCCCAAGGTGTACAGCCTGCTGACCAGCCCGGAAGCGCTTGGCGTGACCCCGGAGCAGATCGACAGCCAGACCGGTACCTTCGGCATCCCGGAAATGGGAACGAACTTCGTGCGCGGAATGCTGGTGGAAGCACGGCCTAAGAATTTCTCCGAGCTGATCCAGATCTCCGGGCTGTCCCACGGTACGGACGTTTGGACGGGCAACGCGGACGAGCTGATCCGCAGCGGTACCTGCACCATTGCAGAGGTCATCGGCTGTCGTGACAGTATCATGCTGTACCTGCTGCGCAAGGGGCTGGAACCCAAGATGGCCTTTGATATCATGGAAGCCGTGCGTAAGGGTAAGGTGGCCAAGGGCGGCTTCCAGCCGGGCTGGGAGGAAGCCATGCGGGAACACGAGGTACCGGACTGGTATATTGAAAGCTGCCGCAAGATCAAGTATATGTTCCCCAAGGCGCACGCTGTGGCCTACCTGATGAGCGCCATCCGGCTGATGTGGTACAAGATCTACAAGCCGCAGGCGTTCTATGCAGTGTACTTTACCGTGCGCGGCGATGATATCGACTACGAGGCCGCCATTGGCGGCGCTGCCGTGGCGCGCGCCCACATGGAAGCAGTCAAGCGCCGCCTGAAGGAGGAAAAGAACGCCAAGGACGAGGACGTGCTGGTCAGCTTACAGCTGGTCAACGAGATGCTGGTGCGCGGCTACGAGTTTTTGCCCATTGAGCTGGGCAAGAGCCGGGGCTCCCGCTACATCGTGGAGGACGGCAAGGTCCGTCTGCCGTTCTCGTCGCTGAAAGGCCTGGGCGGCGCGGCAGCCGATGCGCTGGAGCGTTCCACCATCCACGGGGAGGAGTACCTCTCCATAGAAGAGCTGCAGCAGGCTTCCGGTGTGTCCAGTGCCATCCTGGACCGCCTGCGCCAGGTGGGCGCTCTGGGTGACCTGCCGGAGAGCAGTCAGGTGAGTTTCTTCTAAATGCAACAAAAATCCCCGGTACAGGAAACTCTGTACCGGGGATTTTGCAATGCAACGGAGGATTACTCCACGCTGATCATATAATAATAGACAGGCTGGCCGCCGCGGATGTGGCTGACTTCCACATGGTTGGGGCACTTGGCCTTGACCAGCTCGGTCACTTTCTCGGCTTCCTCGTCGGAGACATCGCAGCCGGAGATGATGGTGACGAAGCTGGAATCTTTCTTGCACATGCCGCGTGCCAGACGATAGGTGGCCTTGGCGAGGTCGTTGGAAGTGGAGACGATCTTGCCGTTCTCCAAAGCCATGATCTCGCCTTTCTTGATCCGCTTGCCGTCGTACTCGCTGTCGCGGGCGGCGTAGGTGATGAGGCCGGTGGAGACCTTGTCGGCAGCAGCCATCATATTGATGGTGTTGGTCTCGGTGTTGGCAGAGGGGTCAAAGTTGAGCAGAGCGGTGATGCCCATGGGCACGGTGCGGGTGGGCAGGACCACGACCTGACGGTCAGCCAGCTTCTGGGCCTGCTCGGCAGCCATAATGATGTTCTTGTTGTTGGGCAGGACGAAAACGGTCTTGGCAGGCACGCTCTGGATGGCAGCCAGGATATCCTCGGTGGCGGGGTTCATGGTCTGGCCGCCGGAAACGACAGCGTCGGCTGCCAGATCCGTGAAGACGGCTTTCAGGCCCTCACCGGCGGCAACGGCCACAAAGCCATAGTCACGGCTGGGATCCACCGCGGCATAGATGAACTGGCTGGTGGAGTCGGACTTCTTCTCGGCAGAGGCCTGCTTTTCCAGGCTCTTGCCCTGGCGCTGACGGGCCAGGAACTGCTCATGCATGTTCTCGATCTTGAAGTTGGTCAGGTAGCCGTACTTGATGGCCTCGCTCAGGATCTTGCCGGGATCAGCCGTATGAACATGCAGGTTGATGACGTCATCGTCCTCGATGCAGACGACGCTGTCGCCGTTGGACTCGGCAAAGGCGCGCATCTTGGCGGCGCTGACGCCCTCGTTCTTGTTGATGAGGAACTGGGTGCAGTAGCCGTTCTTGATGTCCTCCACTTTCATCAGGTCATCGGTGAAGACGCCCTTGCCGGCGTTCTCGGTAGAGAGCTTGGCCTTGTTGGGAGCGGGCTCGCCGCCCTCAACGATGGCCTCGCCGTGGAAGACCTTGCCCATGCCCTCAAAGATGATCATGATGCCCTGGCCGCCTGCATCCACAACGCCGGCTTTCTTCAGCACAGGCAGCAGGTTGGGGGTGTCCTCCAGCGCTTTCTGGCCGGCGCTCAGTACCACGTCCCACAGGGCGGGGATGTCGGCGGCATCGGAGGCGGCAGCCTCCTCGCTGGCGACGCGGGCCACGGTGAGGATGGTGCCCTCGGTGGGCTTCATGACGGCCTTGTAGGCACCCTCGACGCCCTTTTTCAGGGCGGCGACGATATCGGCCACGTCGGCCTCTTTCTTGCCCTCCAGAGCCTTGGAGAAGCCGCGGAACAGCAGGCTGGTGATCACGCCGGAGTTGCCGCGCGCGCCGCGCAGCATGGCGGAAGCAGCAGTCTTGGAGGCTTCCGCCACGGTGCAGCTGTCGTCCAGAGCCTGCAGCTCACGGACGGAAGCGCCAATGGTCATGCCCATGTTGGTGCCGGTGTCGCCGTCCGGGACAGGGAAGACGTTCAGCTCGTCCACGCGGGAACGCTGATTGTTGATGTTGTTTGCGCCGGAAATAATCGCGTCGCGCAGAATCTTACCAGAAATCATTGTTTTCTACTCCTTATAATCTCCCGGTACCCCCGGGTGGGCTTGGCGTTTGGATCAGGCGATGACGTCATCGACCGAGACGACCACGCGGGCTACTTTGAGACCGGTAGCCTGCTCTACTTCGTCCTTGACGCGGTGCGAGATGCTCCGCGCGGCAGTCGAGATGTTCAGCCCATAGCTGACGGCAATGTGCAGCTCGATCACGAGACGGCCCTCTTCCTGCGTGACACGGACGCCCTTTTCCGAAAAATCAGCGCCGCGCACCATGCTCTTGACAGTATCGGTCAGGTCACGGGGGGCCATTGCGGCCACACCGTAGCATTGTTTGGTTGCTTCGCCCACCAGCGTAGAGAAGTACTCGGCGGAGAAGCTGACATCTCCCAGCGGGAAACGGGAAGTGATCATAGTCGCTCTGCTCCTTTATTCATTTCAAAATCAGTTCCAAAAGTGTTCTGCCGGCCACGCGATTTCTGTGGTTTCCGACCACCGGTACCGCTATACTGGGACAGTGGACTCCCGTTCCGGGCCGACATCTCTTTTCTAGTATAGCACAAAAGTGGGCGCTGTGCATAGCTTTCCGTGATTTTTTAGTAAAACATTGCAAACCGATTGTGAATAAAATATAAAAACTTGATAGTATGACTTCCTATTCCTATGGAAAAGTGCTAAACTTAAAGTAGGAAAACGCATGGTCGCTGGCTGCATTTGCGGCCGGCGGGGCAGTTGCACGCAAAAATGGTGTATTAGACAGGAATCAGGCGGCCCAGACGGCAGAAATAACAAAATAGGAGAGTTGTTTGATGAATATTCTGTTTTTCCTTTCCCCCAAGCAGGACCTGATGTACGTTTATGACGATTTCACCCTGCGTCAGACCCTTGAAAAATGGGAGAACAACCGCTATGCTTCCATCCCGGTGCTCAACCGCCGGGGCGAGTATGTGGGCACCCTGACGGAGGGAGACATTCTGTGGGGACTGAAAAAGCTCCACGGGCTGGATCTGGAAGCAGCGGAGGACGTGCCCATCTCGTCGTTCCCTCACAAGCGGGACTACAAGGCCGTGACCGTGACCACCAGCATGGATCAGCTGGTGGAGGCGGCCATGAACCAGAACTTTGTGCCCGTGGTGGATGACCGGGGCATCTTCATTGGCATCGTCCGGCGGCAGGCCATCATTCGTTACTGCTATGATAAGGCCCGCGCTGAACAGCAGCACATGTCAAAGCCGGAGAAAAAGCCGGAACGCAAGCGGGAAGCGGCGGCAGTGCATTAAAATTTTTGCAGGAAAAGGCCCGGAGATGAAAATTTCCGGGCCTTTTTGCGCAAAAATGCTTCAAAATCCAATTTATTGGACTCAAATTATGCGATACTCTCCCTGTCCTAAGAAATACGACAGGAGGGAACACGAGATGAAAGAGTTTGAGATGCGAAATGTTGGCAGTCACATCGAGGTGTATACCGCGGGCGGGGTGTTCCTGTTTTCCGCGGATACGGTGCGGGAAGCTATGGAAGAGCTGGGAGAAGAGGCCCGCGCGGCCTGATGCAGAATTTGTCAGTGCACGGTTTGAAAGGACAAATTGTAAAATGCATGTAAAATAACAGAAAAAGAACCGCAAAGAAACAGCCTGAAACGGCAGAAATGTGTAAAAAATCTATTTTTCTTGTAAAAATCCCCTTGTTGTGTGGGGGAAATCAATGCTATAATAAAAAAGATGGCGTTTGAGCAGGAGGAATACGTCTCGTCTGTTTCAATGCCGTGCGATGCCTTTTTGTCAAAAAAAGATCGAAGATCAATAGTAGGAGCATTGATTCTATGGATATCACACACATCACCTCTCTGCTGGGCGGTATTGCGCTGTTTCTATACGGAATGTCCATCATGGGCGCCGGCCTGGAAAAACTGGCCGGCGGCAAGATGCAGGGCGTGCTGCAGAAGCTGACCTCTTCTACTCTCAAAGCGGTTATTTTCGGCACTTTGATCACGGGCGTGATCCAGTCCTCGGCTGGCACGGTCGTCATCTGTGTCGGCCTTGTCAACTCCGGAATTATGACCCTGACGCAGTCGGTAGGCGTGATCATGGGTGCAAACATTGGTACTACGGTGACCGGCCAGCTTATCCGCATGGCGGATATCTCAGGCGACAGCCTGTGGCTGACCCTCATCCAGCCCAAGACGTTTGCGCCGGTGGTCGCGTTTGTTGGCTGCATTTTTTATGTGTTTATCCGCAACGCCAAGAAAAAGAACATCGGTCAGATCATGCTGGGCTTCGGCATTCTGTTTACGGGCATGAGCCTGATGGACACCGGTGTGTCCCCCCTGCGGGAGAGCGCCGCGTTCCAGGAGCTGTTCGTCAGCATGACCAACCCCATCCTGGGCGTGCTGGTGGGCGTGGTGGTCACGGTGATCATCCAGTCTTCCTCGGCCTCGGTGGGTATTTTGCAGGCGCTGTCCAGCACCGGCCTTGTCACCTTTGGCTCGGCCATCCCCATCATTCTGGGCGCGCACATTGGCACGGCGTTCACCCCGCTGCTCACCATTGGCGGCTCTTCCAAGGATGGCAAGCGCACGGCCCTCATCCATCTTTACTTTAACATCATCGGCAGTGTCATTCTGCTGGCCGCTGTCTATCTGGTGCGGTATACCATTGGCATCCCCATGTGGAGCGACGTAATGAACAAGAGCTCCATTGCAAACATCCACACCCTTTCCAGTGTGGCGGCCATGCTGCTTTTCCTGCCCTGCAGCAGTGTGCTCTCCAAGCTGGCGATGCTCACGGTGCCGGATAACAAAGAAGAGGAGCAGGAGCTCAGTATGCCGGTGCTGGACGAGCGTCTGTTCAAGAGCCCGGCTGTGGCCCTGCAGCAGGCCAAGAACGCGGTGATCAAGATGTCCCGCCGCGCGGCCCGCAATGTGACGCTGGCTACCCCGCTGCTGCTCAAGATGGACGCGGACACGGTCAGCGCCATCAATGTGCGGGAAAACCTCATTGACCGGATGGAGGTGGAAATCTCCAACTACCTCATCAAGATGACCGATCAGGAGCTGAACGACGACGAGAGCCACGAAGTGACCGAGCTGCTGAACTTTGTCACCGAGTACGAGCGCATTGGCGACTATGCTGTCAACATCATGGAAAAAGCTCAGGAGCTGGAAGAAAAAGAGGCTTCGTTCAGTGAGACCGCCAAGAATGAGCTGGGGATCCTGGACGCGGCCCTGGAGCACATTCTGACCCTGACCGTGGATGCCTTTGAAAATGAGGATGTCCGTATGGCCCGCCAGGTAGAGCCGCTGGAGGAGATCATTGACATTCTGGTGGAGCGTCTGCGCGACCAGCACATCAAGCGCCTGAAAGACGGTGCCTGCTCCATTGATACCGGCGTTGTCTTCCTGGATGTACTGAACAATGCGGAGCGTATCTCCGACCACTGCTCCAATGTGGCGGCCCGTCTGGTGGGCATGGAGGCCGGTGAGGACTACGATTCCCACACCCTCAAAAACATGATGCACCACAACCCCAGCAAGGATTATATGCTCAACTATGAACAGTGCCGTAAGAACTATCTCGTCCCGCTGGAAGAGATGGAGGCATAATTTTGATCAAGCAGGCAAAAACTCCCCCGGCCGGGGGAGTTTTTGTGCTTTACCCGCCCAGATCTTCCAGCAGCTGCCGCAGCTCGGTCTCGCTGGGGAGGCGCAGCCCCTGCTTGACGCGCAGGGCGTCGCCCTCCGGCAGGAGGTTGACATAGATGCCGGTGCGGAGCACCCGCTGGACAGGGGTGCCGTCGGCGTCACACTGCCAGACCACGACCCGCCCGCCCTCGTCACAGAGGTAGTAGGTGGTGGAGCCGGTTTCCGGCACGGCCTGCACCGAGATGCTGGGCAGGGAGGGGACAGGGGTCTCCTCCGCGGAGTCGGCACGGCCCGGCGGGAGCCGGGGCAGGGCCATCCAGAACAGGCTGAACACGATGGTGAAAACGCATAACGCGTAAAACAGGCAGAGCCAGAGCTTGCGCATGGCAGGACGCTCCTTTCCGGGAAAGAGGATTTCAGCCGATAGTATGTGCAAAAACGGGAATGCTCAGACAGGCGGGGAGAATTTTCACACCCGGATGCTGTACTTTCAGCGCCCAGATGTGCTATACTACGCTTGTGAGAGAAAATCTGGCCCTTGCGTGGAGCAGGCCGGAGGACTATAATCTAATATTATGGCCCGGGGCAGAACGGCCCGGGACGAATGATGGGAGGAAACGGGGGAGCCGAGGCTCCGCCCGTCTGGCGGCGCCGGAACACGAGGCGGCCGCAGTAAGTCAGGAGGCGATCCTTATCTCAAACAATGAAACAAGAAAGATCCGCCGCGGGGACGCCATGCAGGAGCGGCCCAAGGCGGGACGTAAAGTGGACCTGAGCCGCAGCCGCAAGGAGCAGAGAACTCCCCGTGCCCCCAAGGAACCCAGAGAGCCGAAAGAAAAGCGGCGCGTCACGTTCTGGGGCGTGCTGGGGCGGCTCATTGCCACGGTGGTCTGCCTGTGCATTATTGGCGGCAGCCTGCTGGCCGTGGGGGCCGTGTACTATGTGGTCAATGCTACAGCCGACGACGGCAACCTGCTGGACCTGGACAACATTGAGCTGAGCCAGTCCAGTGTGGTAATGGCCACCGACCCGGACACCGGTGCTCAGGTGGAATACGCCACCCTGCGCTCCTCCAACAGCCACCGCGTGTGGGCCAACCTGGAGCAGATCCCCAGTTATTTGCAGTATGCGTTCATCTGCACCGAGGACAAAGACTTCTACAATGAGCCGGGCGTCAACTTCAAGCGCACCATCGGCGCGATGATCAACGAGTATATCCTGCCCATCTACAGCTCCAAGCAGGGCGCGTCCACGCTGGAGCAGCAGCTCATCAAGAACCTGACGGACGATGACAGCGCCAGCGGCATAGAGGGTGCACTGCGCAAGCTGCGCGAAATTTACCGCGCCCTCTGCCTGAGCCGCAGCTACTCCAAGGAGACCATCTTGGAAGCTTACCTCAACACCATCAGCTTCACGGGTACCATTCAGGGTGTGCAGACGGCAGCCAACGAGTACTTTAATAAGGATGTCAGCCAGCTCACCCTCTGGGAGTGCGCTTCCATTGCGTCCATTACCAAGAACCCGACCAACTACAACCCCTATACCAACCCTGAAAACCTGATCCACCGCCGGAACTTCCTGCTCTACAACATGTGGCAGCAGGGCGTCATCTCGGAAGAGGATTACCGCAACGCCGCCGCCCAGCCGCTGGTGCTGGCGGAAGAGGACGCAAGCAAGAAGAACGCCTCCACGGCTTCCTCTTACTTCACCGATGCCCTCTTCAATGAAGTGGTGAGCGACATTGCCGCCAAGGAGGGCGTGGACGAGGCCACGGCCCAGAAGATGCTCTACACCGGCGGTTACACCATTGAAGCCACGGTGAACCCCAAGATGCAGACGGCCATGGAAAACCTGATGCTCAACACCGACGACGCGTATTTCCCGGCGGGCTGGCATGAGGAAGAGGTGACCGGCATCTCGGACGACGACGTGCAGGTGTTCAATGCCGACGGCACCCCCAAGACCCGCACGGCCGAGGACGGTACCGTTTACTACTACCGCAATGTCCGCACCCAGGCGGCTATGGTCACGCTGGACTATGATGGCAACGTGCTGGCTATGGTGGGCGGTTTAGGTCAAAAGACCAAGAGCCTCTCCCTGAACCGTGCTTACAGCGTGACCCGGCAGACGGGCTCCACCATCAAACCCATCGGTGCCTATTCTCTGGGCATCGAGTATGGCCTGGTCAACTGGTCCACCATGCTCAACAACTCGCCCCTGTACCAGAAGCAGGATATGATCATCCGGGATGAGGACTACTGCCGCAAGAACGGCCTGATGGGCCTTTCCGACAAGCAGCTGCGCGCTTACCCCAATGCATGGCGCAGCTGGCCCCGCAACTACGGCGGCAACTACGGCGACAACACCGATCTCCCGCTGTGGAACGGCCTGGCCCGCTCCCTGAACACCATCGCCATCCGTGTGGGTGACCTGGTGGGCGCAAGCAATATCTTTAACTTTGTTTACAACACCCTGCAGCTGAACAC
>ENA-ORCM01002396-ORCM01002396.1-human-gut-metagenome-genome-assembly--contig:-NODE-2396-length-13738-cov-3.506185_pt1 | contig 13738 bp, 13 predicted proteins | sample MGYA00242906_ERZ507928 | MGnify/ENA primary metagenome ERZ507928 (study PRJEB26167, sample SAMN06115497) | human gut metagenome | host: Homo sapiens | place: China:Shanxi | collected 2015-05-07...
TAATGAAAAGACTGTATTGTGGTATGATTTCGATAATTACAGCTACAATAACATCGATACCAAAGCAACCGGTGTAAACGTTTCCACAGATGCACTGGAACTGAAAGAAGAAGAAGGTGCACAGGTAAGTGCAGCAATCGCACCATATTATGCAAAAGGCGAACTTACCTTTGCATCCGAAGATGAAACCATAGCAACGGTAGATGACAAAGGCAATGTAACAGCAGTTAAAGCCGGTGAGACCAAGATCAAAGTTTCTGTAAAAGACAGCGATGTATATACAGAAATCGCAGTAAAAGTAAACGGTAAACCGGTTGTGGAAAAACCAATCACAGGAGTTTCTGTAAAAGCAGACAAGAGCGAACTGAAAGTCGGCGAAACTGCAAAACTGACCGCAGTGATCACTCCGGAAGATACTACAGACAGCAAAGATCTGAAATATGAATCCAGTGATAAAGCAGTCGCAGAAGTCAGTGATGCAGGTGTGGTAACCGCAAAGGCAGCAGGAAAAGCAGTGATTACCGTAAGCAGTGCGGCAAGACCGGATGTGAAAGCAACGGTTGAGATCAACGTAAAGGCAAAGGATAACGAGCTAGAGACCAAAGAACCGGACAGCGAAACAGAAACAAAAGCTCCGCAGACCGAGACAAAGGCTCCGGAGACAGAAAAACCAGATGTACCGAAGAAAGTTCCGGCAAAAGGATCTGTTCATAAGAGTGCTGACGGCAAACTGGCATTCAAAGTAACAAAATCAGATGCTAAGAATGGTACGGTAACAGTAAGCAAGCTTCTGAAGAAAACGGTCAAGACTGTAACGATTCCGGCAACGGTGACCATTGACGGATACACCTTTAAAGTAACCGCAGTTGCAAACAATGTATTCAAAAATGCATCCAGACTGAAGAGCGTTGTGATCGGAGCAAATGTCAAGAGCATTGGCAAGAGCAGCTTCTACAAATGCAAGAAACTGGCAACGATCACCTTCAAGGGAATCAAAGCATCGGGCGTTGGAAAGAATGCATTCAAGTCCGGAAAATCAAAAGTAACGGTGAAAGTACCGAAGAAGATGAAAAAATCACAGCTGAACAAGCTGAAAAAAGCTCTGAAAAAAGCAGGCGTAAAGAAGGCATCTTATAAGAAAACAAAATAAGGATGCAATTGTTCCTTTGTGTCAGGGCGATTCGCAGGGATCATCCAGGATGAAAAGCTGCAAAACAAAAACAGAGTCCCGTTTTCGGGACTCTGTTTTTGTTACAGCAGTTCAGGATATCCAGGCATATATGTCTCTGAAAGCCGTGGATCAGCGGATAAACCACACCTGGTCTTTTCGAAGCCTTCTGGATGCAAACCATGCACACAGTCCGGTGAATGCTCCGGTGAGAATTCCGCTGATGGTCAGCATCGGCAGATAAACAAGAATACTTGCCGAGCGAAGGATCACCATGGCGATACAGATCTGACCGAGGTTATGGAAAAGGGCACCGATCACACTGATAAAAGGGATGTGCTTTTTCCCGAGCAGCCGAAAGAGCAGTGCCATGGCCACGAAACAGAACAGACCGCCGCACAGGCTGTAGGAGAAGGATACCATCTGCCCGGTCACCATGCTGGCAATCAGGATACGCATCAGAAGTACGCACAGAGCGTCCTTCCAGGTAGCATAATACAGAAGCCACAGCGTAACGACATTGGCAAGTCCCAGCTTGATCCCGGGGATCGGGGCGAGCGGCGGCAGCATTGCCTCCACCACAAAAATCGTCAGGGCAATGGTCGTGTACATTGCCAGAAACGTCATATGTTTTACTTTCATACAAAACTCCATTCCGTCGCCCGATCGGGCGACATAGTTTGACAAAACTAACTGCATTATAACAAAACATACGGACACTGGCAAGAGACTTCGGCGTAACTTTGGAGAAATATTGGAGCAGAAGTGAGACGTCTCACATGCACTCGGCTTTACGATGTTAAGAAAGGGATGCAACTTTAGAATTATTTAATAGGCAGTTTATTGATTTTCTGCGGGCGGAGTATTAAGATGAGTCAAGAGACAAAAATCACGTATGACCCATTGCGTTTTCTGATACAGCCTCAGGCGGATCAGAGCGGTGTAAAAGAAAGAGAAAGATAAGGTCAAAAGAAAGATCGGGTCAGAAGAAAGGGTATAGTATGAGACAGAAATTCGAAAAATTTATGCAGGGCAGATATGGGATCGACCATTTTTCCCGGTTTTTACTGGTGGGAGCACTGGTATGCGTCCTGCTTTCCGGTCTGCTGCGGGCATCGGCACTGAACTATGTCAGCTGGATTCTGCTGATCTGGATGTATTACCGCATGTTTTCCAAAAATATCCGGAAACGATGCGAAGAAGAGCGTATGTATATGGACACAAAAGAGAAGGTTGTCCGGTTCTGCAAAGGGGACAAAAGTGTGATCAGCGATTCCAAAACACACAAAATCTACCGCTGTCCGCATTGCAGACAGAAAATCCGTGTCCCGAGAGGGAAGGGAAAAATCGAGATCACCTGTCCTTCCTGCCGCAGTAAATTTATCAAACGGACCTGATTCTTGCAATTTTTGCATGAATTTGCTAAAAATTGCAGGAAATATGCTTGTGCATCACAGAAAAAAGTATTATACTTAGAAACATATCAAAAATATTTTGTCGGACTGTTGTACCAGTATTTATGGATTGAAAAAGCAGCAGGTAAGGCGTCAGGAGGATAACATGGGAAAAAATATTGACTGGTCAAATCTTGGATTTGGCTATGTAAAGACAGACTATCGCTATGTATCAAATTTTAAAAACGGTGCCTGGGATGAGGGTACATTAAGTACCGATGACATGGTTACAATCAGTGAGTGTGCCTGTGTATTGCAGTATGCACAGACGGTATTCGAAGGTATGAAAGCATATACAACAGAAGACGGACGTATCGTTGTATTCCGCCCGGACCTCAACGCAGAGCGTATGGAGAATTCCGCAAAAAGACTGGAAATGCCGGTATTCCCGAAAGATCGTTTCGTAGATGCAATCGTAAAACTGGTAGAAGCCAATGCAGATTATGTACCGCCATACGGCTCAGGTGCTACTTTATATATCCGCCCGTACATGTTCGGAACAAATGCAGTTATCGGTGTAAAACCGGCTGATGAATACCAGTTCCGTGCATTTTGTACACCGGTCGGACCGTACTTCAAGGGCGGCGTAAAGCCGATCACGATCCGTGTCAGCGATTTCGACCGTGCAGCACCAAGAGGAACCGGACATATCAAAGCAGGTCTGAACTATGCCATGAGCCTGCATGCGATCATGGATGCACACCGTCAGGGATTTGACGAGAACATGTATCTGGATCCGGCTACAAGAACCAAAGTAGAAGAGACAGGCGGAGCAAACTTCCTGTTCGTTACAAAAGACAACAAGGTTGTAACTCCGAAGTCAGACAGTATTCTGCCTTCTATCACACGCCGTTCTCTTGTTTATGTTGCAAAAGAATATCTGGGACTGGAAGTAGAAGAAAGAGAAGTTTACTTCGATGAAGTAAAAGATTTCGCAGAATGTGGACTTTGCGGAACAGCCGCTGTTATCTCACCGGTTGGAAAGATCGTAGACCACGGCAAAGAAATCTGCATGCCAAGCGGTATGACAGAGATGGGGCCGGTTACCAAAAAACTGTATGAGACACTGACCGGTATCCAGATGGGTCGTCTGGAAGCACCGGAAGGATGGATTAAGGTAATCCGCTAACGGAAATTACATTTTGTTTACAAAAATTAGAAGATTTTAAGAACCGCTCTTTGTTATAGTAATAGCGAGGGGTGGTTCTTTTGGGTTGCCGCAGGCAGCACCGCGACAGGAGGACTGTATGAGAATTGTACTTGCATCCGCTTCGCCGAGAAGGCGTGAGCTTTTAGAACAGGCCGGGATCGATTTTGAGATACTGATCGGCAGTACCAGAGAATGTATCACAAAAGAAGAACCGGGAGAGATCGTTGAAGAACTGTCACTTGCAAAAGCATTGGGAGTTGCAGAAGCCGTAACAGGAGATGCCGTGATTATCGGGGCGGATACGATTGTTGCAAAAGGAAATAGAGTACTTGGAAAACCAAAAGATGCCGAAGATGCACATCAGATGCTTGCCATGCTTCAGGGAGAGAAGCATCAGGTTTATACGGGCGTGACACTGTTACAGAAAAGAGGGGATGAAAAGATCATCCGGTCGTTTCATGAAAGGACCGATGTCTTTATGACATCGATGAGTGATCAGGAGATCGAAGCGTACATTGCCACCGGGGAGCCGTTTGACAAGGCAGGCAGTTATGGAATACAGGGACGTGCAGGGGTTTTTGTAGAAAGAATTGAAGGAGATTATTATAACGTGGTCGGACTTCCGATTTCCAGACTCTGCCGGGAATTAAAGAGCCTGGAAGCGGAGGATGACCGGAAAGAATGAAAGCTGGGTAACTGCACCGATGGCGGGCAGTTATAAAATGTAGAAGTACGGGGGCAGAGAATTATGGCAAACCGCATTCTTGTGGTAGAGGATGATACGGCGATTTCAGAGCTGATCTGTATGAATCTGGAAGTGACCGGCTACGAAGTGGTTCCGGTTCTGGATGGCAATGAAGTTGAGGGAACACTGGAGAAAGAGGAGAATTTTGACCTGGCACTGCTGGATATTATGCTGCCGGGCAAAGACGGCTTTGAACTTCTCGGAGTTATGAAAGAACATGGCATACCGGTCATTTATATCACGGCTAAGGCAGATGTAAATTCCAAGATCAAGGGACTGAGATCGGGAGCAGAGGATTATATTGTCAAACCGTTTGAGGTTCTGGAGCTGCTGGTGCGTGTGGAGAAAGTGCTGGAGCGTACCGGAAAGCAAAAAGAGATCATACAGGTGAAAGATCTGGAGATCCATTTATCAGAGCATAAAGTGACCAGAAACGGGCAGACAGTCAGTCTGAAGCCGATGGAATATGATCTGCTGGTATTACTGGCAAAGAATAAAAATGTGGCATTTACCAGAGAACAGATGCTGAATGAAGTATGGGGCAGCAATTATCTGGGTGAGACAAGGACGATCGATGTACATATCGGACAGCTTCGCAGGAAACTGGATCTGTCGGATGTCATCAAGACCATTCCGAAGATCGGATATCGACTGGAGGAGTAGTATGAAGCTCTGGCAGAAAATATCTCTGCTCACGGCAGCGATTCTTTTGATCTCCATGGTAGTTTACGGTGGGATCACAGTGTATGAGACATCAAATTATAACATCAGGCAGACATCAAGTGCAGCGTCACGACAGGTGCGTGCGACCGCTTATGCACTGGGACAGAGTCTTGAAAATGCAGCTACGGAGGAGATGAGCGACACCGCAAGGAAAGCTTATCTCCAGTTTTTGCTGCGCAGATACAGCAGCAGAGATTACATGCTGCTTCAGGACTGGCAGCTTGCAGCGAATACCACGAATTTCGAGCTGACTGGAAACCGGCTTGAACAGTTTGATTCCTATGAGCCGGTGGCAGCTTTTCAGCAGAAAAACGGCAGACATCTGATGATCGTCGGACAGAAGATCCCGCTTTCAGACAGTAAAAATACATCGTATCAGCTTCTGCTGGTGCGGGATATTTCGGAAATTTATAACAATGTGTTGACGCAGATCGGCATGTTCCTGATCATTTTGGGTGCAATCGTTGCGGTGGCGATCAATGCGGTGTTCTGGATGATACGAAGAATGTTAAAACCGCTGCGTGACTTAAGAGAGACAGCCGGTGCGATCAGCCAGGGACAGCTGGATCGCCGTGTACGTGTGCGTTCCAATGACGAGGTCGGGGCACTGAGCGTCTCTTTTAATCAGATGGCAGACCAGATAGAATGTCAGATGGAGGAGCTGGCACAAGTTTCTGAGCGAAGGAAACAGCTTCTTGGCAGTCTGGCACACGAGCTGAAAACGCCGATGACTTCCATTATCGGCTATTCGGATACGCTTCTGCATGTGAGGATCAACGAAGAACAGCAGAAAAAGGCACTGACGCACATCAACAATGAGTGTCGCCGTCTGGAGCGACTTTCCGGGAAGATGATGAATCTGCTGGAGCTTTACAACAACGAGACGATCCATATGGAGAAGCATCCGGTCAGCCAGCTGATCGGAAAAGTGGCGGAGCTTGAGAAGTATCATCTGAAAGAACAGGGGATCACACTGGAAATCAGGAGCGATGACAACGTTCTGCTCATGGACATGGATCTGATGGAGAGTCTTCTGGTGAATCTGATCGATAATGCCATGAAAGCTTCCAAAGAAGGTGATACCATTTATGTTGAAGCGGCTGGAACATGCATTCTGGTGGAAGACCACGGAAGAGGAATCCCGGCAGAAGAGATTCCGAAGATCACGGAGGCTTTTTATATGGTTGACAAATCCAGAAGCAAAAAAGCAGGTGGGATCGGGCTGGGGCTTGCACTTTGCACACAGATCGTGAAGCTTCATGGTGCAAAGATGGAGATCAAAAGCAAACCGGGCGTCGGTACGCAGATCCGGGTGATCTTTTCGGAAGAACAGTAAGGAGAAAAAATGAAAAGGGCAAAAAAAAGAATCTTACGAAGGATCGTATGGATCGGAATGATCCTGATGGCTGCAGGATTTCTGACCGGTTGTATGGAAACATCGGAAGATGACTGTATTGTAAAGGAAAAAGAGACAGAGACCGGAGAGCGTATCCGTTCTTATTCTTCCGGCACAGAGGCAGTGGAAAATGTCAGCGTAGCAGAACAGGTACAGGCAGCGAGTCCCTGTATGCTGAGTGTGGAAGAAGGTAAGATTCATGTGGATCTTCAGGCGAGTGTTTATCTCCCACAGGGAAACAGCATGAAGATCTACAAGGCAAAGACACGCTATTTCACACAGGAAGATATGAATGGCTGGATCCATATCCTGACGCAGGGACAGCCGCTGAAAAACGACAAGGGAGATACAATTCCCTGGCGGGCACAGCAGGAGCTTAGCGGAATGGTGAATATGACAGATCCGTATGCCTCCTGGGCGGCGGCAGGCAAGAAAGTGTATCAGTTTGAAATGCAGAATCTGCTGGAAGACGGCTACAAAGAATCCGGTGTTTCACTCAGAAGGGAAGAATGTGAATATGTACCGTGGAGCAGGGATGACAGCTGGCAAATTCTGCATACAAAGGTTGGAAGAAAACGGATGAGAAAAGAAGCAGATGCTCTGCTTCAGACTCTGGGACTTGCAGAAGAGTTTCATTTTATGCAGTCACGGGCGGTTTACTGTACGGAAGATTCTGTGAATGAAAATACCGGGGAAGAAACGGAAACAGGCGATACCGGAGCCTCGGAGCAGAAAATGGGCTGGAGGTTTTACTATACAAGGCAGGTGGACGAAGCACGGATCAACCAGAGCACAGACCACAGCCTGTCAGGGGATATCCTGTTCGGACTGGGCGGCAATCTGGATATGGCTTCCCCGGAAAACGAGGGAGAGGGATACGACGGAACAGGATCAGGGACGGAAAACTGGAAACCGAGCCGGGAAGCCGAAAGCTTTTATATTACCTTTGATGATGAAGGTCTTGCAGAAGTGACCTGGATCAACCCATGTATCGTAGAAGAAAATGAGGGCGGAGGAGTTTTTCTGCTTCCGTTTTCAGATATTCTGCAGGTCTTTCAGAAATCGATCACCAAACAGTATATTCTCGAGATGCTCTCCGGCAACGGTCTGGAGGTTTCCGCGACCATTCAGACGATCCGGCTTGGATACCGCAGGATTGAAACCGAAGACAAAGACGGAAAAAAGAAAAAAGAGCAGATCATCCCGGTCTGGGATTTTATCGGTACTTACAGCAGTCCGCAGACGGAACAGCTGCTGGCAGATGCGGATGATCTCTGGGTGCAGTGTTACCTGAGACAGGAACGGACAGACAGTCTGCTTACGATCAATGCAAACGACGGAACCATCGTAGACTGGGGAAATGAATTATAATTACGGTTCAGATTGCCTTGAGGGGAAAACTCTGTTATACTCTTACTATGATGCTAGGATTGTGGGAGTGCGACGCACGGAACAATCCGCAGGCATCATAGTTGGGGACTTTTGACACCAACATCCTTACTATCTAGGAAGTGAAAGAAGGAGAAATCGTATGCAAAAATATGGAGAAATCAAAGATCTTGTAAATGCTGTTCTGGAAAGTTATGATAAATATCCGGTCATTCAGAACATCGACTGCCGCAGCCGGATCAACAGTGAGAGTGTCAACGACCTTCTGGAAATGATTCGCAAGATCCTTTTTCCGGGCTATTTTGAGATAAAAAATCTTCGAAAAGATTCGATCGAATATCATGTCGGAGAACTTCTGGAAAACATAGAGTATAACCTGACCAAGCAGGTCATGATGGCACTGCCGCACAGCAGCAAGTACCGTGAGGCGGATAAAGAGACCTTGATGGAAAGTGCAAGAGAGATCACGCACCGTTTTCTGGAGAAGATCCCGAAGCTGCGTGATGTGCTGGCGACCGATGTCCAGGCAGGATACGAGGGCGATCCGGCTGCGTTTAACACCGATGAAGTCATTTTTTCTTATCCGGGTATGTATGCGATCACAGTCAATCGTATTGCACATGAACTCTATCTGCTCGGTGTGCCGCTGATCCCGCGTATGATGACCGAACATGCACACAGCCTGACCGGGATCGACATCCATCCGGGAGCATCGATCGGAGAATATTTTTTTATCGACCACGGTACCGGTGTTGTGGTCGGTGAGACCACGGTGATTGGAAAATATGTCAAGATTTATCAGGGTGTGACACTTGGTGCACTTTCCACCAGAGGAGGACAGAGCCTTCGCGGTGTGAAACGTCATCCGACCCTGGAAGACAACGTAACCGTATATTCCGGAGCATCAATCCTTGGCGGAGAGACCGTGATCGGCACCGGAGCGGTGATCGGAAGTAATGCATTTATCACATCTTCCGTACCGGCTCAGACGAGAGTCAGCATCAAAAATCCGGAACTGCAGTTTAAAGACCGCTCCAGAAAGGCATCTGAGCTCGGTCAGGAAGGATTCTTCAACCGCAAAGAAGAGGACTAAAGAAAAGGAGTAGTATCGTGAAGTTTTTTCATATAGCAGATACACACCTGGGAGCGATCCCGGATGCCGGTTTTGCGTGGAGTGAAGAACGCAGAAGCGAGATCTGGGAGAGCTTTCGCAGTGTTGTGGCAAAGGCAGATCGAGAGGAAGTGGATCTGCTGCTGATCGCAGGAGATCTGTTTCACAGACAGCCACTGATGCGCGAGCTCAAAGAAGTCAACTATCTGTTTTCCACACTGAAAAAAACAAAAGTCGTGTTTATCATAGGAAACCATGATTACCTGAAAGTAGACTCTTACTATCTGGATTTTCCGTGGAGTGAGAATGTGACCTGCCTCCGGGGCAAGGAATGTGAAAGTGTCGTGTTTGAGGATCTGGATACGGAAGTGTATGGATTAAGTTACCATACAAGGGAGATCAAAGAGCCGAAATATAATGATCTGCAGCCGGAGAAAAAGGCCGGTTTTTCCATTCTGCTCGGGCACGGCGGAGATGCAAAGCATATTCCGATCGACCGCAAAAAGCTGCTTCTGTCGGGCTTTGACTATATTGCACTTGGACATATCCACAGACCAGAGATGATAGAGCCGGACCGTATGGCGTATGCCGGGGCGTTAGAGCCGATCGACCAGAATGATATCGGTCCTCATGGCTTTATTGAAGGGAAATATAACGAAGGCAAGCTGAGTATTTCGTTTGTGCCGTGGGCGTGCAGAGAGTATATCCCACTTGAGCTGGATACAAAAGAATGTCCGACCAACCTGGCATTTCAGGAGACAGTGCGGATGCGGATGGCAGCAAAAGGAATGCAGCATATTTATAAAGTGCTTCTGCAGGGATATCGTGATCCGGATATTGTATACGATCTGGATGCCTGCAGGAAGCTTGGAAATATCGTAAGCGTACAGGATGAGAGCGTTCCGGACTATGATTTTGAACGGCTTATGCGTGTCCATGCGGGCGATATTGCCGGAAGATACATCCAGACTCTGTATCATAAAGACATGAGTGATACAGAGAGAAAGGCATTGTATTACGGAATACATGCACTGCTGGAGATGAGAGGATAAAAGTACATGCGGATACTGGAATTAGAAATCATTAATTTTGGAAAATTCAACCACGAGACAGTCACATTTCATGATGGAATGAATCTGATCTATGGCGAGAATGAAATGGGAAAAACAACGCTTCATTCATTTATCCGCGGTATGTTTTTCGGGATTGAAAAGCAGAGAGGGCGGGCAGCCAGAAAAGATGAATACAGCATCAGGGAACCGTGGTTTCATGCAGGACAGTTTGCAGGTATCATGCGATTTGAGAGCGGCGGCAAAATCTTTCGTCTGGAGCGGAATTTTTACCGCAAGGAAAAGAGCGTCAGCCTGGTATGCGAGACAAACGGTGAAGTACTGTCCGTAGAAAAGGGCGATCTTCAGGTTCTGATGGAAGGCATGAATGAGGATGCTTTTCGCAATACCGTGTTTTTTAATCAGCAGTCGGCAGCGACGGACGAAGGTCTGGCAAGAGAACTGCGAAATTACATGACCAATCTGCAGAATTCCGGAGACGGTGAGATGAACGTCAGTGCGGCGATCAAGAGCCTGGAAAGCCAGAGACGGCATCTGGAATCCGAACAGAAGCGTCTGGATGCAGAACAGGCAGAAGAGCTGGAAAGCCAGCAGATGCGTCTGGAGTACGTGCGTCAGGAACTGCTGGAGCTGTCCGAAGAACAGAAACACTGTGAAGTCCAGATGGCACGCATCGCAAAAGAGCGGATCGCACTTCAGGCGAGACTGACAGAAAAAAAGAGAAGCCTGGAGAAAATGAAGCGGGAACTGGATATTCCGCTGGAAGAGAATGCCGGTAAAGATGAGATGGAGTCCTGGAAAATGCGAATGGAAGCAGGACAGGACAAACGCAGGATGCTGTGGCGTAACCAGGAGCTCTGGCTTTTAGGAGGCGGTGTGCTGGCACTGCTGGTTTGCATTCTTGTGCCGCATATCTGGATCAGTGCCCTTGTGCTTGCCGGATGGCTTGGGATTTCTGCCATTTTTGTATGGAAGATCTACCGTCGCCATCAGGAGGAGCAGGAGCGGCAGGAGCGTATCCAGAAACGGATGCAGGAGCGTATGAAAAAAGAGATCCAGGCCGAGCGGGAGCGTTCCGCAAAGCGTGAGAAGCTTCTGGAAGAAAAATACCATGAAGAAGATGAACTGGCTCAGCGTGAAAAAGAGCTGAACCTGGAATTTGAAAAGCAGATGTGGAATCAGGAACGCATCAGTGCGGAGAGCAAAGAAAAACAGGTTATTTTAAACAATCTGGAAGAGAGCCTCCAGGAATTACAGGAAGAGAATGAGCAGAGCGGAAGTATCCAGGAAGAACTCGATGCGGTACGTCTGGCGATTATGACGATGAACCAGATCTCTGAGGATATTTACAAAGAATCTGCCGCACATCTGAATCAGAAAATCTCCGATATTTTAAGCCAGATCACAGAAGGACGTTATACCAGTGTATTTCTCGATGCAAACATGGAAGTACGTATCAATACGCCGAAAAAGCTGCTCTCCCTGGAACAGGTGAGCCGCGGCACGATGGAGCAGATCTATTTTGCACTGCGTATGGCGGTCGGTGAGATGTTCTGCCAGGATGAGACCATGCCGATCATACTGGACGATGCGTTTGTGATGTATGATGAGAAGAGACTGAAACAGACACTGAAATGGCTCTATCACAGCAAAAGACAGGTGATATTGTTTACCTGCCATGGAAGAGAACAGAGGATTCTGGATGAGATAAAGCAGGAGAACTAAATTTTTGAATGTGCAAACGAACGAATTCCCCGAAGGGCACGTAAAAGTGCCTTCTTGGGAATTCGTTCATTTTGCACATTGCCAAAAGCTCCTGCTTGCCAGTGGTCGCTTAAGCGGAAAGTTGTTTCTTGCAAAAAATGAAAAAGGCAGAAGTATAAACGCTCCGCGAGGGCACAGCGATTCTGTTAGGTAAAAGTACCGGCTGCGACCGGTAGTATGAATCCTGTTTGCTCATGTGCAAATAAAATGCGTGATATTTGAGGTACATGTGGTATGTAAATAAGAACAGCCATAATGATTCGAAAACAAATCGTACTGACGGTAGCAAGGCTTCCGTCGTGAGGTTTGCGATGTTTCCGCCCCCGAGCCGCTGTCTGAGCCTCGAAGAGGCGAGTTCAGGCAAAGGGCGGATAACACACGAGCGAACCGAACAGGAAACGAAGCGTGTCAGAAGATTGTTTTCGAACCATTATGGCGTTCTGTTTTCCAAAACTATTTCATTCTTAAATCACATCTGTTTGTGCAGGACAAACATTATGAATTGTGTTCTTTTAAGAATTTATTGATCCGGTCTAATGGGTTTAACAGACTGCTGATGGATGCATCATGATTCAGCGTATCAATGATGTAAGCGATATACTTGCTGAGGTCGCAGTTGATATAATATGGTTTCTGGAGCAGCTCCGGTGTCTGGTATATCAGGTTGGTTGTCAGAATGAAATCAAACATGCCGGCTTCATAAGCCTTGTCAAATTTCTCCATGCCGTTTGTGAACAGACCAAACGTAGAGCAGATAAATACACGGTTTGCTTTGCGTTTTTTCAGTTCTGCAGCGACTTCCAGAACACTTCCGCCGGAAGAAATCATATCGTCGATCACGATCATATCTTTGCCTTCCACATCAGAACCCAGGAACTCATGTGCAACGATCGGATTTGTACCGTTTATGATGGTAGCATAATCACGGCGTTTGTAGAACATACCCATGTCAGTTCCCAGAACGTTTGCCATGTAGATAGCACGTCCCATACCGCCTTCGTCCGGGCTGATGACCATCATGGTGTCTTTGTTCGGATGAAGATCCGGAACTGCACGGAACAGACCTTTGATAAACTGGTAAACCGGCTGAACCGTCTCAAAACCTTTCAGAGGGATTGCATTCTGCACACGCGGGTCGTGAGCATCAAAGGTAATGATATTGTCAACGCCCATGCGGACCAGTTCGTTCAGTGCCAGTGCACAGTCCAGAGATTCTCTTCCGGTACGTTTGTGCTGACGGCTCTCGTAAAGGAACGGCATGATGACATTGATACGTCTTGCTTTTCCGCCTACTGCTGCGATGATACGCTTCAGATCCTGAAAATGGTCATCCGGTGACATATGGTTTGTATATCCGCAGAGATTGTAGGTCATGCTGTAGTTACATACATCTACCAGAAGATAAAGATCTGCTCCGCGGACGGACTGACGAATCACGCCCTTTGCTTCACCTGAGCCAAATCTTGGCACTTCTGCCTTAATCAAATAAGAATCCCGTTCGTAACCCTGGAAAGAAAGGCTGTTCTTGTGTTCATGGTTCCGCTCCTGTCTCCATGAAACCAGGTAGTCATTGACTTTTTTGCCCAGCTCTTTATGGCTGTCCAGTGCGATCAGCCCAAGTGGTCCTACCGGGATGGTTTCTATACATCGTTCTTTTGTTGTCTGCATTTTGTTGTTGTCCTCCTACGCATACTTACTACATTTTAAATGAAAACCCAATCTTATACATACCTACTTTAACATAAAGTAAAGCAAAGTCAAGCCATTT
>ENA-ORCM01002397-ORCM01002397.1-human-gut-metagenome-genome-assembly--contig:-NODE-2397-length-13737-cov-4.154466_pt1 | contig 13737 bp, 2 predicted proteins | sample MGYA00242906_ERZ507928 | MGnify/ENA primary metagenome ERZ507928 (study PRJEB26167, sample SAMN06115497) | human gut metagenome | host: Homo sapiens | place: China:Shanxi | collected 2015-05-07...
TTCCTTATTGCCGCGAGAAAAGCGGCCATCATAGCTTTTATGGTGCAGAGTATTCGCCAGAATATAGCCCACACGCTCCATGCCGTACTGCCGCACCACCTGATCGACTACACCATCGCCAAGGTACATTCCGTCATAGTTGTCCGCAATCGCTTCTTGGATTGCCTGCTTGCACTCGCTGTTCAGCCGATAGGATGTGCGGTATAAATCCACTTCGTCGTTTTCTTTGGCATAGCTGAACGGCTCATAGTAAACAGGCACATCCGAATAGTTCTGTGCGCTGTTGTCCGGCACAGGCACAGCCTTTTCAATGATCTCCGATACCACATCTTCTTTTTTCGGCATATTCCATTTTTCAGAGAAATATTTCTGCACAGCCTCCTGAAAATCCTCATCAAAGCCGTTCCACAAATCCTCTGCCACCAGTTTGCCCTGCTCATTGACTGCAACACAAGCCGCCATATCGCCGTGTTCCTCATGCTCCAGCAGGAAGAACTTCTCGCCGCCGATCTCCGTTTCATCAATAGCGTACCATGTGCCGGTATGCCCCTCGACTGCGATATGGTCGGAATCGCCGTGGATCAGTCCATTTCTTTTCTGCTGCTGTTCCTCCATGAACTCTCGCACGGTCAACTCTGCGCCTGTGAAGTTCAGTCCTTCCTCACCCAGTTCCAGCCGTCCCTCTGCGCCAAGGTCAAGTTCTTCGGTCATCAGAACAGATGCCGCATGGTTCACCACCACAGTTTTCTCCACTGTAATGGGCTGGCCTGGGTCATAGTCCGAACCGCGCAGATCATAGCGATATAAGCCCTCCGGCACATCTTCATCCCGCAGTCGGCCATTGCTGAAAAGACCGGGCTTATCAAAGATTTTGATTTCCTGCAATTCCTCGTTCAAAAGGTTTTCTTTCTGCAAATCCATATTCCTTTCCTTGAAAAATTCCGGCAGTTCAGCAAATCCAATACTGTCCACATAGTAGGCTTTGACTGTACTGCCATCGTTGAGCACCACCACATCACTGACCGACAGCGAATGCCCCGTAAAGTCTGCTGGACGCTGAATATTGAATCGTTCATAAATGCCATCCAGCGTATCCTTTTCCGTAAGCGGTGCGGCATAGATCAGGTCATAATCTGCACGGGCAACTATCATGCCTTTCTTCTCCACATAGTCCAGCCCCATGAAACGGTAGTCGTGTTCCGGGTCACGCTCTGTGATCTGATAAATACCGAACTGCTTCTCGCTGCCATACAGCAGCATATTTTCCTGTTCTGTCATGTTCCGCTCCTGTTCCAAATCTGCTATTGCAATCTGGAAGGTATCACTTCCGCGCTCGATTTCCTCTCGTGCCTTGACAAGAATCGGCCACGGGCTGACGCGGACGAGATAAATCTGCTTTCCCTCGTCATACAGCCGCAGAGCCTGTTCACGGTTTATTACTGTCAACTGAAAGTCTGGACGCGCGTACTCGTCCTCAGCATAATCTTCCCGTTGTTCTAACAAAATCGCATCCCATGCGTCAGCCTTAATGCCGAAAATGCCATCGTGCAGCTCGATTTCCTCTTGGCTTACATAATCACCTGCCGTACCATCACGGAACAACGGATAGATTCTCTCACCAAGCCGATGCCATTCCCGTGCGCCTTCTTTCGTCAGCGGCAGCACATCATCTTTCCGGTAGCCATAGTCGTGCATTTCCGAAAGACCAATCATCCCATCCGGGAGATTTTCGATTTTCTCCTGCACATCGTACATCAGGCGGTTGACTTCTTCTTTGTCATCCTCGGCCAGTGCCGCCGCCAGACCGTTCACCAATTCTTCCGTTGCAGCCCGGTCATCCAGCTTGAAAGCAAAATTTACGATGAGATTTCGCTGCTCATCATCGAAAATCGTTTTTTCCTGCTCCTTATTGGCAATCAACTTTTCCGCATACTGCATCGAGGTCATGCGCTCTGCGCTCCTTTCCGCGACTGCCGCTTCCAGCTTTTCCAGAAAGTCGGCTGCGGTCAATCGAATCGTATCCATCGAATCTTTCAGTTCCTTCATCTCCTTGCCGCTGGCCCAGCTTGCCACATACGGGAAAGAATAGTCGGACGTATCAATACCCAGAACTGAGCAGGCCGTAAACGCAATGCTCTCCGCTTCGGTTTCTTTCGTGAGCCTGTCTTTTTCTTCACCGCGCTGCTTCATGAAATCGCTGTTATGCAGCATCGCATGAGCAACCTCGTGGATCATCGTTTTTATGGTCTGGCTCTCGCCCATGCCGACCTGAATGCAGATTTCTTTGTCGGCATCGCTGTAATAGCCTTTGGCATCCCCTTCGATCTCATCAAACCGCATCGGCACAGGCGATACCTGCTCGATTGCCGCCGTAAGCAGCGCATAGTCTTTGACGCTGGCGGTCAGTTCGTTCACTTCCAGCGACGGAATCGGTTCCCCATCGGTCTGTGAAACATCAAAAACCGTCGTCACTCGGAAGCGCGGAACCACATACTCCACACGTTCCATTTCCGGTTCACCGTTTTCGTTCAGCACAGCCAAGCCCGTATCCTTGTCGATTTTCTCTCGCTCCTCGACTTCCTTAATGGGAGCAGGAGCAATAATCTGAATGCCTTTTTCGCCTTTTTTGACATAACGGTTGAACTTATTCTTCCATGCGTTGAACCCTGCCACCAGTGTAGCATCAGGCCGCTGCATAGCGATCAGCAGCGTATTGTTGAAGCTGTAATTGTGGAATTTTGCCATCGTGCGCAGGTACGTCGTGTACATTTCCGATGTAAAAATGTCCTTTACTCCCTGCTCTAACCGTTCCGTGATTTCTTTCATCTGCTGTTTGCGGTCAACTGCCATGCAAGCCCTCCTTTTTCTTGACCCATCGTGTTTTCATCTGGCGCGGATATTGGCCGGCCTGTTTCGGTGCTTTTGAGCCGTTCCATTCCAATCCTCCGGCCCTCCCCTCACAGGTATACCCGGCAGCTTTCAGAGAGCTGCCATTCTCCGTGTCCAGAATGTAGGTAACAACTTTGTTGTAGCCCATGGCCCGTGCTGCACGGTATGCCGCCGCATACAAAATACTGCAAGCGTTCGGCGTTCCATCCGTACACAGGCGATTAACTTCCAGCGTATAGCCATCATCCAACCGCCGCGCCACAGGTCTGCCGCAGATAGCAACGCCCACTAACGCGCCATTTTCTGATACGCCGATGGAGAACTTATGCCCCCGCGTCGGTTTATGGTGGCGGTGATACTGCTGCACAAATGCGTTTGCCGTTTTCAAATTGATTGGTGTTAAAGTAAGCAAATTTCCTCCTTTCTAAAAAACACCCCGTCAGATAAACTGACGGGGTTATCCTATTTACAATTCCATATCGTAACTTTTCCGCTTCTGGGATTTCTGCGGTTCGGCGGTGCGCTCTGCCTGCTTTGCATGAAGCTGTGCCAGCACAGAGGGTTTCCGCACATTGTCCGCCGTGCGCTCTGCAACGCGGCCTGCGTAGTTCACTGGCTGGCGCGGCCTGTCTGCGACCTCGGTTTCGGCTGCATCCTCGTCCACACCCAGCGCATCCTCACTACCCTTTTCATCCATGTTGAGCAGAGAGTTCAGCTCCGCAAGGCGCGCGGATTTTTCAGCCAATTCTGCTTCCTGCGCGAAAGGACGTTTGGCTTCTTCCTTTGCCTGCGCCAACTGCAGTTCCAAGGTTTCCAGTCTGCGTTCCACCTGCGGCAATGCTCTTTTGATGCCTGCCAGCGCATTGGTAACACGCAGAATGTTGCCCTGCGGGTCTTTGCCGACTTCCATCGAATAGTTCCATGCGCCCTTGATGGATAAGCGGAACACCTTATCGAAATTGTCAAACCAGGAATGCAGTTCAAACGCACCGTAGCTGCCGATCCTGCCATCGGTGCCAGCCGCTTTCAAAGCCTTGCAAGCCTCGATAATGGCTGCACCTGCTTCCTTGCGTTCGGTGTACACCTTGCCGCTGATTTCCATAGAGAAGTGGTCTTTATCCTGCGCCAGAAGCGGTTTTGCCGCTTCCATATCCGTTTTCAGTGCTTCGATCTGACCCTGTGCCGCAGCAATCTCTCGCGGATAACGACGGGCAATATCCGATTCCAGACTATAAATCTGACTGGTGTGATTGGCTTTCAGCAGCTTCAGCTTGCTGACCTGAATATCCAAGTCCATCTTTTCCTTGATGTAGGGATTGCCCGTTGCCAGTGCCTTGATTTCGGCATAGGACAGTGCAGTGTCATCTACATCATCGCAGGCACGGACAGGAGATTTGGAAGTCATGATCTGGGAAATGAACTTCTGCTTATTTTCCAGAATCTGCCACATATACGAATCAAACGTATTTTCGGTGACGTAACGATAGATTTTCACCTGCTTATTCCGGTTTCCCTGCCGAAGAATACGTCCCTCCTGCTGTTCCAGGTCAGAGGGCTTCCACGGACAATCCAGATGATGCAGGGCAATCAGTCGATCCTGAATATTGGTTCCTGCGCCAAGTTTCGGCGTAGACCCCATCAGAATACGAACTTGTCCAGCGCGCACCTTTGCAAAAAGCTCTGCCTTTTTGGTTTCCGTGTTATACTCGTGAATAAATGCCACTTCTTCACGGGGAACACCTCTCGCCACCAGCTTCTCCCGCACATCATCATAAACGTTGAATGTGCCATCTGCCTTTGGTGTCGATAAATCGCAGAAAATCAACTGTGTTCCTCTATCCAAGGCAGATTCTTCCCAGACCTTGAACGCATTGTCCACACAGCGATTCACCTTACTCTCCGGCTCATCCGGCAGCATCTCATTCATAAGACGCTGGTCGAGTGCCAATTTCCGGCCATCGTTTGTGATTTTGAGCATATTATCGAATCTGGGATTCACATTGCCGTTACGCACAGCCTCGGCGCGGTCTGCAAAGGAACTCACCATTTCTTCCTGCGTTTCGCTCGGTTTCAGCACTTCGTTAATGTACTCTGCTTGCGGCACAGGCAGGTTCAGCATATCTGCTGTCTGTACATCTGCGGATTCCTTGAACAGAGAAATCAGTTCCGGCAGATTGAAGAACCGGGCAAAACGTGTTTTCGCACGGTAGCCGGTTCCTTCCGGGGAAAGCTCGATTGCCGTGACGGTTTCACCAAAGGATGCCGCCCAATCATCGAAATGGCTCAGTCCCATCTTCTGCAGGGTGTCATACTGGAGATACCGCATAATGGTGTACAGTTCCACCATCGAGTTGCTGACCGGGGTTCCGGTTGCAAAGGTCACGCCCTTGCCGCCTGTCAGCTCGTCTAGGTACTGACACTTTGCAAACATATCGCTGGACTTCTGTGCATCGGTCTGAGCGATACCTGCGATGTTACGCATTTTTGTGTAGAGGAACATATTTTTATAGAAGTGCGACTCGTCCACAAACAGACGGTCAACACCCAGTTCCTCAAATGTAACCACATCATCCTTTCTCGTCTGGTCGTTCAGCTTTTGCAGCTTTGCTTCCAGTGTTTTCTTTGTTTTTTCCATCTGCTTGACCGTAAAACTGCGGCTGTCCTCACTCCGGGCATCTGCCAGAGCCAGCGTAATATCGTCGATCTGACGTTCTACAATGGCTTTCTGTCGTTCCGGGGAAAGCGGCACTCGTTCAAACTGCGAATGACCGATCACGATGGCATCGTAATCGCCGGTTGCGATACGGGAGCAGAACTGCTTACGATTGCTGGGTTCAAAATCCTTTTTCGTTGCCACCAGTACATTGGCATTGGGATAGAGCCGCAGGAAATCTGCGCCCCACTGCTCCGTGAGGTGATTCGGCACCACATAGAGATTTTTCTGCGATAGGCCCAGCCTGCGGCTCTCCATGCCGGCAGCAATCATCTGGAAGGTCTTACCTGCGCCCACGCAATGCGCCAGCAGCGTATTGTTGCCGTACAGAATGTGCGCTACCGCATTTTTCTGGTGCGGCATCAGAGAGATTTCCGGGGTCATGCCCTCGAAACGAATATGACTGCCATCGTACTCACGGGGACGAATCGCATTGAAAATCCGATTATAGGTCGCACACAAATCCTCACGGCGGTCTAAATCCTTGAAAATCCACTGCTTAAACGCTTCCCGAATGGATTCCTGTGCCTGCTGTGCAAGCATGGTTTCCTGCTTATTCAGTACACGGTGATCTCCATCCGCATCGTGAATCGTATCGTAGATTTTGGTATCCCGGAGGTTCAGTGCATCTTCCAGCAGCTTATAGGCATTGACCCGCATTGTTCCGTAGGTATTGGTAACAAGCGGATTGCCGCGATCCAGCGACTTGCCCGAAATGTTCCATGCACCAGAAATTTCGGAATAGGTTGCCTTAATGTCAATCCCGGCATAGTAGTTCGGTGTTTTGAACACTTCTTTCATAAACTGCGTGATATACTCCGGCTTCACCCAGTTCGCACCCAGCCGCACTTCGATTTCCGAAGCGTCCAGGTCTTTGGGCTGTACCCGTTTCAGGTAATCCACATTGATTTGGTACTCTGCATGGTTCGCCGCAAAGGTTTCTGCCGTGGCTAGTTTTTCACGAACATTGCCGGACAGGTATTCATCCGAGGTTTCCCACTGCTGTGTCACAGGATTTCGGAAAATCGCACCTGCCAGTTCATCCGTGATCTCGTGTTCCGGTTTACCGCAGAGCTGCACCATAAACGGTATATCCACCTTTGCTTTTTCTCCAATGGAAAGTGCCAGAGCTTCGCTTGGCGTGTCAACTGAGGTAACAGGCTCCGGCTTACGGATGGTGCGCTTGGTAAAAATATCGGCAAGCCGTTTGAGATTCTTCTCCTCATCCAGAATTTCCAGTGATGCCAGCAGACAATAGCTGCTGTCCTGTCGAAAAGCCCGCTTATTGGCAATGCTGTTGATAAGGCCATACTGTGCCTTAAATGCGGTGTACTGCTGTTTCAGTTCATTCTGCAGAAGCTGAACTTCTGCATCCGAACCATCATGCAGCTGACAATCCAACAGTTTCCGGGTGGTTTCTCGCAGAGCAATCATGCCCAGCACTCGCTCTGCAGTTACGGCAGGCAGTTCCACCTTATTCATAAAGGAGTTTTCGCGGTAGTAAATCTGCCCGTCCACGTTCGTGAAGCTGAAATTCTTCACACTTGGGTCTGCCGGAATGGGTTCTTCTTGCACATCCAGTTCATCGTCGGAGATTTCCGGCTCCGTGATGGTAGCCTGGATGTTGCTGACTGCCTCTTTTAACTGCTTAGCAAGGTCTGCGCCCTCGATGGGCTTGACCGTAGTTTCCTGCTTGCCATACTGCGTGCTTTCCGTGGTGATCTCCCCCAGCACCATCTCAGGATGCTGCGCAAAATACTGGTTGATGGAATATCCTTCCGGTGTTTCACCAATATCCACCCAGTCAGCCCGCTCCACCGCTGCACGGTCACGCTTCTGCAGGAACAGAATGTCAGCAACCACACCCGTGTTGGCATTGCGCTGGAACGCATTGTTCGGCAGTCGAATCGCGCCTACCAGATCGGCACGGTTGGAAAGGTACTCACGGACAGAGGAATCCTTTTTATCCATCGTACCGCTGGACGTTACCACTGCTACCACACCGCCCGGACGCACAAGGTCAAGGCTCTTGGCGATAAAATAATCGTGGATGAGGAAATTGTGGCGGTCATACCGCTTATCCGGCACTTTGTAATTGCCGAAGGGTACGTTACCCACAACACAGTCAAAGAAGCTGTCCGGGAACTGCATTGTTTCAAAGCCTTGCACTGCAATCTTGTTTTTCTGGTACAACTGCTGTGCAATGCGGCCCGAAATGCTATCCAGCTCCACGCCGTACATCCGAATCTTCTCCATGCTGTCCGGCACCAGACCCATGAAATTGCCGACACCACAGGACGGTTCCAGCACATTGCCTTTGGACAATCCCATATTGCCCAGAGCTTCATACATTGCCTTGATGACCGTAGGAGAAGTGTAAAACGCATTCAGGGTACTGGCGCGGGCTTCCTTATACTCATCTGCCGTGAGCAGGGACTGTAGTTCGGCATACTCTTTCGACCATTCTGCGTTGTTTTCATCGAACACCTGCGGAATGCCGCCCCATCCCACATACCGGGAAAGGATTTCCTGTTCCTCCGCTGTGGCCTGCCGCTGCTCTGCATCCAGCGTTTGCAGCACCCGAATGGCTTCCACATTGGCTTTATACTTTGTTTTCGGTCCTCCTGCGCCGAGATCATCGTCCGTAATACGGAAGTTCATAGGCTCCTGTTTGGGCTGTGCAGGCAGTTCTATCGCACCGCTGTCCAGCGGAAGATTGTGCTGCCGCCGTGCATGGTTGACCTCTGCCGGGGTCATAGGCTGCTGCGTCAGCGGTTCAAGGGCTTCCTCTGCCGCTGCGCGGCTAATGGCATCCGTTCGGTTCTGCACATCTGCGATCAGCTGCATCTGTTCCGGCGGAAAGTCGGGATTCAGCAGTTCTTCCAACTCGCCACCCGATTCTGCCACCGAATAGATCACATCCATCTGCTCCGGGGAAAAATCCTCGTAAGCCACACCAGCATTATGCAGAGCCGTAAAGACTGTGATTTCCACCGCTTCTTCCATCGGTACATCTGCCTGTTCATATAAATGCCGAATGTACTCCAGTGGTTCCGTTCGGAAGATCGGATACCGGGCTTCTTTCGCAAGGGTCATGTCCTGCAAACTGACCGTTCCCTGTTCAAAGTTGACCGAATCCACACGGAACTCTCTATCTTCCAGTTCGATGGTTGTGTTAATCGGTAAGTATTCCTCTCTGCGGAAATGCTTTGTCTGAGCATGGGTTCCATCTTCCTGCTGGCCGGACAGATAGACACTCTCCCCCTGCTTCCAGAGCTTCATTGCCTGTGAAACCCACTGTTCACGCGGAAAACCAGATACCTCAACCTTGCCGAGTGCGGTTTCCTTTTCCAACAGCTTGCTGCCAAGAAGTTCCGAAATGCGCTTTGCATCCTCGCCGTAGAACTCAAAGTTTCCGTACTGCTCATAGCCGACCAGAGCATCCGGGTAGCGCTCTTTCAGTGCGTTATATTCGTTGGCGGCATCCAGTGGCAGGGGCTGCAGCGTCTGCTCCGAATACTTTTCATCTGCAAGAGGCGCATCTTTTTTGGGTTTCTCAACCGCTGCGGCGGTTGACTGCTCTTTCGATTGCGGCTCCTGCTCCATGAAGTCAAACATGGACATCTGCCCCTGTTCAGGAACCGCAATCTCAACAGCCCTCTTCTTTTCCGGGAAAATCGTGTACGTTCCCTCGACATATTGGTGCAGGATAGAGAGGGATTCTGCCTTACGCTCATATTCTCCCGAATCCAGCGGCACGGACAGCAGTGCATTGTCCATCTGCTCCAGCAGTTCCACCGCCTGTTCAGGGGCTTCCAGCTTTTCAACGAGAGCCTTTCGTCCTTCTTCATGGTAAAGGTCTTGCGGATAAGGCCGCTCCACGTCGTTCGGCAGATGGTGATAGAAGCCCATCACCCGCATTGCCATCCGCTCACGCTCATAAGCAGGCATCCGGGAGTAGTCTGCCGGCTTCAAATACTCACTGTCACGGATAAGCTGGTCGATTCGGCCTGCGGCCTGATTCCAGTTCAGATGAACGCTTGCATCCGGGTTCCCGTATGAGCCACGCTCCAAAGAAATGCCCCTGCCATCGTGATCTTCGTGAGAATCATCTGCCCCGCAGAGTGCATGACTGCTGCCGCCGATCCCGTAATGGTCTTTCAGGAAGTTTGCCCACTCTTTCTTGTCCTCATGATTCAGGAAGAACGAATAGATTGCCAGCCGACTGTCCGAATAATTGCTGCCCCGTGTGAAGTAAGCATTGATTTCATCTTCCGTGATGAACTTCTTATACTCATTCCAGTGAAAGCCATCCCGCGCCGAGTAGTTCTGATAAGGTTTTGCAAACTGGTGGAACAGCGCCGCCACCTTATCCGGCTTATAAAAGTGCATCCGCATCAGGTCTTTATCTTCGGCGTAGGCTTCCCCCAGCGCAGATAATCTGTCGTTTAGGTCAGTCAGAAAATCCGTATCATCCAGCAAGCCTGCCAGTCTGTCTGTCAGTTCCGGGAAACCGCCCCTGAAGATTTCTGTATCCTGAAACACTGCTTCGGCAACGCCATCGGCCAAATCACGTTCCATATAAGCCAACGTCTGCGCATGTTCCTGCAAAGCGTTCTGCCGTGCAGCATCCAGAACCGCCTGCGGCGCATACTCGCCCTGCCGGAGCAGTTCATGGATACGGTTGCTCACATCCTCCCACGAAAGAAACGCATTGACAATCGTGCCGCCCTTAGCCGTATCACCTGCTGCAATGCGCAGTCCCAAATCATCGAACCAGACGGCATACTTCGCACTGCCAATTTCAAAGCCTTTGCCGCCCGTACCATATTCGTTTTTCACGAACTCTGTATATTCTTCCGTGTTTTTCTCGACCATGAAGTTGTAAATCAAGCGCAGCTGACCCTTGCTGCGGTTGCTGCCCGTGCGCAGGATTTCATCGACCACTTCGGGATCAAGTGCAATTTCATCCGCATACCGCGCCCGGATCGGTGCTTCAATGACGCGGATCTGCTGTTCCACGGTCGGCAAATCAGGAAAAGAAAAAGCAGAGGCAATTTCTTCCTCTGCTTCGCTCAAATCCTGTTCTGTTGTCGGTTCGGTTAATTGTACACCAATTCCTTCAAGACGATTTCCTCGGCCATCGCCGTCAGGCTGTTCTGATGTGCCGCCCATGCCAGCGAGTCTTTCTCCTTGCTCGGTGCCGGGAACTTCTCGTTCAGGCTGTCCAGCAGGGTTTCCATCCGGTTCTCCGCTTCTTCCTCGATCTGCGCCAGATGCTGGTTCAGTCTGCCGCTCATCAGCATACTCTGATACCAGTTCTTGCGGTTCTCTTTCAGGTACGTCCTGCGCAGCATCCCGTACTTCCCGATGGTCTGCGGCTCGTCCTGCACGGCCAGATTCGGGAACAGATAATCTCCCTTGCGGTAATACGTCAACTCCATTTTCTTGTCCTCCTTTGGTCGTGTTTCCTTCGGTTTCGTGCTTTAATGCGTTAAAGTCCGTATTGGTATTATACAAGCTGTCAACGGATTTTTCAAGCTGCTGCGTGATTTCTTTTTTGTAAATTTTCCGCATCTCTCGGCCAATGTCAAAAAGAACCGCTTCGCACTGTTCGGAAACCGCGTTGCCAAGGAACGACAGCACCGGCAGTTTGTTGAAATCCACGATACGGATAAAATTATCATCGTCCAGCACATCCATAGGCTCCTGCCCGCAGCGGCGGGAAAGCGTATAGAAGATACTGTTGGTCATCAGTTCCCGGAAGCGGACACGGATGTTATCTTCGTCCAGTTCTTCCAGAAACGTATCCGCCACCTCGTAGGCCAAACCGTCCATCGCTTCATCCAGATTGTCAGCGGTCAGCTGCTGCGCCACTTCCATCAGGGCGGTGTTCATGCTGTCTGTCTGGGATAAACCATAGGTATCTGCCAAATGGTCTAGGATAATCTGCTCATGTTCGTGGCTGTCCAGATTCCATAAGAGCGGTGTTCTGCCGCCGCGCACCAGATGGGTGTCAGCAATATCGAACACATACCGCAGCTTGGTACGCGGTCCGGTATCATCCAGAAGCGCGATGCCTTTTGCGCCACGGTTGACCCATCGGCTCATTTTCTGATTCCAGAGTTCCATTTCTGCGCAGGCGGTTGCATCGGGCCGCTGCGCGTGGATCAGGAGCGTATCGGTGAACGAATAGCGGTACAGCCGCGCCGCCACATCCAGATAACTCATCCAGTCCTGTGGCGAGTTACTGACATACCGGGCGTTCTGCTGCGCCAATTCTCGAATATCGTTAATCTGTGGCAAGGGTCAAACCTCCTTTACGTTTACGTTTTCATCGGTGTTTTGGGAAATTCCAGACTGTACTGTGCGCGGCCCTCTTCGATGCGCATCACAAGATCAGCGGCGAATGTCTTATCTTTTTTCACGGAATAAAAGTCTTTTACATGGGTGCGGCCTTTCTTCAAAAGGTCTACCGCCATCTTCTTGTCCAGCGTTTTTCTCATATTGGCCAAGTATCTGCTTTCTTTCCAGAGGGCAAATTTGCAGCTGCGGTCTGCACAACAAAAGCTGAGTTTACTTTCATGTACAGGGTTGCCACAAACCGGGCAGTTTCCTACGCTTACCTTATTATGATAGGGAGCCGCCGCGACGGTAGGAATCTGCCGGAGGTCAGCCAGCATCTTATCGAGCAGTCCATGGATGCCCTGCATAAAATCGTGGGGCTTGATCTCGCCGCGCTCCATCCGCAGCAGGTCATTTTCCCACTCAGCTGTCATGCTGGCGGATTTCAGGTAGTCCGGGATATTGCGGATCGCGGCCACACCGTCCTCCGTGGGAATCATCTGCTTGCCTTTACGCTCAACATAGCCGGAGGATACCAGCTTTTCCAGAATCGCAGCGCGCGTTGCAGGGGTTCCCAGACCTTTCTTCTCCGTGTCCTTTTCAAATTCCTTGTTGCCTGCTGTTTCCATGGCCGACAGCAGGGTATCTTCGGTGTAGACTTTCGGCGGTGAAGTAAAGCCCTGCTTTTTCTCTGCCCGTACCACAGGAAGAACCATTCCCTGCTCCATCTTTTTCGGAAGCGGTACATCTTTGTCCTTTTCCGGCTCTGCAAACGGAACAGGTTTTGCAGTATAACCGGGCTGCAGAACATCCTTATATTTTGCCGTGAAGTTCCTGCCATGGCAGCACACTGTTACCAGCACATCCTCATAGATGAACGGCGGCTGCACGGCCAGCAGCAGTTTCCAGATAATGAGTGAAAGAATCCTCTGTTTGGTTTCGGACAGTTTTTCCTTGCTGCATTTTACGCTCTGCATGGTCGGCAGGATCGCATGATGGTCTGTGACCTTGCTGTTGTTGATAACGCAGCTTACGTCTGCCGCCGCGCCATCTAAGGCCAGTACCAGAGATTCCACCGTCTTGCGCATATCCTCGGTCACGAACTGGCAGTCCGTTCTGGGATACGTCACCAGCTTTTCTTCATACAGTTCCTGTGCCGCCTGCAAGGTCTGGCTGGCGGTCAGGCCATAATAGCGGTTTGCTTCTCGCTGCAAAGTCGTCAGGTCATACAGCTTCGGGGGCTTCTTTTCTACCCTCTTGCGCTCGATGCTGCCAACCACTGCACACTGTCCATCGCAAGCGGCCTGCATAGCATCTGCGTCCTGCTTCTGCGCCATCTGTTCCGATACAGCCACGACACCCGCACCGGACAGTTCCACTTTGTAATAGGGTTCCTTTACAAAGTTCTGGATTTTGGTCTGCCGTTCGGCCAGCATCGCCAGCGTCGGGGTCTGCACACGGCCAATGGTCTGTTTTCTGCCATATTTTTTCGTAAAAGCGCGGGTTCCGTTCATGCCAATCAGCCAGTCCGCTTTTGCTCTGCACTCGGACGCTGCAAACAGATTGTCGTATTCTGCTCCCTCTTTCAGATTTTCAAAGCCCTGCTGGATGGCAGCATCCTCCATGCTGCTGATCCACAGCCGCTTGATGGGGAGTTTGCTTCCGGCAAGAGCATACACACGGCGGAAAATCGCTTCACCCTCGCGTCCGGCGTCTGTAGGATAGTTCTCGGAGGTGACTTTTCTGACTTTGTTACTCGATGGCATCCAATGGGCCGATAAAGCGGTAGA
>ENA-ORCM01002399-ORCM01002399.1-human-gut-metagenome-genome-assembly--contig:-NODE-2399-length-13731-cov-26.143987_pt1 | contig 13731 bp, 18 predicted proteins | sample MGYA00242906_ERZ507928 | MGnify/ENA primary metagenome ERZ507928 (study PRJEB26167, sample SAMN06115497) | human gut metagenome | host: Homo sapiens | place: China:Shanxi | collected 2015-05-07...
TAAACTGTTGAAATACTATAATGATAACAGATTTTCACAGTTTGATACCAGACAAACCACTTCAAAAGACCAGGAGCCACATGAGCTGGTGCAGTTACTAAGACTGCTTTAATTAAATATTTTATAATAGCGTAAGGTGCATGGAAATAAAAATCCATGTGCCTTTTTTGTTTTTGGAAATACCGTCTTGCAAATACAGGGCGGTATTTTCTGCATAGAAGGGAGATAGATCGTATCCCTAATATGAAGTGTGGATGAAAAGATTAGTAATATGTGGTACAATTATTCTTGGATATTTATACCCAGAAAGATATTACAAGTCCAGATTTATGGATATCACATATGAGATGATTCACAAAAAGGGAAGGAGCTGTGCAAATGGGGAAACGAGATTTTTCAGAAGAAGATATAAAAGCAAGATATATAACTCCAGCGGTAGAGCAATCAGGTTGGGACAAAAAGCAGATTCGCTATGAGTATGCATTCACAGCAGGTCGTATCATCCTAAGGGGTAATATAACTAAACGTAGTAAGAAAAAATTACAGATTATCTGTTATTTTATAAGCCTAATCTTCCATTAGCAATCATAGAAGCTAAGGATAACAATCATCCAGTAGGAGCAGGACTGCAACAGGCTATAGAGTATGCAGAAACTCTGGATGTGAAGTTTGTATATGCATCCAATGGAGATGGCTTTGTAGAGCAGGATTTAATAACTGGTGATATTCGTAACCTTTCCTTAGATGAGTTCCCATCACCAGATGAGTTATATCACAGATATGTAAATGAGATGAATTTCTCTGAAACTGGTGAGAAAGCTCTGCTAGAGCCATATTACTGGGTGCCAGGTTATAAGACACCTCGTTACTATCAGAGAATTGCCATTGACAGAACTGTAAATGCTGTAGCAAGTGGCAGGGACAGGGTACTCTTAGTCTGTGCAACTGGAACTGGTAAAACATTCATGGCTTTTCAGATTATCTACAGATTATGGAAAGCTGGTATTAAAAAGAAAATAGTATTCCTTGCTGATAGGAATGTCCTTGTAGACCAGACAATATCTGGTGATTTCAAGCCATTTGGGGGTAAAATGACGAAAGTCGAGAATAAACAGCTCGACAGTTCTTATGAAATCTATCTTGCATTGTACCAGCAGTTAGCTGGTGATGATTTTATGAGCAAATTGTTGCTGAGAAAGCTCAGCTTATCAAGGATGGCAAGATTAAGAAAGAAAAGTCATTGCCAGAGATTGCAGAGGATGAAATTCCTTTTGAAATTCCTAGTAGCTGGAAATGGGTGAGATTTAAAGATATAACAAAAGAAATTAGCGATGGAATTCATGGAACACCAGAGTATGACGATAATGGGGAATATTATTTTATCAATGGAAATAATCTTGTTCAAGGTAAAATAATTTATAAAAGTGATACACGCAGGGTAAATAAGGCAGAATATGAGAAATATAAAAAAAATCTTGATAACAATACTATTTTGATGTCAATTAATGGGACTATAGGAAATGTAGCATATTATAATGATGAACCTATTATTTTAGGTAAAAGCGCATGTTATATAGTTGTTCATGATAGTGTATATAAAGAGTTTGTTCGTTTCTTTCTGACAAGTGGGTATTTCTTAGGGTATGCTACTAATTCTGCTACACAGACTACTATAAAAAATGTTTCTCTTAAGTCAATGAGAAATGTGCCTATTCCACTCCCACCATTTGAGGAGCAGAAGCGTATCGTTGCCAAGATTGAGGAACTTTTACCATATTGTGACCAGTTGATTAAATAATTGTAGAGGTGTTTGGATGAATGATGAGGAAATGAAACGCTCATATGAGCGTTATAAACAATGGCAGGTTAATAAGAGCCATTATCGTAGTGAGTGCATTGCATATGTGATGATGCTTGGCATAGGAGCATTTTTTGTTATCAAAAACTGGAAAGGTGTTTTTATTGGTGTAGGTATTGCTCTTATTGTAGGAGCAGTCTGTTTACTGATAAAGATATTACATAAGTGGAGCAATAAACAGCAAGCACTTTCAGAACTAAAGGTTATGGCTAAAGAAATGGGGGCAACGGATATACAAGTTGATAGTGAAAAGGAAACTATATCTTTTGTCACAACATCTGAGAGTTTGGATGATAGAAAATTTGATGAGATGAGTAGATTATTATCAGACAAGGGACTGAAAATAAGAGTTTCACGTACAAAAGAGGAGAAAGAGAATATGCCTGAAGCTAAGTCAACGGATATAGGATATGTAAATAAGAACAATCAGAGAAATAATGGAATAACACCTCATGAGGGAACAGACAATAATCAGTATTTTTATGAGATGGAGTGTCTGAATTGTGGGCATAAATATTATGCAAATGGAACAGATATTTGGCAAAGAAAATGTCCTGCTTGTCAAGGTGGAAGGTCATAAAATTTGAGGTGCAGTGTGTACGGCAGAAAACTGTGAAACCGGATAGAAAAGTTCTTTTGAAGAAAAATCTGATTTTGTTTGAAAACGTAGATATGATAGAACCAGATCAGATACGATGGGACAGGATTCGCTACCAGCGTAACAATCAAAGTTACCGGATGCTTATGAATATTTGTTATCTGGTGCTTGGCAGTTTGTTACTGTCAACAGATAAAGGTGAAACTAAGTTGGCAGTTTTTTGGATGAACGTTCTATACACAGTTTATATGAAAAGTTTATTCTGGAATATTTTCGTTATCATCATCCGGAGTATAAGGCAAATCCTGATACAATTCCGTGGAATATAGACGATGGGATGATTGATTTCCTGCCAGGCATGGTAACAGATATTACATTGAAATCTGCCGGCAAAGTACTGATTATTGATGCAAAGTATTATGGGCATACAATGCAGACACAGTATGATGTTAACAGCATTCATTCGGGAAATTTGTATCAGATATTTGCGTATGTGAAAAATCTGGATAGAAATCAAACCGGAAATGTTGCAGGAATGTTACTATATGCAAAGACACAGGAACAAATAACACCGAATAATAAGTATTCTATGGATGGCAACACGATATGGGTGCGGACATTGGATTTGAACCTTCCGTTTCCGCAGATTGCAGAGCAGTTAGAGAAAATAGCAGGTGATTATTTTAGAAGCGGAAAATTTGATAGAACTGGTATCAGAACAGACAGAAGATGCAAAGAAATCATCGAATACGGCATTTAGCTATCATATGAGAGCTGTTTTATTAACATGGAATATTAGAATAAGGGGAATAAAAGATGATTTGTGGAATGACATATTACCAGATATGCTGGTATTTTTTGATCTATTCATTTGGAGGCTGGGCACTTGAAGTTGTCTATCATGCGGTAGCCTGTGGAAAAGTAATTAACAGAGGATTCCTAAATGGACCCGTGTGTCCGGTATACGGATTTGGAGTGCTTTCGGTATTTGCGATGATGAATACGTTTCAGGGCAGCGGATACCAGCTGAGTGACGGTATGATTTTCCTGTTTGGTGTGATTTTGGCAACTGCGGTTGAACTGATCGCCGGATGGCTCCTCGACGTTTGCTTTCATGCAAGATGGTGGGATTATTCCAACAAGCCATTGAATTTTCATGGATATATCTGTCTGGAGTTCTCATTGATCTGGGGAGTGGCGATTCTGCTTGTTGTGAAAGTATTTCAGTCTTTTGTGGAACATCACACTTCTGCGCACGCGCCATCCATTGTGGGGTGGATGGTCGTTGCAATACTTTATGCATTGTATCTGGCGGATCTTATGGTGACTGTTGCGGTTATTCAGGGACTGAACAGGAAACTTACGAGGCTGGATACAATTCGTGCCAACATGCGGGTGATCAGTGATAAGATTAGTGATTCTCTGGCAACAACGACGATTGATACCGTACAGAAAGTTGGCGAAGGTAAGGTGCAGGCGGCTTTGGCCAGGGCAGAGTTTAAGGAAGCAACGGAAGAGAAAGTAAATAAATCCATTGAGACGCTTCGTAAAAATAAGGCAGATCTACAGAAAGAATTTGATGAGTTATCCAGCTCAATCGTAGAGCATACGTTTGTGGGACAGGGACGACTGATCAAGGCTTTTCCGGATATGAAACACAGGGATTATCTGGAAGTGGTTCAGGAATTAAAGAATAAGATGAGAGATGGAAAATAGAGAATGCTGCAATGAAACAGGATCTTTTGAATCCAAGCAGGTTGTATTTGCACGCGGATTTGAAGAACTCAATGAGAATGATCAGCAGGAAATCCTGAATCAATATCGAAATGATGCGCAGGTAGAGGAATACGTGCAGATAATTCGTGATTTCTGAATATTACATATATGCCGGAAGAACACATCCAATGTATAAAGTTTTTGAAAGGTGTGACGATATTAGTATTTGGATATTTAGCAATATAGCAGTTAACACAAACGGATGATAAGCTGCAAAACCAAAAATTGAAATAAAGGAAATTGCAACGTTGGCACAGACATATACCGTAAGAATAAAAAATGGAACAAAAAGCGTAAAGTGCTGCCGCATTTTTCTGTGGTGGAAGAAATATACCCGTATCAGGAGGGAAAATGGCAGAGTATATTATGAAAAAAAGGAATGTTCCAGACGGGAAAAAAATCATATGCAGCGTTATTGCAGAAGAAGGAATCTTACATTTGAAGCAGTGCCAACGCAGTATACGCGAAGCAGCAATTACCGTAGCCGTTTTTTTGCAAAGCATCCATCATCAACCGGAAAGTACCGGTGTGCATACTGCGGGAAAAAGAAGCCAAAAGATAAAATAACGATTGACCATATTTTCCCGGTTCATTGCATGGAGGAGTATCCGGCAGTGCGTAGAAGAGCCGCATTGCTTGGAATTCACGGTTCGAATGATATGAAAAACTTATGTACTGCCTGTATGCGGTGCAATCAGAAAAAAGAAGCGAAAATGGGAATTTGGATTCTGAAAGGCTTTCTTGGAAAACAGCCTTGGTACTGGCCGCTTCGGAGAATACTTACGGTGATACTGGTGTTTTTTGTGCTATATCTCGGGCGAAAAATATATATGCCTGTGGTATGTAACTGGATAAATACATTACAAAAATAAAAGCTGGGAAAATGTATAAATACATGCAAATTCGGGAATTATTTTCCAGAGGTGAAAAGCATGAAAAACAGAAAACCAATGCATATCGGAATCATACCGGACGGAAACCGCAGATGGGCAGAGCAGCATAAATTATCCAGAGAAGCCGGTTATGCATACGGACTAAAACCGGGGCTGCTTCTTTTACAGCAGGCAAAAACGTATGGAATTCAGGAAATCACATATTATGGGTTTACCGTTGACAATTGCAGGCGTCCGAAAGAACAGGTGCAGGCCTTTCAGCAGGCGTGTGTGCAGGCGGTGCATGATCTTGCCACAGAGGGGGTGGATCTGCTCGTGATCGGGAATACCGATTCAAAATGTTTTCCGGAAGAATTAAAGAAGTATACAAATCGAACTGCGATAAACGGAGGTGGTATCCGGCTGAATTTTCTTGTAAATTATGGTTGGAAATGGGATCTGTCCAACATAAAAAGCGCGGGTTTTTTGCATTCTTCGGATATTTCGCGAATTGATATGGTGATCCGCTGGGGCGGCATGCGGCGGCTCTCCGGTTTTTTGCCGGTGCAGTCGGTTTACGCAGACTTTTATGTGGAAGAAAAATTGTGGCCCGATTATGAAAAATCGGATTTTTACCGGGCCATGGACTGGTATAAAAAACAGGATGTAACTTACGGAGGATAAAAAGAATATGGCAATTGGAGCATTACAGACAGGATACACTACATTATACGGAAAAGTAGCAGGACTGGGTACACAAAACGGACAAACGCGCGGAAGCAGTTTTCGGGAGCATATAGACGGAACCGAAAAGAAAGCGCCGTATCAGCATCTGGCACAAAACGGTACAATCACGTACAAAGGGGTTACGTTTGTATGTGATACGGACAGAAATCGGATTACACTCGGGGATGTCACCGACCGGAGCAAGTGCCTGAACATCAGCTTAAAAGGTGGCGGGTGCCTGATGGTCAACCGGGATAATCTCAGTGACCTGTCACAGGCAATTACGATGTTCTGCCCGGAGGATATCAACCGTATCATGACAGCAATCGCGGAAGATAAGCGGGCGCAGCAGATGCTTCTGGAAAAGGACGAAATGGAAAGCAGTGTTGGGGAAATCATCACGGAATAAAAGAATGTACTATGATTTAACAAAAGGAAAAATATCAAAAAATCTTATCTTATTTGCACTGCCGATGATGGCGGGCAATCTGATGCAACAGTTTTACAATATTGCGGATACACTGATTGTCGGGCGCGTGGTTGGAAAGAATGCACTCGCGGCGGTGGGGTTCGCCTATACACTTATGACCTTTTTGACCTCGATTTTTCTGGGACTTTCCATGGGGGCAGGAGTCTTATTTTCCATTTATAAAGGGAAAAACGATAAGCATGCGCGCGGGTAGCTGTGGCGCATGCTTTTGTGCTGATCATGGCAGTGATGGTCTTCGTTAACGTGCTGGTGTATGTGTGTATGCATCCTATTCTGTGGTTTCTACGTGTGCCACAGGAAGTCATGGAGGAGATGCAGCAGTCGGTCATGAATTTTGGAATTCTGATGGTGCAGGGGCTTGTAAACAGTTTCGGGGCAACAACGATGGCGGCATTTGCGGCAGCGGTCAAAATTGACACATTTGCATATCTTCCGGTACAGGATTTCGGCAATGCGTATTCCACGTTTGTCGCACAGAATTATGGGGTGAAAGATTACGGACGGATCCAAAAGGGAACGAAGGAAGCCTTTGCGATCAGTATTGTATTCAGTATCATTATTTCCATTCTGGTGTGCACGTTTGCAGCATCTCTGATGGAGATTTTTGTGAAGGCACAGGAGACGGCGGTCATCGCGTGTGGTGTGCAGTATCTGCGTATCGAGGGCTCGTTTTACTGTGGAATCGGGTGTCTGTTTCTGCTGTACGGATATTACCGGGCAATCAACAAAGCACAGATGTCAGTGGTACTTACGGTGATCTCTCTGGGGCTGCGTGTTGTGCTGGCCTATATCCTTTCGGTGCCGTTGAAAGCCCCGGGAATCTGGGTGGCAATTGTGAATCACAAAAATTTAAAAGAAATTTAATAAGAAGACAAAAGATTCCGTGCTATAATGAGCCTGTCAGAATGTAAAACGATGGGAGGAAATGAGCATGAGAACGTATGGACGTTTATTGAAAAATATAGCAGCAATAGCACTTCTTCTGGCATTACTTTCCATGCTATTGCCGTTTTGTAAGTTTTCGGCAGGCGGGCAGGAGATGACGCTGTCCGGTCTGGATGTGGTGAAAGCAGGAGGAAGGGCAGGTTATACGTATCTGACAGAAGGCAGAGTGGCAGATACTTTCGTTTTAAAAGCTCCGATCACGGTTGGTACGGTAAAAAGCAGTCTTTCTTATGTACAGGGAGTGGGACAGATGCGGCTTCTGGCAGTTTGTGCCATTGCAGCACTGATCCCGGTACTGCTTTGTTTTTTGTCTGTGGGAATGTTGTTTCTGGCGGAAGGAAAAAAGACGATGCTGCTGCCAACGCTGTTTACCAGTCTGGTGCTGGCAGAACTGTTGATTGTTTTGGCTGTGTTTCCGGCACTGTATCCGTTTCTGTTGTCAGGGATATATTTCTTTACCCTGCTGCACGGAGTCGCATGGATACTCATACTGACAGGATGGATTACAGGAGGGTACCGGCCACCCGAAAAACAGGGAAATGAGCAGATAAAAAGGGAAAAGAATCCGAAGCGGTCCGGACACGGCTGGCGGCGCAAAAAAGCTCACCGGCGGAGAAAGTCGAAAAAGAAACGCAGCCGGAAAGAGGATTCTTCCACAAAAAAGAAGAATACAGCAGGAAACAAAACATTCGAGTGGAAACATTGTCAGATTTCCTATGACCCTTCGAAACAGACATACCGGATGATCAGTGATTCTCCGGAGAAGATTTTACTGCTGAAAGAAGACAACGTGATAGGAACGTTAGAACAGGGAGAATGCGTACATGTGGAACGCCCGGTGACGCTGCAGATTCAGGGAAAAGAAGAACGTCTGCATTTAAAATAAATGACAGGAAAAGAAAAACTCCGCAGAACCGGAACCCTCAGGGATTTGATTCTGCGGAGTCTTTTATTTTTTCCTGCGGATATGTACCTCCGGAATCGCTACATTGTCATAGTGCACTGGGGCATCTTCACCCGGAGTTTCTTCGTGATCTTCCGGTTTGTGGGTGTGCACTTCCGGAATCGCTACATTATCGTAGGTCAGATCGTAATTATGCTTTTCAGTTGCCTTTTTCTTTAATTTTTTCCAAAACATTTTCGTTGTCCTCCCAATTACAAAATATTGATAAAAAAGGTAATTACAAGGCTGTTGATAAAATCCGCAAATAAACTTCCGATCAGGGGAATCAGGAGATACGCTTTTACGGAAGGTACATAGCGGTCACAGATGGCCTGCATGTTTGCCATGGCGTTTGGTGTGGCACCCATACCAAAACCACAGGTTCCGGCAACCAGTACGGCAGCATCGTAATCCCGTCCCATAATGTTAAACTCGATGAAGTAAGTAAATACACAGATCAGTAAGACCTGTGCGGTCAGCAGGATCACAAGCGGAAGTGCCAGGGAAGCAAGTTCCCAGAGTTTTAAGGTGATCATTGCCATACCCAAAAACAGGGAAAGACAAATACCACCGAGGTCGTTGATCTCACCCATATGGATCGTTGCTTTGCCAGAGTATTCGGCAATGTTGCGGATCAATGCGGCTGCCAGCATGGCACCGATGTAAACCGGAAAGGTAAGCCCGGTTTTGGTCAGAAAATAGGAAAAAATTGTTCCCAGACCGATTGCAAGGATTAACTGAAATACGGCAGATGCATACATGTTCGTATGGCGCTCATGCTTCTTTTCGTCCTCAACCAGCAGACTGTCATCTTCCGTGACTGCCGTGGACAGCAGGTTCTGTTTTTCAATCAGGCGTTTGCCGAGCGGACCGCCGACCAGACTGCCGGCAATCAGACCAAAGGTGGCAGCTGCAGTACAGATCGTGGTGGCTCCCTGAATATTAAAGTCTTCTAAGACAGGACCGAATGCTCCGGCTGTACCATGACCGCCGACCATTGGGATGGAGCCGGTACACATACCAATCAGCGGATTTAAGTGCAGGACATGGGACAATCCCACGGCAAGAAGGTTCTGACATATAATCAGTGCAACGACAAGACCGAGGAAAACTGCCATGGCTGTGCCTCCGCTTTTTAAAACTTTTAAGTTGGCCTGAAAACCGACCGAGGTAAAGAAAAATACCATGCATACTTCCCGGAGTGTGTCGTCAAAAGAAAATTTCGCAATTCCGGTAACATAACAAAGACAGGTCAAAATTGCAAACAAAAGACCGCCAATGACAGGGGCAGGAATACAGAATTTTTCCAGAAACCCGATGCGGTGTCTTAAAAAGCTGCCAAACAAGAGTACCAGTACAGCAACTGCCAGTGTCTGGTACATATTCAAATGTATTTCCATAGTTGTCCTTCTTTCATATGTTATTTTGTATTGACGCTGATTCCCTGCCCGGCATAATAAGCAGCAGCACCCGGATGGAAGGGAATGGTTACACCGGAGGATGCATCTGTCTCGTCAAAAGCAGCGTCTAAAGATGTGGCATAGGCCAGATCCGGTGCGTGGGAAAACAGAATTTCTGTAAGCTTTTCCACGGTTTTTTCGGAAAGGGCATCGGAGGCAAGCAGTACGGCTTTGACTCCAATGGTTGTCACGTCTTCGTCCTGTCCACTGTAAGTGTTTGCAGGAATGACATATTTGCTGTATTCCTTTGTGGTTGCAAGCAGTTTTTCCAGACAGGTATCGTCGATGGAAAGAAGCCGCAGATCACATTCCTTTGCCAGTTCTTCGATGACAGCAGTGCGGATGCCGGCGGTGCAGAATAAGGCGTCAATTTCGCCAGAGGCAAGTTTTCCTGCTGCATCTGCATAATCCAGATTTACCATGTGCACCAGTTTTGAAGTCAGACCACTCAGTTTTAAAATTTCGGTAGCGTTTTGTTCGGTTCCGGATTCGCTGGCACCGATGCTGACGGTTTTTCCCTGCAGATCATTTAATGTCCGGATATCAGAATCTGCCCGGACGACGATCTGGCAGGCTTCGGTATAAAGTCCTGCAATGGCACGGTATCCCTGTTGTCTGTTATCAGAAAAACTGCCGGTTCCTTCATGGGCTGCCCGGACCAGATCCGCCTGTGCGATCCCAAGATCAATGTAATTTCCGGACAAAAGCCGTAGATTTGCCGCAGATCCGGCGGTGTTTTTAACTTCAAATTTCAGGTCGGAGGATTCTTTGGATGCCAGACCGGCATAAGCATTTGCAACGGTATAATACATCCCACCGATGTCGGCTGCACCGAAACGGATGGTCTTTGTCTGGTAGCTGCATCCGGTAAGGAGCAGGGCAAGGCAAAGAAACAGTCCTATTTTTTGTTTCATAGCTATAAGTCCTTTCTTAAGTTGTTATGCAATAAACATTGCCGTAAAATGTATTTTACACGAAAAGAGTGAAAAAGAAAATATAAAATTCCGCAAGGTGATTGTATCCTAAAATGAAATTTTCCTGAAAGTTAAAATTTTGGTTGACAGACACACTGTAGTGTATTAAACTGTTAATAAATTAAAGAGAAATAAAATCATTGAGCGAAGGTAAGTACAGCAGATGATTCCTTTCAGAGAGCCGGCGGTAGGTGTGAGCCGGCAGGATAGTTTGTCATGGAATGGATTCGTTAGATGCAAGGTGAAAGCGTAAGGCGAGTAGTTGAGCCGTTTCCCCACGTTACAGGGGCATGGATATCGAGACAAAGAGATTTTGTTTTCTGTATCACAAGAGGTTGCGTAATTGGTGGCAGTTATTTCCGGTTCGGGGATGGCTGCCTTTGTTATTTTTCAGTTACGGAGCGAAGAAGGGTGGCACCACGAGGATAATCGTCCCTGATCCGGCAGCAGTCGGACCAGGGACGTTTTTTATTTGGAAAAAAGGAGCAGTAATATGAAGCGGAGATTACGGGTATACAAAAAGACAGTCAGCATTGTAAATGAAACAGCCATCGGCATGTATGAGAGTCTGGTAGGAAACAAAAAAGGATTTCTTCTGGAAAGTTATGATAAAAATTATGACAGATATACGTTTTTTGGAAAAGAACCGGAAGAGATCATTACTTCCCGCGGGGATGCACTCGTGATCCGGCAAAACAACGGGACGGAAGAAATCCGGAAGGGAAATCCGCTCGAACGTCTGAAAGAATATTACAGCGAGTTTGATATCGTAAAAGAAAACGAAGAGCTGTCTTTTTCCGGAGGACTGGTCGGAAATCTGGGATATGATTTTGTCCGCTATGCGGAAGTACTGCCGGATAACAATCCAGACGAGATTGGAATCGAGACCATCCAGATGATGCTCATGACAAAATTTATCCTGGTGGATCATGTGGCAGAGACGCTGACCGCAGTGATTCTTGGAGAAGATTCGGAAGACGGAAAAAAGAAAGCATTAGCAGAAGCAGCAGAACTGATTGAGGAGGCAAGAAAAAATGCCGGACAGATACCGGACAGAAATTTTACACATGACGGTGTGATTGTCAGCCAGTCCGATACCTTAGAACAGTATTGCGAAAAAGTCGAAAAGATCAAGCAGTATATCCGGGAAGGACATATTTTCCAGACCGTGCTTTCCCAGAGATGGACGATTGAGACAAAACAGACCGGATTTGAGCTGTATAAAGAACTCCGGGAACTGAATCCATCCCCGTATCTGTATTATTTCAATTATGGAGATTTTGAAGTAATCGGAAGTTCTCCAGAGATGATCGTAAAGCAGCAGGGAAGCAGGGTGTATACCTGTCCGATTGCCGGAACACGGCGCAGAGGCGTGGATGCCGAGGAAGATGCACTGCTTCGGGATGAATTGCTCCGCGATGAAAAGGAACGTGCTGAGCATGTCATGCTGGTAGATCTGGCAAGAAATGACATGGGAAGGATCTCAGAATTTGGAACCGTCAAGGTGACACAGTTTATGGAAGTGCAGAATTATTCCCATGTAATGCACATCGTATCCATGGTGGAAGGAAAGAAAAAAGGAGAATTTCATCCGCTGGATCTGGTTTCTTCGTTCCTTCCGGCTGGAACGCTTTCCGGAGCACCGAAGATCCGTGCGATGGAGATTATCGATGAACTTGAGAGTGTGCGCAGAGGACTCTACGGAGGCGCAACCGGATACATTGATTTCTCCGGTGATATGGATTTCTGTATTACGATCCGGACAATGATCAAAAAGAAAAACCGTGTATATTTGCAAGCTGGAGCGGGAATAGTTGCAGATTCTGTTCCGGAAAATGAGTACCAGGAGTGCTGTAATAAAGTAATGGCACTGGCAAAGACACTGATTGAGGAGGAAAATTTATGATTTTGCTGATTGATAATTATGATTCTTTTACTTATAACCTGTATCAGTATATCGGAATTTTTAACTCCGATATCAAAGTTGTCCGTAATGACAAGATTACCATTGATGAAATTACTGCGATGGACCCGGAACGGATCGTGCTTTCTCCAGGACCGAAAAATCCAAAAGAGGCTGGCATTTGCATGGATGTTGTCCGGAAATTTACCGGAAAGAAACCGATTCTTGGTATCTGTCTGGGACATCAGTGTATTGGTGAGGCATTAGGGGGAACCGTTTCTTATGCAAAAGCACTGTTTCATGGCAAACAGTCACTGATTGAGCATGATGGAAGCAGCGTATTTACGGGAATCAATTCTCCGATCCGTGTGGCAAGGTATCATTCGCTTGCGGTACAGGAAAAAGATCTGCCAGATTGTCTGCGGGTGCTGGCACGGACAGACGATGGCGAGATCATGGCTATGCGTCATAAGGAATATCCGGTTGTCGGATTACAGTTCCATCCGGAATCCATTTATACCGAACACGGCAAACGCATCATAGAAAACTTCGTAAATGATATGTGTTAGATTTCCTTGGAAATCTAACATGTAGCGTCGGTCCTTTGCCGAAGGCAAACTTTATATGGACCGATGTTCCCGAAAAGTGTTAGGAGATACGATATGATTTTAGAAGAAATTGTAGCAGACAAAAAAAGACGGCTTCCAGAACATATGGCCCGCATTTCAGAAAGTCAGATGCGTCGTATGGCAGAGGAGACAAAGACGAGGGAAGCCAATTGCTTTTACAATCATTTAAAGAAACCGGGACTTTCTATTATCGGAGAATTTAAGAAGGCATCCCCAAGTCTTGGAACAATTACAAGCAAGATTGATCTGATGGAGCGGATCGCGGAATACAATGCATCTGTGGATGCCATTTCGTGTCTGACAGAAGAAGATCATTTTCACGGAAATGTAGAATATTTAAAGGAAATCCGGGCAAAATCCAGCCTTCCGATTTTGCGGAAAGATTTCATGATCTGTGAGTATCAGTTTTATGAGGCAAAAGTGATCGGTGCAGATGCGGTGCTTCTGATTACAGCGATTCTCGATGATGCACAGATGCATGATTTTTATCAGCTGGCAAGAGAACTTGAACTTGATGTGCTGGTTGAGACCCATGATGAGGCAGAGGTGGAACGGGC
>ENA-ORCM01002419-ORCM01002419.1-human-gut-metagenome-genome-assembly--contig:-NODE-2419-length-13625-cov-4.150945_pt1 | contig 13625 bp, 14 predicted proteins | sample MGYA00242906_ERZ507928 | MGnify/ENA primary metagenome ERZ507928 (study PRJEB26167, sample SAMN06115497) | human gut metagenome | host: Homo sapiens | place: China:Shanxi | collected 2015-05-07...
ATCGAAGGAACTGTTAAAAACATCACAGACTTCGGTGCATTCATCGACCTTGGCGGAGCAGACGGACTTCTTCATATCTCTGAGATGTCCTGGGGCCGTGTAGACAACCCGAAAAAAATCTACAAAGTTGGCGATACTGTAAAAGTACACGTTAAAATTAAAATGCTTTTTGTCTTTCATATAAAGGAAAAAATGAATGGAAAAGAGAAAAATCATGCGGCTGGAAAAAAATTTTGCAAAAACCCTTGCATTTTTCAAAAAAGTGTGGTATGATAGACAAGCATGAAAAAAATCCGCCTGTCTGTTCCGGAAGTGACAGGCGAGGTGAATGCCAAAAAAACGACATTCAATCGGACAGTCCGCTGACGGGAACGGTTTCCGGACACTTTTTTATTTTTTACCCGTTCAGTCTGCCGCAATACCGACAGGCACCGTTATGAATGTCTGAAAAAATAGGAGGAACCATCATGGACGCATTAAAAATGATCAGCAATGCCAGCTTGAAGCAGGAAGTTCCGGCTTTTAGTGTCGGCGACACCGTAAAGGTACACGTTAGAATTAAGGAAGGCGACAAGAGCCGTATCCAGGTTTTTGAAGGAACCGTTATCGCAAAGAAGCACGGCGGCATCCACGAAACCTTTACTGTAAGAAGAGTTGCTTATGGCTGCGGTATGGAACGTGTCTTCCCGCTGCACTCTCCAGTTGTAGACAAGGTTGAAGTCATCCGGAGAGGTAAAGTTCGCAGAGCAAAGCTGTACTATCTGCGTGACCGTGTCGGCAAGGCTGCAAAGGTTAAGGAACAGATCGGCTAAAAAACCAGTGAGCAGGCGAAACCAGACAGGGACGGCTTTTCCCGTTTTTGTCTGCCTGTTTCCTGCACAAAGAAAAAGGGGACGTATGTGCCCTTTTTTTATTATGTGCAGGTAGATGAAACTGCAAATACTTGCAAACGATACTTGCACCAGAAACGCAAGCAACGGAAATGAGGGCGGAAAAATGGAACCAAACACAGAAGAAACAACCAAAAAAGAGGAAAAAGGAACGTTCTGGAAAGATGCCGCAGATATGCTTGAAGCCGTTTTGATTTCCATCTTTTGCGTCATTATGCTGTTTGCCTATGTATTAAGACCCGTTACCGTAGAAGGACATTCCATGGAATCGACCCTGCAAGACCAGGACAAGTTGTTTATGACCGATTTGTTCTATACGCCGGAACGGGGCGATATTGTCATCATTGACAACGATGCCTCTCATACATTCGATGAAAACGGCAATTTGGTTGAGGGACAGGGACTTTCCACAGTCACCACAGAAAAGCGTTTGATTAAGCGAATCATTGCCGTGGGCGGCGAAACGCTCGACATCAATTTTGATGATGGTACAGTTACCATTGACGGCACAGTTTTAGATGAACCGTATATCAACAATCTGACGCTCAACGACGAAGGTGCGTTTTCCTATCCGATTACCATTCCGGACGGCTATTATTTCGTCATGGGGGACAATCGGCAGCACTCTTCGGATAGCCGTTACCCGATGGTCGGTCTGGTTGCAAAAGACCAGATTATGGGAAAAGCAATCCTGCGGTTTGCACCGATTTCCAAGTTTGGCGGGATTTATGACTGAGAACAGGAGGCAGTATGTCTGAAATTCAGATGGGAACGATTCAATGGTTTCCTGGACATATGACAAAAACACGCCGGATGATTGCGGCGAATCTGTCTTTGGTGGATGCCGTGGTGGAAATTCTGGATGCCAGAATCCCCAGCAGTAGCCAGAATCCGGAAATGCAGCGTTTGGTGAAGGAAAAACCTCGCATGCTGCTCCTGAACAAGGCAGATATGGCAGACCCGAACGCCACAGCTCGTTGGGTGCAGTACTACCAAAAGCAAAACCTGCTTGCCCTGCCGCTGGACTGCAAGACCGGAAAGGGCATCAAGCAATTTGTCCCGATGGTACGCAACCAGCTGCTGAAACCGCTGATGGAAAAACGGGCAAAAGCCGGCATTGTCGGTGCACCGATTCGCCTGATGATCGTCGGGATCCCAAACGTGGGAAAATCTTCATTCATCAATCGCATGGCACAGTCCAAAAAGGCAAAAGTGGAAGACCGTCCGGGTGTCACCCGTACGAAACAATGGGTGAAAATCGGCGACCAGATGGAATTGCTGGATATGCCAGGGGTTCTCTGGCCGAAGTTCGATGACCAGGAAGTTGCAAAGCGGCTTGCCTTTACCGGTGCGATTAAAGATGATATTATGGACTTGGAAAGTCTGGCAATGCTCTTGCTGGAATTTTTGGCGGAGCGATACCCGAAAGCACTGGAAGCTCGTTATAAAATGCAGGTTTCCGATGCGGACAGCGGGTTACAGCTGCTGGAACAGCTCGGCAGAAAACGGGGGATGCTGATTTCTGGCGGCGAAGTTAACTATGAACGGGCGGCTATTACCGTTTTAGATGAATTCCGCAGCGGTACGCTGGGACGGCTCACGCTGGAATTACCGGAGGCGTGACAATGGCTCGAACAGCAGTACCACAGTTTGATTTATACGGCTATGATGCCGAAAAACGGCAGCAATTCCCGTTGCTCTGCGGCGTGGACGAAGCCGGAAGAGGCCCACTCGCTGGGGATGTCTATGCAGCAGCGGTCATTCTCTCGCCGGAACACCTGCCGGAGGGGCTGAACGACAGCAAGAAACTCTCAGAGAAAAAACGGGAATTGTTATTTCCACAGATTCAGGAGCAGGCAATTGCGTATTGCATTGCTACCGCAAGCGTGGCAGAAATCGAAGCCTATAACATCTTAGGGGCAACGATGCTTGCCATGCAGCGTGCGGTTGCTGGCTTGTCGGTACAGCCGAATCACGTCTTGATTGACGGAAACCGGATGCCGGAACTTTCTGTTTCCGCAGAAACCGTGGTGAAAGGCGATGCCCATTCTGCAACGATTGCAGCCGCTTCCATTCTGGCAAAGGTGGCGAGAGATCACTATTTGTTGGAACTCGACCGACAGTATCCGCAGTATGGCTTTGCCCAGCACAAAGGCTATGGGACAAAAGCACACTGTGCAGCGATTTTGCAGTACGGAGCTTCTCCCGTACACCGGAAGGCATTCCTGAGAAAGCTGTTGCAAGACCATGACACCAAGTGAAGCCGGACGGCGTGGGGAAACTGCCGTCTGCCAGTATTTGCTTCAGCATGGCTACACAATTCGGAAACGTAATTACCGGATACGGGGCGGAGAAATTGATATCATTGCACAAAAGGACGAAATTCTTGCCTTTGTGGAAGTCAAAAGCCGCAGGCAGAGTGAGGGCTTCCCATTGGAGTATCTCTCTCCGCAGCAGCAACTTCGCATTGTGAAAGCCTCTTTGCAATACTGTGCAGCAGAGAATCCAGACTGGGCGTTGCAGCCTCGCTATGATGCCGCAGCCGTAGTGACAGAACGGGGACAGATTGTTTCCATAGAATACGTAGAAAACGCATTCGATGCCAGTGGGCTGGATGCGATAAGATAGGAAAAGGGTGGTTGTTATGTATTATAAAAGTACAAGAGATAGCAGCGTACGGGTAGAAAGTGCCGTTGCGATTTCGCAGGGGATTTCTGCTGATGGCGGTCTGTTCGTACCGGAACAGATTCCGTCGATTACCAAGGAAGAACTGGCTGCTCTGGCAGACAAGACCTATGCACAGCGGGCAGCATTTGTATTTTCCCGTTATCTGACCGATTTCACCGAAGCAGAATTGGTTTACTGCACCGAAAGTGCTTATAACACCAAGCGGTTTGAAACAGAAAATATCGCAGAAATTGCACACCTCTTTGAAGGCACTTACATGCTCGAACTGTGGCATGGCCCAACCTGTGCATTCAAGGATATGGCATTGCAGATTCTGCCGTATTTCCTGACTACAGCCATGAAGAAGCTGCAACTGAAAGAAAAGATTGTCATTCTGGTTGCAACTTCCGGCGACACCGGCAAGGCTGCTCTTGAAGGCTTCAAGGATGTAGAAGGCACAGAAATCATGGTCTTCTATCCGGAAGATGGCGTGAGCGATATGCAGAAGCGGCAGATGGTAACACAGGAAGGCAGCAATGTCAACGTGTGTGCCGTAAAGGGCAACTTTGACGACTGCCAGAGCGGTGTTAAGAAAATCTTTACCGACAAGACCGTCAAGGAAGAACTGGCTGCCGGAAATATGCGGTTCTCCAGTGCGAATTCCATCAACTGGGGACGGCTCGTTCCACAGATCGTTTACTATGTGTCCTCTTATGTGACACTGGTACAGCAGGGTGAATTGCAGATGGGTGAAACCCTGAACGTCGTTGTTCCGACCGGCAACTTCGGCAACATCCTCGCTGCTTACTATGCAAAGCAAATGGGCGTGCCGCTCGGCAAGCTGATTTGTGCATCCAATATCAACAAGGTTCTGACTGATTTCATCAACACCGGTGTTTATAACCGGAATCGGGAATTCTATGCAACTTGCTCGCCGTCTATGGACATTCTGATTTCCAGCAATCTGGAACGGCTGCTGTACCTGCTGACGGGCGAAGATGATGCACAGATTCGGGAATGGTTCACCGCTCTGTCTGAAACCGGTACTTATGAAGTGACCGATGCTGTTAAGACTGCCCTCCAGAAGGACTTCTTCGGCGGATTCTGCGATGATGCTGCCACCAAGGCAACCATTCATCAGGTTTATGAAACTTATGGCTATACCTGCGATACCCATACTGCTGTTGCAGTCAAGGTTTATCAGGATTACCGCAAGGCAACTGGCGACACCACAAAGACCTTGATTGCATCCACTGCAAGCCCGTATAAGTTCAGCCCGAGCGTGCTCGAAGCCATCGCAAAAGAACCGGTTTCCGGCGATGAATATGCAATGGTTGACCAGTTGCACGAACTCTCGAACCTGCCGATTCCAGCAGCACTGGCAGACCTCAAGAACAAGGAACGCCGCTTCACCAGCTGCATCGACAAGAACGACCTGCAGAGCTTCGTTTTGCAGCAGCTGCACTTAGGATAAGCCATGCAGTTATACGGAATCGGTGACCTGCATCTGTCGCTGGGCGTGCCGGAAAAGCCGATGGACATCTTTCACGGCTGGGAAAACTATATGCAGCTGCTGGAACAACACTGGCGGGCAATGGTTCAGCCGGAAGATACAGTAGTGCTGGCAGGCGACCTCTCTTGGGGCATGACGCTGCCGCAGGCAAAAGCCGATTTCGCTTTTCTCGAAACCCTGCCGGGACAGAAAATCATCTTAAAGGGCAACCATGATTACTGGTGGAACTCTATGAAGAAAATGCAGCAGTTTTTTGCGGATAACGGCTTTGAAAGCCTGCACATCCTGCACAACAATCACTATGCATTTCAGCAATATGGAATCTGCGGAACAAGAGGCTGGGTCAGCATCAACGGCGAAACCGCTGACGCAAAAGTACTGGCTCGGGAAGTGCAGCGGCTGGAAGTTTCCATTCAGTCTGCATTGAAAGAACAGCTCACACCCATTGTGTTCCTGCACTATCCGCCGATTTATGGAAATTCCTATAACTATGAGATTTTAGAGGTGCTGCACCGCTACGCCATTACAGAGTGCTATTATGGGCATATCCACGGAAAAGCCCATCAATACGCTTTTGAAGGGGTGTATGAGGAAACCAAAATGCACTTAATCTCTGGTGATTATATACAATTTAAGCCTGTAAAAATCGTTTGATTTGTGCAAAAAAGAGAAGTGGAAAATTTCTATAGCCAAAAAAAACGGAATATGGTATAATAAACAAGCGTGCATAAAACGAAAACATTCGCACATGGCTCGTTTTCAGTGTGCGTGGTGAAATAGAAATATGGAGGACGAACAATCATGATTTTGAAATCATCTGAAAAAACAGATGTCAACATGACCGAACTGGTCGCTACTGTTGATGCAGAAACTTTTGAAAAGGCTATTGAAGCCGTTTATCAGCGTCAGAAGAAGAACATTTCTCTGCCGGGTTTCCGGAAGGGCAAAGTTCCGAGAAGACTGTGTGAAAGAACTTATGGCGAAGGCGTTTTCTTTGAAGATGCTCTGAACCTGATTCTGAATATGGAAATGCCGGGTGTCATTGCAGAAGCTGCTCTGAATCTGGTCGATGCTCCGAAGGTAGAAGTGACTTCTGTTAGCAAGGAAGACGGTGCAACTGTAAAGATTATTTGCGTGACCAAGCCGGAAATCCACATCGCTGACTACAAGGGCATGACTGCTCCGAAGGAAGACAAGGAAATCACAGATGAAGATGTTGCAAAGCAGGCAGAAAATGTTTGCAAGAGAAATGCAAAGATGGTTTCTGTGGATGACCGTGCAGCAGAAATGGGCGACGAAGTAACCCTCGATTTTGAAGGTTTCTTTGGCGATACGCCGTTTGAAGGCGGCAAGGGCGAAGACTTCCAGCTGAAGCTGGGCAGCGGTCAGTTCATCCCGGGCTTTGAAGAACAGGTTGCAGGTCACAAGATTGACGAAGATTTCGATGTAACCGTTACATTCCCAGAAGATTACCAGATGACTGATTATGCGGGCAAGGAAGCAGTCTTCAAGTGCAAGATTCACTCCATCAGCAAGGAAGAAATTCCGGAACTGACAGACGATTTCGTCAAGGAAATCTCTGATTTCGATACCGTTGACGAATGGAAGGCTGACGCTAAGAAGAAGCTGGAAGAAAATGCAGAACAGACTGCAAAGGTTGGCTTTGAAAATGCACTCGTTGCAAAGCTGATTGACAAGGTTCAGGATCCGATCCCGCACTGCATGTTTGAACAGCGTGCAGATGGCATGATGGATGCATTCGCAAATCAGCTGAAGGGTCAGAATGTAGACCTCGTCCTGTACTTGCAGTACACGGGTATGACCAAGGATCAGCTGAAGGAAACTTATCTGGAACGGGCTGAAAACGAAGTAAAGCTCCGTCTGGCTCTGGAAAAGATTGCAGAACTGGAAGGTCTGGAAGTTGCAGACGAAGAACTGGATGCAGAACTGACCAAGCTGGCTGAACAGTATAACATGACACTGGATGATGTTAAGGCTCGGATTCCGGTTGCAGAATACAAGCTGGATATGCTGGTAACCAAGGCTCTGGATCTGGTTAAGGATTCTGCTGTTGTAGATAACAGCGAACCGGCTGAAGCAGAAGCTGAAGAAGCTCCGGCAGAAGACAAGGATGCTGAATAATTTGTGCGTTTTTTGAACGCCAACAGATAGACACAACGGGCGAACCATTTTTAGTTCGCCCACTGTGCTATCCGGGAAAAAACAGGTTTTTTGTCGTTTTTTAGACATGTAACAAAACCCAACAAGTTAGAAAGAGAGGAATCAGAGATGAGTAATTTAGTCCCTTACGTTGTAGAACAGACCAGCCGTGGAGAACGGTCTTATGATATTTTCTCCCGTCTGCTGAACGACCGTATTATTATGCTGTGCGACCAGGTCAACGATGCCACCGCCAGCTTAGTTGTTGCACAGCTGCTGTATCTGGAAAGTCAGGATTCCGAAAAGGATATTTCTCTGTATATCAACAGCCCGGGCGGTTCGATTACCGCTGGTATGGCAATCTATGACACCATGCAGTATATCAAGTGTGACGTTTCCACCATCTGCATCGGCATGGCAGCTTCCATGGGAGCATTCCTGCTTTCTTCCGGTGCAAAGGGCAAGCGGATTTCCCTGCCGAACAGCGAAATTATGATTCACCAGCCGCTGATTTCCGGCGGTTTGTCTGGACAGTGCACCGACATCAAGATTCAGTCTGACCACTTAGTACGGATTCGGCAGAGAATGAATGAAATCTTAGCTGCCAACACCGGCAAGCCGATTGAAACGATTGAACGGGATACCGAACGGGATAACTATATGTATGCACAGGAAGCACTGGAATATGGTTTGATTGATAAAGTGATGACAAACCGGTAAGGAGTATACCTATATGTCAGAAAGAAAAGAAACCTGCTGCAACTTCTGCGGAAAGCCGGAAAGTCTGGTAGACAGCATGCTGTCCGCTGGCGATGTGCATATTTGTAACGAGTGTGTTTGCTATTGTTATGAAATGCTCTATGGTCCAACGCCGCAGAGCCGTGCAAAGAGCGGGAGAAAAAAGTCGAAATCTTCTGCAAAACAGATTCAGCTGAAAAAACCAGCGGATATGAAGAAGATTCTGGACGAATATGTCATTGGACAGGATGCTGCCAAGATTTCGCTGAGCGTTGCCGTGTATAACCATTATAAGCGGATTCTGAGTCAGGATGACGGCGAAGATGTCGAACTGCAAAAGAGCAATGTTCTGCTGTTAGGTCCAACGGGTGTCGGAAAGACATTCTTAGCACAGACCCTCGCTCGGATTCTGGACGTGCCGTTTGCAATTGCAGATGCGACCACCATTACCGAAGCCGGCTATGTTGGTGAAGACGTGGAAAACGTCCTGCTGCGGCTGATTCAGGCGGCAGATTTTGACGTGGAAGCTGCGGAACGGGGTATTATTTACATTGATGAAATCGACAAGATTTCCAGAAAGTCGGAGAACACTTCCCTGACCAGAGATGTCAGCGGCGAAGGCGTTCAGCAGGCATTGCTGAAAATCATCGAAGGAACGGTTTCCAACGTACCGCCGCAGGGCGGACGGAAACATCCGAATCAGGAATTTATCCGCATCAATACCAAGAATATTCTGTTCATCTGCGGTGGTGCATTTGACGGGCTGGAAAAGCTGATTCAGAAACGAATGACCCCGTCTTCTGTTGGATTCGGTGCACCGATTTCCAACAAGAAAGCAGAGATGACGAATATCTTCCGGCAGGCAATTCCACAGGATTTGGTCAAGTTCGGATTAGTACCGGAATTGGTCGGCAGACTGCCGGTGATCACCACACTGGACGATTTGGACGAACCAGCATTGGTACGGATTTTGACCGAGCCGAAAAATGCACTGGTAAAGCAGTATCAGAAGCTGTTCGGATACGACCACATGGAATTGGAAATCACACCGGAAGCCCTGACGGAAATTGCTGCAAAGGCAATTCAGCGGAAAACGGGTGCAAGAGGTCTGCGTTCTATCATGGAAAGCATTTTGGTACAGACCATGTATGACGTGCCATCTTTGGAGCAGGCGAAGAAAGTCGTTGTGACCAAGGAATGTGTGACCGAGGGCAAGCAGCCGGAAATTCTGGATGCAGAGGGCAAGCCAATTGCCGTGCAGACAAAATCTGCAAAGTAAATCCAAACAGATTGAAACAAATACGGGCAGTTTCTGCAAGCATTCGCAGGGGCTGCCTGTTTTCTGTATGGAAAGCGTGTTATCTTTGGAGCAGGCGAAAAAAGTCATTGTGACCAAGGAATGTGTGACAGAGGGCAAGCAGCCGGAAATTCTGGATGCAGAGGGCAAGCCGATTGCTGTGCAGGCAGAATCTGCAAAGTAAAACCCAAACAGATTGAAACAAATACGGGCAGTTTCTGCAAGCATTCGCAGGAGTTGCCCGCTTTTGATTGTTGTATGGTGGTTTAGCAGATTGCGAGGTAGTCGGCGTTGCTGTATCCCGTCAGCCCTTGGTAAGAAGTGACATACCAGTTTCCCGTCTTGCCGTAGAGCGGAATTTTTGTGCCATTGGGAATGCTGGCAAGGATTCGTCCCTTTGTCGAGGGGAATGCCCGTAGATTCAAGCCGCTGCCGTCCGTCTGAACCGTTCCGGACAGCACAGGCCCAGCAGAGATAAAGGGAATGCCGAAGTACTCACACAGCCCCTGCACGAGCGTGATTGCAATGCGGTTGAGGTTGTTGCGAATCCAGTTTGCATCCTGTTCGTTGTCGTGATAGCCCAGTTCACAGAGGACTGCCACGGCTTTGGTCTGCGTGACTTCTCCGAGCGTTGTGGTTGGACGGGCACGGCATTGGTCGGGAATCGGATAGACGGTTTTCAGGCGGTCAGCAAGAATGTTTGCAAGAATCTGGCTGAAGCGACTGCCGGGGGCATAGTAAATATCAATGCCACGCAGCTTTCCGGATAGGCTTTCTGGTGCAGCATTGCTGTGCAGAGCAAGATGCACGTCATAGCTGCTGGCGTTGGAATCTGCAATCGCTCCGGCAGCGTTGCGGTTTGGGTCGTTTCGGGTGTAGGAAATGCCGCTGGAACGCAAATAAGGCTCCATGCGGTCGGCGATTTGGTTCATATAGAATTCTTCATTTCCGCCGTTCACATAGGGATTCCACTCTTGCGTGGATGGGCTGAGAAAAACATTTGGCATAATTACGTTCCTCCTGTATGATTTTTAAAAATCGGTTTGATTTATTCTATGCAGCAGACAAGAAAAACGAAACGCAGAATTTACAAGCACTTTTCTTTTTTCTATTGGAATCGCTGCATTTTTTGCTTTTTTCGGTGTAATTCGGTAAAATTCGCTTAGAATCCAAAAAATACTTAAAAAAGGAAAAAGTAAAAAAATGCAGTTGACAAGTGCGGAAAGTTGTGCTATAATTAATCATGTTGCAGCGGTAATGCGGCAAACGAAATACAAAAATGCGGATATGGCGGAATCGGCAGACGCGCTAGCTTCAGGTGCTAGTCCTCGCAAGGGGGTGGAGGTTCAAGTCCTCTTATCCGCACCAAAAAGAACTCTCGAGTGTTCGGGAGTTCTTTTTTTGTCTTTTTACGGGAAAACAGGAAAGGAGTTGCAAATGCAGGCATTACCAGAAACAAAACGTCTGTTCCTGCGAGAATGGACGATGCAAGATTTGGATGCATGGGCTGCGATTTTATCGGATGCGGAAGTGATGCGGTACTATCCGAAACCATTTGACCGCCAGAAAGTACAGGATTGGATTGCATGGAATCTGGAGAATTACCGAACGGATGGATTTGGCTTGTGGGCGGTGCACCTGCGGGCAACAGGGGAATTACTGGGCGATTGCGGAATCACCATGCAGCAGATTTACGGGCAGCGGCTACCGGAGATTGGGTTTCATATGAAGAAATCCGTCTGGGGGCAGGGATACGCCACAGAGGCAGCAAAAGCCTGCTTGGCGTGGGGGATGCAGCAGACGGATTTTCCAGCGTTCTATTGCTACCAGAAGAGCACGAATTTGCCCTCACGGCGAGTTGCAGAGAAACTGGGAATGACCTTGCAGGAAACTTATGCAGACCCTGTGAATACGGTTACTAGCGTGTATGCAATCACAAGAACGGAATTTTTTGCAACTACACAAAACGCCCTGCTGTAATCACGCAGCAGGGCGTTGTTTGACGAATGATGCAATTGCTTATAGGAAAATATATTTCAATAAGAACAGCACCGCCAGCACGTACAGCAGCGGTTTTACTTCCTTGCCCTTACCGCAAACGAGATGCAGCAGAACAAAGGAAATGATGCCGATAGAAATGCCTTCAGAAATGCTGTAGAATAACGGCATTGCCAGCACGCACAGATAAGCCGGAATCGCATGCAGATAATTGGTCTGCTTGAATGAAATCTCCGTGATGGAACTGAACATCAGGAAACCAACAATGACCAGAGCCGGAGCGGTTGCAAAAGATGGAATTGCAATGAAAATCGGAGCGAAGAACATCGAAATCAAGAACAGAATTGCTGTTATGACAGCACTGAACCCTGTTCTTCCGCCAGCAGCCACACCAGCAGAGGATTCTACAAAAGTAGTGGTGGTAGAAGTCCCCAGAACTGCACCGGCTGTGGTTGCGATGGAGTCCGCCAGCAGAGCCGGCTTGATTTTCGGCAGCTTGCCGTCTTTGTCCAGCATGTTTGCCTTGTTGCAAACACCAATCAGTGTGCCCAGTGTGTCGAAGATGTCCACGAATAAGAACGAGAAGATCACAACAATAAAGTTTACAATGCTGATACCGTCAAAATCTGCATGGAAACACTGTCCGAATGTGTCGCCAAGAGCAGAGAAATCGGTCATGGAAAGCGTTGGAATCAGGCTGTTGTAGCCAGCTTCTGCGTCAACGGTATACAGTCCGGTCAGCTGGCAGAGAATACCCAGCAGCCATGTTCCCAAGATACCAATCAGAATCGAACCCTTGATGCCCTTGATATACAGAACAGCAGTCAGGAAGATTCCAATGATTGCTAGCAATGCACAGATGCCAGAGGTGTGAAAGTCATCTGTAAAGGAAACAAGTGAAACCAACGTGGAATCATTGTTGACGACAACACCAGCATTTTGCAGCCCGATAAAGGCAATATAAACGCCAATACCCACAGAAACCGCCTGCTTTAACGACATTGGAATGACATTGAACAGGGCTTCTCGGACGTTTGTCAGCGAGAGCACTAAAAAGACAAGCCCTTCAATAAAGACTGCCAGCAGAGCAACTTGCCACGGGTAGCCCATGTTGCCAACAACCGTATAGGCGAAGAATGCATTCAATCCCATGCCGGCAGAAAGGGCGAACGGCAGATTTGCCATCAGACCCATACACATTGTTCCGAGGAACGATGCCAGACAGGTTGCCAGCAGAACAGCGGTTGGATTCATGCCCGTTGCACTCAAAATGTTCGGGTTGACTGCAAGAATATATGCCATTGTCATAAAGGTGGTAACACCAGCGATGCATTCGGTTTTGATGTTGGTGTTGTTTTCTTTCAGGTGGAAGAGTTTTTCCATCATTCTGCTTGCCCCTCCTCATCATATTCAGCAATATAGGGAAGATTGCGGTAGAGTTCGCCGCAGTCCAGCCCATAGCCAATGACAAACAAGTCCGGAATGGTAAATAGAGAGAGGTCGGCTTTGAGGTCGACCAAACGGCGGTCTGGCTTGTCCAGCAGGGTGATGATTTTCAGGGAGAGTGGATTTCTTGCCAGCAACATTTTCTTGACATCATTCAAGGTGCGTCCGGTGTCAATGATGTCTTCAGCAATAATGACATGATAATTGCTGATGTCCTGCTGTAAGTCCATCGTGATTTTTACAACGCCCGTGGAAACTGTACCGCTGTAGTAGCTCTTGGCACACATAAAAGCAGTTTCACAGGGAATGGTGATGGCACGGCAGAGGTCTGCCATAAAGACAAATGCACCATTCAGGATGCTGACTAGCAGCAGAGGTTTTCCATCGTATTCCTTGCTGATTTGTGCACCGACTTCTTTGATTTTTGCTTGTAAGTCGGCTTCGGGGATGAGAATTTGTTTGATGTTTTTGCGAAATGTTTCGCTGTTCATGGGTCGTTCCTCCTTCTTGGTTTCTCGATAAAAGTAGTTGAGATGAGAAAACACTTTCTACATTGTACGAAATATTTTATGGAAAGTCAATAGCAAGAATGTAAATAGCGGAGAAAAGCGAATTTTTGGGGGAGGCTGCAAGATACGAGCCGCAGGCAAATAAAAGTTTTTTGATCCAACAATTTTTCAAAAATGTTGGCGAGGTGTGGGCGAGTAGCCCACGTTTGCGAAGCAAATTGTATTTTGCAGTCTGTTTTCCCTGCTGCAATTGCATCTTTTGAAACTTTCTAGTTCAAACAAAGTCTAATTATAAGAATCAAGGTTGTAAGTTCGAGCAAGGCAACGGGGCAATTGCAGCACGCTGGCAGGCAAAAGCAGGGGTGGAACCCCCTTTTGCCGGACGGGAAAGACCGTTTTCTCTAAGA
>ENA-ORCM01002427-ORCM01002427.1-human-gut-metagenome-genome-assembly--contig:-NODE-2427-length-13581-cov-5.105228_pt1 | contig 13581 bp, 9 predicted proteins | sample MGYA00242906_ERZ507928 | MGnify/ENA primary metagenome ERZ507928 (study PRJEB26167, sample SAMN06115497) | human gut metagenome | host: Homo sapiens | place: China:Shanxi | collected 2015-05-07...
CTCTACAAACCGGGAACTGTTTGCATCCGACAATGGAGAAATTTTAAAGAATCTTTCTAACAACATTTCCAAGCTTGAAAATCAGGAGTTAAAGGGAATGATGACAGAGGTATTGGCAGATACCGTTTCCTATGAAAAGGGCGATTATATTCTTACAGATGATAAGGCACCGGTGGAACTTCTTGGAATGCAGGTGATTGATGAGATGATAAAAGATGAAGTTGCATATTATAAGGGAGTTTATAAAGAGGAAGGGCTGAAAGGACTGCTGGATTCCTTTTAAATATAAGAAAAATAGTAATTAACAAAAATTGTCTGAAAATTTTAGCACTCACCTCTTGACAGTGCTAATAATGCGTGCTATATTTATGCTTGAAAACAGAAATAACAGGAATTCGTTCATAGCACAGTGGGAAATGAGGTGAAAGATATGAACATTCAGAAATTTACACAGAAGTCAATGGAAGCAATCCAGGATTGCGAAAAATTAGCATATGAATATGGCAATCAGGAAATCGAGCAGGAACATCTTTTAGTGGCATTACTGCAGCAGGAAGATGGACTGATTTTAAAACTGATTGAGAAAATGGAAATCCAGAAGGAGCATTTTGTAGACAATGCAATCCGCCATCTGGAAGCAAGAACCAAGGTGTCCGGCGGTCAGGTTTATGTCGGCCAGGCATTGAATAAGGTATTGATTAGTGCAGAGGATGAGGCAAAGCAGATGGGAGATGATTATGTCTCCGTAGAGCATCTGTTTTTATCCTTGTTAAAATATCCGAACCCTGCATTAAAGGAAATTTTTAAGGAATATGGTATTACAAGAGACCGTTTCCTGCAGGCACTGTCTACGGTGCGTGGCAACCAGCGTGTGACCTCCGATAATCCGGAAGCTACTTATGATACCTTAAATAAATATGGTTATGATATGGTAGAGAGGGCGAGAGACCAGAAGCTGGATCCGGTCATCGGACGAGATGCAGAAATCCGGAATGTAGTGCGTATTTTGTCCCGTAAGACGAAAAACAATCCGGTACTGATTGGCGAACCTGGTGTAGGTAAAACCGCAGTTGTAGAGGGACTGGCACAACGGATTGTACGTGGTGATGTTCCGGAAGGATTAAAGGATAAGAAGCTCTTTGCACTGGATATGGGTGCATTGGTAGCCGGAGCAAAATACCGTGGTGAATTTGAGGAACGTCTGAAAGCAGTATTGGATGAAGTAAAGAAATCCGAAGGACAGATTATCCTCTTTATCGATGAGCTGCATACCATTGTCGGTGCAGGAAAAACCGATGGAGCCATGGATGCCGGACAGCTTTTAAAACCAATGCTTGCCCGTGGAGAACTGCATTGTATCGGTGCTACCACATTGGATGAGTACCGGGAATACATTGAAAAGGATGCCGCATTGGAACGAAGATTCCAGCCGGTTATGGTAGACGAACCAACGGTAGAAGATACTATTTCTATCCTGCGTGGATTAAAGGAGAGGTATGAAGTATTCCATGGAGTAAAGATTACCGACAGTGCACTGGTTTCCGCAGCAGTGCTTTCGAACCGTTATATCTCAGACCGGTTCTTACCGGATAAGGCAATTGACCTGGTGGATGAAGCCTGTGCACTGATTAAGACAGAGCTTGATTCCATGCCGACCGAGTTAGACGAACTGAACCGTCGTGTCATGCAGTTGGAGATTGAAGAGACTGCATTGAAAAAAGAGGATGACCGTCTGAGCCAGGAGCGTCTGGCAGACTTACAGAAAGAGTTAGCAGAGCTTCGGAGTGAGTTCCAGAATAAGAAAGCACAGTGGGACAATGAAAAGAAATCCGTAGAGAAAGTCCAGAAGCTACGTGAGGATTTGGAAAGCCTGAAAAATGAAATCCAGCAGGCAGAGCAGAGCTATGATTTAAATAAAGCGGCAGAATTAAAATATGGTAAGCTGCCGCAGTTACAGCAGCAGTTGGAAATTGAAGAAGAGAAAGTCAAAGGTGAAGATTTATCACTGGTACATGAAAGTGTCAGCGAAGAAGAAATCGCAAAGATTATCTCCCGCTGGACCGGAATCCCGGTAGCAAAACTGACTGAGAGCGAACGAAATAAGACACTGCACCTTGATGAAGAACTGCATAAACGTGTCATTGGACAGGACGAGGGCGTTACCAAGGTAACAGAAGCAATCATCCGTTCCAAAGCCGGAATCAAAGACCCGAGCAAGCCAATCGGTTCTTTCCTGTTCTTAGGACCAACCGGTGTAGGTAAGACAGAGCTTGCCAAAGCATTAGCAAGCTGCCTTTTCGATGATGAATCCAATATGGTCCGTCTCGATATGAGCGAGTATATGGAGAAATATTCCGTCTCCCGTCTGATTGGAGCACCTCCTGGATATGTAGGCTATGATGAAGGTGGTCAGCTGACGGAGGCAGTCCGCCGGAAACCGTATTCCGTAGTCCTCTTTGATGAGGTGGAAAAAGCACATCCGGATGTCTTTAATGTACTGCTTCAGGTACTGGATGACGGACGAATTACCGATTCCCAGGGACGTACCGTAGACTTTAAGAATACCATTATTATCATGACTTCTAACTTAGGCTCCATGCATCTGTTGGAGGGCATTGACGAAAATGGCGAGATTCGTCCGGAAGCAGAAGAAGCTGTCATGGAAGAACTGAAGGGTAACTTCCGGCCGGAATTTTTAAACCGTCTGGATGAAATCATTATGTTCAAGCCGCTGACCAAAGACAACATCGGCAACATTATCAAGTTACTGATGGAAGATCTGAATAAACGTCTTGCAGACCGTGAACTGAAAGTGGAACTGACTAAGGCTGCCGAGGATTATATTACCGAGAAAGGTTATGACCCGGTATATGGTGCAAGACCGCTGAAACGTTTCCTGCAGAAATATGTGGAGACATTGGCAGCAAAATTGATTCTTGCAGATAAAGTCAGAGAGGGAGATACCATTCTTATCGACCTTACCGATGGAGAACTGACTGCCAGCGCAAAACCGGCGACCGCCTGAAATGGTTCAAGCCTGACATAATAAGAAATGCAGTTGCTGCATATATTGTCAGGAGAGCAGAAAAGTAACGGTGTAAAATGAGTCGAATCCGAAAAGCATTGATATGGATGAATCTGGCACTGGCGGTATTGGTAATTGCCGCCGGAGCCTGTCGGATCCGTGTCAATCATCTGGTAAATGCAGAGAGCATGAATATAAAGAAAACAAGTGGAATAAAAGAGGTTGCATTGACATTTGACGATGGACCAAGCCCGGAATGTACGAAAGATTTACTGGAAGGGCTGAAGGAGCGCAATGTCAAAGCAACCTTTTTTGTAATCGGAGAGAAAGCAGAGGCATATCCGGATTTGATAAAGAAAATTCAGGATGATGGGCATATCATAGGAAATCATTCCTATACCCATGTGAACCTTGGCATCTTATCGAAGAAAGATGCCTGTGAGCAGATTCGAAAGACCAATGATGCCATTTATCAGATTACCGGGGAATATCCGCAGTTTTTGCGTTCTCCTTTCGGAAGCACCCAGAAGAATCTGGACTGTCAGATGAATATGATAGAGGTGCTCTGGGATGTAGACCCAAGGGACTGGGAGGTGCAGAATAAGGAAAAAGTCGTCAATAAAGTAATGACGGATGTCAAAGATGGTGATATTATTTTATTACATGACGGTTATGACAGCAGTATGCTGGCAGCCTTTGAGATTATTGACCGGCTGCAGGCACAGGGTTATGAATTTGTAACGGTAGATAAGCTGATATTTGAGTTACCTTGAGAAAAAAGAATGTTTCAATGGATTTTTTGTGTGTTTTCACTGGAAAATCGAGAAAAAATACCAGAATAGACTTGTCAAAAGGCAAAAATTAAGGTATGGTATCTTAGGATGAAATGAATTATTTTAAAGCTCAAATGTCATTTTGAAACCAAAAAAGTATAAAAATGAAGAAAAATAAGAGTAAAAATGCAAGATTCGTTTTGAAATTATGCAAGGAGCAAAAATGGATTTATTTGATTACATGCGGGAACAGAATATGGAAAAAGAGTCTCCCCTTGCGGCAAGACTTCGTCCCACGACCTTAGACGAAGTAGTCGGGCAGGAACATATTATCGGAAAGGACAAGTTGTTATATCGTGCCATTAAAGCAGATAAGTTAAGTTCTATTCTTTTCTATGGACCGCCGGGAACCGGAAAGACCACGCTGGCAAAAGTGATCGCCAATACCACCAGTGCTGAATTCCTTCAGATGAATGCTACATCTGCAGGAAAGAAGGACATGGAGGAAGTGGTGCAGCAGGCAAAGAACAATCAGGGAATGTATGGAAAGAAAACGATTCTTTTCATCGACGAGATTCATCGTTTTAATAAAGGACAGCAGGACTACCTTCTGCCTTTTGTAGAAGACGGAACGATTATCCTGATTGGTGCCACAACGGAAAATCCATATTTTGAAGTCAATGGAGCTTTACTATCCCGTTCCATTATTTTTGAACTGCATGCACTGGAAAAAGAAGATATTAAGAAGCTTTTGGTGCGGGCAGTTACTGATAAGGAAAAAGGAATGGGTGCATATCAGGCAGTCATCGATGAGGATGCACTGGAATTCATGGCAGATGTTGCCAATGGAGATGCAAGAGCAGCTCTTACCGCCATTGAACTTGGAATCTTAACCACACCACGAAGCGAAGACGGACTTATCCATATTACAATCGATGTGGCACAGGAATGTATCCAGAAGCGTGTAGTGAAATATGATAAGGCAGGCGATAATCATTATGATACGATTTCTGCATTTATCAAAAGTATCCGTGGAACAGACCCGGATGCAGCCCTTTATTACCTCGCAAGAATGTTATATGCAGGAGAAGATATCCGTTTCATCGCAAGAAGAATCATGATCAGCGCGGCAGAGGATGTTGGTACAGCAGACCCGATGGCATTGAATGTAGCGGTTTCTGCAGCACAGGCAGTAGAACGTATCGGTATGCCGGAGGCACAGATTATTCTTGCAGAAGCAGTTGCCTATGTGGCAAGTGCCCCAAAGAGTAATGCATCCTATATGGGACTGAATCGGGCGATGGATGTGGTAGAACATACCAAAACGGCACCGATACCAAATCACTTAAAGGATGCACATTACAAATCCGCCGGAAAATTAGGACATGGTCTGGGTTATCTTTATTCCCATGATTACCCGCACCACTATGTCAGACAGCAGTATCTTCCGGACGGGCTGACGGATTCGGTATTTTACGAGCCGACCGACAATGGAAAAGAAAAAGAAATCACCCAGTGGCTTCACTGGTTAAAAGAAAATGATGAATGATACAGGAGGAAGGAATAAGATGCAGTCTTATCAGGAAATGTCAAAAGAAGAATTGTATAAGGTAAAGGAAGGCCTTGAAAAAGAATATGCAAAATACAAGGGAATGGGTCTTTCTTTAAATATGGCAAGAGGAAAGCCGGCAGCAACCCAGCTCGACCTTGCTATGCCGATGCTGGATGTATTAAACAGCAGCAGTGAATTAATTGCAGAAGATGGTACAGACTGTAGAAATTATGGAGAATTAAAAGGAATTCCGGAAGCAAGAAAATTAATTGCAGATATGGTAGGAAGCACACCTGACCATGTTTTTGTATACGGTAATTCCAGCTTAAATGTTATGTACGATACCGTATCCCGTTCCTTTACCCACGGTGTCATGGGAAGTACACCATGGTGCAAACTGGATAAAGTAAAATTCTTATGTCCGGTACCGGGTTATGACCGTCATTTCGGAGTAACAGAATTTTTCGGTGTAGAAATGGTAAATGTACCGATGACTTCTGAAGGACCGGATATGGATATGGTAGAGCGTCTGGTAAGCAGTGATGATTCCATCAAAGGAATCTGGTGTGTGCCAAAATATTCCAATCCGCAGGGAATTACTTATTCCGATGAAACTGTCCGCCGTATGGCAGCATTAAAGCCGGCAGCAGAAGATTTCCGTATTTACTGGGACAATGCCTATGTAGTACATCATCTCTATGAAGATGAGCAGGATGACCTTTTAGATATCATCAGCGAATGTGAGAAAGCCGGCAACACGGATATGGTATATGAATTCTGCTCTACATCAAAGGTAAGCTTCCCAGGAAGCGGTATCGCAGCAATTGTAACCTCTAAGGCAAACCTTGAGTTCATTGAAAAACAGTTTACGATGCAGACCATCGGACATGATAAGATTAATCAGCTTCGTCATGTACGTTATTTCAAAAATATTGACGGAATCAATGCACATATGATGAAACAGGCAGCAATTATGCGTCCGAAGTTTGAAATGGTAGAAAGAACATTGCAGGATGAATTAGGCGAGCTTGGAATCGGTTCCTGGATTAGCCCGAAGGGTGGATACTTCATCTGCTTTAATACTTTACCGGGATGTGCAAAGAGTGTTGTTGCCAAAGCAAAAGAAGCAGGCGTTGTTATGACACCGGCAGGAGCACCTTTCCCTTATGGAAAAGACCCGGAGGATTCTGTTATCCGTATTGCACCAAGCTTCCCGACTATGGAAGAACTTGAGACAGCAACTAAAATTTTTGTACTTTGCGTCAAACTTGCAAGCGTAGAAAAACTGCTTGCAGAATAGAAAGAATCATATGAAACAGGAAAAAAGACAGGGAATTTTATTTATTATAGGAGCAGGCTTCTTCTTTGCACTGATGACATTTTTTGTCCGGCTGTCAGGAGACCTGCCTACGATGGAAAAGGCTTTTTTCCGAAATGCAGTAGCTGCCGTTGTGGCAGCTTTTCTGCTCATCCGGGCAAAAGAGCCATTCTATGCACCAAAGAAAAGCTGGGGCGGACTCTTCATGCGAAGCTTCTGCGGAACGGTAGGATTAATCTGTAATTTCTATGCCATTGACCGGCTGAATATTGCAGATGCCAATATGTTAAATAAGTTATCGCCTTTCTTTGCAATTATTATGTCAACCTTTATCTTAAAGGAAAAGGCAAATAAAGTAGAATGGGGAGCAGTTGTGCTGGCATTTACCGGAGCACTACTTGTCATTAAGCCATCCTTTGATATACAGTTTGTTTACGGACTGATTGGAGCACTGGGCGGACTGGGTGCAGGAATTGCTTATACCTATGTGCGTAAATTGGGAAAAATGGGAGTGAAGGGACCGGTTATTGTCCTTTGTTTTTCACTCTTTTCCTGTGTTGTCACATTGCCATTTTTTATCATCGGATATAAGCCTATGAGCATGACACAGTTTGTCTGCCTTATGCTGGCTGGCGTATGTGCAGCAGGCGGACAGATCTGCATTACCACAGCATATACGAAAGCACCGGCAAAAGAGATATCTGTTTTTGATTACACCCAGATTGTCTTTGCGGCACTTCTTGGCATTCTGTTCCTGAATCAGATACCGGATGTCCTCAGTATTGCAGGCTATATTGTAATCATTGGAACTGCCATATTTAAGTGGCAGTATAATATGAAATACGACACCTAGAAAAGGGAACTGGAAAAGATATCTGAAAATGCACTTTTTTACGGTAATGCGTAAAAATACTGTTGCGTTGAATCAGGCTATCACTTATAATGATACTCAAAGTAAATATATTGGGCGATTGCGAAATTGGATAACCAGTCTTTCAAATTTTTCTATAGAAAGGGCATTGGAGTCTGCACTGAAATCCCGTAGTTCTAAAAGGTATATTTTGCTTGATGCGATAAAAACAGTCTTTCCAATGTTTGACATCGTCGCTGCATTGGTCGTCAACTTCAGATGCATGATAAGGGCTGTTAGGGGCACTTAGAATTTCGTCTGTTCTTTGGCAACGCTGGCACAGGGACGTGCCAGCGAGGCGCAATTGAACATGGATGTGAATTTGCGCCGGTTGCCGGAATGTACGATGTCCATGCCGAAATTCTTAGTGCTCCTTGCAGGCTTTATGCCGCATCTGCAGTTGGCGGACAGTACAGCGACCCCGTCAAAGCAACGGAAAGACAGTTTACAATCAAGCAAAACATACACTTAAGAACTGCTGGCATTCCAGTACAAATAACTCCAAATCCCCTTTCATAGCAAAATTTTGAAAGAAAAGCTGTCCCCTTTCGCAATCGCCTAAAGAAAATCACATAGAGAAGGAGAAGAAACATGTATACATTAGAAGATATTCAGGCAGTGGACATGGAAGTTGCAGATGCCATTACCAAAGAATTTGACCGTCAGAACAGCCACATTGAGCTGATCGCATCTGAGAACTGGGTAAGCCCGGCAGTAATGTCAGCAATGGGCAGTGTAATGACTAATAAATATGCAGAAGGCTATCCGGGAAAGAGATATTACGGCGGATGTGACTGCGTTGATATTGTAGAGAATCTGGCAATTGAGAGAGCAAAAGAGCTGTTTGGCTGTGACTATGTAAACGTACAGCCACATTCCGGTGCTCAGGCAAACATGGCTGTACAGTTCGCAATTTTAAAACCGGGTGACACCGTAATGGGAATGAACTTAGACCACGGCGGACATTTAACACACGGAAGCCCGGTAAACTTTTCTGGAACTTATTTCCATATTGTACCTTATGGTGTAAATGATGAAGGCTTCATTGACTACGATAACGTAATGAAGATTGCAATGGAATGTAAGCCAAAGATGATTATTGCAGGTGCATCTGCATATGCAAGAACCATTGATTTCAAGAAATTCCGTGAAATCGCAGATGCCTGTGGTGCAGTTCTTATGGTTGATATGGCACATATCGCAGGACTTGTTGCAGCAGGACTTCATCCAAGCCCAATCCCATATGCAGATGTTGTAACAACAACAACCCATAAGACCTTAAGAGGACCAAGAGGCGGAATGATTCTCTGCAATCAGGAAGCAGCAGATAAATATAACTTTAATAAGGCAGTATTTCCGGGAATCCAGGGTGGACCTTTAATGCATGTCATTGCAGCAAAGGCAGTCTGCTTAAAAGAAGCGTTACAGCCGGAATTCAAGGTATATCAGCAGGGTATTATTGATAATGCCCAGGCACTTTGCAAGGGATTATTAAGCCGTGATATCAAGATTGTATCCGGCGGAACTGACAACCATCTGATGTTAGTAGACCTTACTAATTATGATTTGACAGGTAAGGCAGTAGAAAAATTATTAGACTCTGTAAATATCACCTGTAATAAGAATACCATTCCGAATGATCCAAAGTCTCCATTTGTAACCAGTGGCGTCCGTCTCGGTACTGCAGCTGTTACATCAAGAGGCATGAATACAGAGGATATGGATAAGATTGCAGAAGCAATTGCCATGATGATTAAAGAGGGTGAAACAGCTTCTGAAAAAGCAAGAGCAATCGTATCAGAGTTAACTGCAAAATATCCTTTGAAATAAATCACAAAAAATTTCGTCAGGAAATTAATGATTTCTTAAGAAATCTTAGGAATTATCCATGCTGTATTTCAGATAAGAAAATGATAAAATAGTCGTAAAGTATGAAAGCTTTACGGCTATTTTTTCGATTGTCAGGCATTCCTGAGAAACTGCCAACGGCAGAACCTGAGAAAAACAGGCAGGCAAAAAGGAATTATTCAGGAGGAGACAGATGAGCAAAAAGAAGGTAGGCATTATTATTGGAGTTATTGCAGCGGCAGTAGTTGCAGCCGGAGTAGGATTCTATTTCCTAAAGGGAAGAAGCAACGGTGGAAATTCTGCAGACAAGGTATATGTAGAAAAAGTATCTGCAATTATGAACCAGTCAGCAGGAATCAATAATCGTTACAGTGGTGTGGTAGAACCACAGGAGACCTTAGAGATAAATAAGGATTCCGAACGTAAAGTAAAGGAAGTATACGTTTCTGTTGGTGATGAAGTAGAAGAGGGAACCGTATTATTTTCTTATGATACAGAAGATCTGCAGATGCAGATAGACCAGGCAAAGCTTGAGATGGAAGGCATTGCAAATGACATTTCCAATTCAAATGCACAGATTGCAGAATTGCAGAAAGAAAAAGCAAGCGCACCGGAAGACCAGCAGTTTGAATATACCACACAGATTCAGACACTGCAGACTTCCATTAAGCAGTCAGAATACAACAAGAAAAGCAAACAGGCAGAGATTGACAAATACCAGAAATCCATCGACAACTCAGAAGTAACCAGTAAGATGGCTGGTGTTGTAAAAGGAATCAATGAAAACGGGGTGGATCCCAATGGAAATACTGCAGCATATATGAAAATATTAGCGACAGGCGAGTACCGTGTAAAAGGAACAATTGATGAGACTTCTGTAGGAACAATATCTGAGGGAACACCGGTTATTTTACGTTCCAGATTAGATGAGACGCAGACCTGGACAGGAAGTATTTCCAAGATTGATACTGAAAGCACGCAGACTGACAGTAATTCTTCTTATATGTATGATGGAAGCAGCTCCGGAGATTCTGCGTCCAAGTATTCATTCTATGTTACTTTGGACAGTACAGACGGACTGATGTTAGGACAGCATTTATATATAGAGCCGGATTACGGACAGGGCGAGGTTGAAGAAAAGGAAGGACTCTGGCTGTATGACTATTATATTGTGCAGGATGATGGAGACCCATATGTGTGGGCAGCAGATAAGAAGAACCGTCTGGAAAAACGTAAAGTGGAATTAGGCGAGCATGATGAAAATCTGGGTGAATATGAGATTAAATCCGGACTTTCTGAAGATGACCTGATTGCATTCCCGATGCAGGGACTGTATGAGGGTGTAGCTGCAGTTACCAATATGGAAGAAGTAGATTATTCTTCTCCGTTATACAATCAGGAATCTACAGATGATTCCGGTATGGATGAGGGAATGTATGATGAAGCCGGAACTGAATCTATGGATGAAGGCATGTATAATACTGACGGAACCGAATACATGGACGAAGGAATGTATGATGAAGCCGGAACTGAATTTACAGATAGCGGCGAGTCAGGTGCGACAGATTCGGAGGTGGTTGAATGATTCTGAATCTGCAGCATATCTATAAAGATTACATTCAGGATAAACTGGTAGTTCCGGTATTGAAGGATGTATCTTTACAGGTAGAAGAAGGAGAATATGTTGCTATCATGGGACCGTCCGGTTCCGGGAAGACAACATTGATGAATATTATCGGGTGTCTGGACAGACCGACTTCCGGAACCTATGAACTGGCAGGAAAGGATGTCTTAAACTTAAAAGACCGTGAGATGTCTGCTGTCCGACTGAACAGTATTGGATTTGTATTTCAGAGTTTTCAACTGATGCCAAGGGAAAGTGCACTGGATAACGTATCACTTCCACTGAGCTATGCCGGTGTAAAGAAGAAAGAACGGAAAGAAAGAGCACAGAAGGCATTGGAGCGTGTAGGATTAGGAGACCGTTCCGGGTTCCGTCCGACACAGCTTTCCGGTGGACAGAAGCAGAGAGTAGCAATTGCCCGTGCCATGGTAAATAATCCGAAGATTTTACTGGCAGACGAGCCGACCGGAGCATTGGACCAGAAATCCGGTAAACAGATTATGGAATTGTTCCAGAGCCTGAATGATGAGGGCGTTACCATTGTCATGATTACCCACGATATTAACATTGCAAAACAGGCAAAGAGAATCCTCCATATAGTAGACGGAGAAATATTTACAGACGATGAGGAGGGCAAGGCATGAAAAAGAAAGTTGTAATTGCAATTCTAATCGTAGTTTTAGCCGGAGGTGGAATCACCGGAGGAATAGTAGGATACCGGGCATACCAGAATAGTAAGCTGGTAGCAGAGGTACAGTCAGTATCCATGTTAAATACTGGTTCCTGGGGTGACAGCATGGAAAGTGACGGAACCGTGACCAATGGACAGCAGCAGGATGTTTATGTCAGCACAGAGCAGACCATTCAGAAAGTGTTTGTAACAGAAGGACAGGAAGTATCCGAAGGTGACCCGCTGTTACAATATGATATGACCAATATTGACCTGGCAATTGAGATGAAGAAATTAGACATCCAGACAATCGAAAATAATAGTGCTGTAGCACAGAAGGAATTGGAAAAGCTTAAAAATACCAAGCCAATCAGCAATGCCACAACAAGTACACCGTCTGTAGACAGTGTGACGCCATCAGCACCGGAAACACCATCTACGGATACTTCTGTAACCACACCGGATACGGTAGAAGAGAAGAACGGAGATGCCTATAATTATATTTCCACAACGGCGCAGCCATATACCGGAGATGGAAGCCAGGAGAATCCATACCGCTTCTTATGTACAAAGGAAGCATATGTCTATGGAAGCTATCTGAATACATTGAAAAGTGAGGGGAAGGTTGCGGTATTTGAAATTCATGACGGAAATACCGTAGCCGGAACCTTAATCAGTGCATGGACAAAAGTCGGTGCAGCTTTAGAGGAAGCAGACCCGGATGCAAAATGGTATGTTATTGATGGAAGTAAAGTAATTAATGAGCCGGATGTCCCGGATACCCCGGTCGAACCGGTTGTACCGGATACACCATCTGTACCGGATGATAACCAGCAGAGCGGATATACGGCAGATGAACTGGCAAAAGAGATTGCGGATAAAGAAAAAGAACTGACTAAGCTTGATCTGGATAAAAGAAAAGCGGAGCTTGCGTTGAAACAGATGGAAAGCCAGTCAGAAGATGGAATGGTTTATGCTGAGTTTAATGGTACCGTAAAGAAAGCAGGAGATCCGGATAATCTTCCAAATGATGGAAGTGCATTTTTGACACTTTCCGGTTCAGATGGTCTATATGTAAAAGGAACTCTAAATGAGCTTGCATTGGAACAGGTGAAAGTCGGACAGAGTGTTACAGCAACCTCCTGGAGCACCGGAATGGTATTCGATGCAACGATAACAGAGATTAATGATTACCCGGAGGATTCCAATGGCTATTATTATGGCAATGGCAATCCGAATGCATCCTATTATGGCTATACCGCATATATTGAAGACAGTACTGGACTTAGCAATGGAGACAACTTAAGTCTTTCCATTAATCTTGGTGGAGATGAAGATTCTTCCGATAAGATTTATCTGGATAAAGCATATGTGCGTAAGGAAGATGGTAAGAGCTATGTCATGAAGGATGATGGAACTGGTCATCTTGTAAAACAGTATGTGAAGACAGGAAAGACCATATACGGATATGCAGTAGAAATCAAATCCGGAGTTACAATGGATGATTATCTTGCTTTTCCATATGGCAAGACAGCAAAAGAAGGAGTCAAAACCAATAAGGATGAAGATTCCGGAACTGTAATGTATTAGTAGGAGGGACGAACATGTTAGAAAATTTAAGATTATCTTTTCAGGGTATCTGGTCACACAAGATGCGTTCCTTCTTAACTATGCTGGGTATTATTATTGGTATTGCAGCAATTATTGCAATTGTATCTACGATTAAAGGAACGAATGAACAGATTGAGCAGAACCTGATTGGCGCAGGCGATAACAATGTTACAGTGCAGTTGTACCAGGGAGATTATTCCATGGATTTTTCCTATGAAAGTGTACCGGGTGGTATTCCGGTAATTCAAAA
>ENA-ORCM01002430-ORCM01002430.1-human-gut-metagenome-genome-assembly--contig:-NODE-2430-length-13570-cov-4.184985_pt1 | contig 13570 bp, 11 predicted proteins | sample MGYA00242906_ERZ507928 | MGnify/ENA primary metagenome ERZ507928 (study PRJEB26167, sample SAMN06115497) | human gut metagenome | host: Homo sapiens | place: China:Shanxi | collected 2015-05-07...
AAAATGTTTTTGATGTAACTGTCTGGTATATTCCGGCAAGACCAGAAGTGCGATACTGCATTTCATCATATATCCCGGAAGCATAGTTATTAATAGCTTTCTGTGCAGATTCTTTGTCCAGCACAAGTGCAAGTGTAATCATATCTTTCTGTGTGTCTGAGTAGTCCTTTGATTCTGTGATACCATTATATGCAATGGCTGCCAGCGTTGTAAGTTCTTCATCTATATCAATGTTTATTTCATCAAATGTTTTGCCATCACGAAGTCCTTTGGTGAGTGCATCTGTATATTTTTTGGCAATGCTGTCTATGGCAGATGAGTTCTGAATAGCATTTTGTATATCTGAAAGCATGTTATTATATTCTGAAACCTCCATGCCGGCCTGCTCGCTTGATGGCAGAGTATCAATAACAGTGTCCATGTATCTGTCAGAGACAGCAGAAGAAAGTCCGGCGTCTTTTATTATGTCAGATGCATAAAAAGGTGCATTTTTATTAATGTTTAAACCAGACATAGATAGTAAGAATAATATGGTTGCAACAATTAAAAGAGGTTTTCTGCTTTGCTTATAAAGCTTTGCATCATAGCGGATTCTGTAAACCTCATCAGGAGAATCGCCGGTGAAATCTATATTGTTTACAGACAGAAAATCCTTCATTTTCTGTAATTTTTCCCTATCAGCCTTTACACATCTTATTAACATACCGTCTTTTTTCTCAAAGAAAAAAAGGTTTCCGGCAGAAACACATTTTTTTATGTCTGCAGGCGACAGAAAAAGCTTTCCATCTACATATATTCCATCATTGGTAATTGTGGTTTTTCGGTTCTTCTTCGTCTGGGAATTAAAGAATGCTTTAGCTCTTTTTTCTTTAAAATTACTGGTACGGTTAGGATACAGCAGGTTTATATAGCTCTGGCAGTCCTCAAGCGTCCAGTCAGATGTATTATTATTTTCAGTACTCATGTAAGAAACCTCCTTTAATAATTCACAGGGGTAATTATAGTGTGTACAAATGTATTTTACAATATCAGAACAGATTTCGCAGAATATAAAAACAGCCACTGGAAGCTGAAATTTCCAGTGACTGTTCTAAGCGAATAAGACGGGTAACTTCCGGCTCACATCTCGTTTATTTTATTATAGAACATTCACACCAAGGTATAAGGAGTGTAAATGTGAATTATTTCATTATCTTCTGCCGCCGCCGAAGCCGCCGTTGTTTGAAGCTCCCATTGTTCCTGATTCCTGAGTCCAGTCTGCAATGGAATCAGAACCTCTGTAGAGTGTGTAGCTTGTGCCGGTTGTAAGAGTGTCAGAGCATATCCAGCCGTTACTGAATGAACCATCAACAGTAAAGCTTATTACTTCATTGCCAGAAGCATCTTTAAGTGAATAGCTTCCGGAACTGAAAGATACTGAACTTAATACATAAGCGTTAACAGAGTTTACAGGTGTTTCGCAGACACCGCCGAGGGCAACGCATGTTCCACCAGTTATTGTGACTGTTCCATCTACATCAATTGATCCTGACACATTTCCTGAAGAACTGCCCCCCTTGACTAATACAAATCCACCAGTCTGTACATAGTTTCCGTTAGAGTCAATACCATCAGTATCACCAGACGCAGTTGTTACATCTATATATCCGCCATTTACATTGATGATAGGAGTTGTCTTGCCATCACCTGTGCAGGCATTGATGCCGTCATCAGTAGCATAAACATATACTTTGCCGCCATTTAAGTTGATAGTCATAGCCTCAAGTCCTTCATATGAAGTTACTACATTAATGTAACCGTCATTGACATCAAGCTGTTTGTCAGCGTGCATTCCATCATCACCTGAAGAAATTGTAATTGTACCACCATTGATAACAATAGTTCCTTTGCCGTCCTCGCCGGTTTCAAGTACGCCTGAATCAGAGTTTGCATGGATACCGTCATCTGTTGAGTTTATGTTAATCGTAAAGCCTGAAATATTTATTTCGCTGTCAGCCTTAATACCCTTAGTTGAGTAAGACTTTTTAGAAGAATTACCGGACTGGTTATTGCCGCCAGGCATTCCTGAACCGTTATTGCCACCCATGCCGCCACCGGAGCTGCCATTCATGTCAGGTGCGTTACCGTTACTTATGTCGGGAGCATTACCACCGTTCATATCAGGAGGAGTGCCGCCACCCATGTTGCCGCCTGGTGCATTGCTGATATTGTCAGAGGCTGCCACATAAGAAACAGTATTGGCAGAAGCAGTTTTATTAGTAGAGCTGTTTGAACCGGACGAACTGCCAGATGTTGTAACTTCTTCGCTATATTCAGAATAAGTATCTGTATAAATGTTTAGGTTACCGTCACCTGATATATCCACTCCGTAAGCTGCGTCTATACCGTCACAGGCTGTATAAACATCAATATTTCCGCCAGTGATTGTAACGATTCCCTTCTGGTTGCCTTTATTAGAAAGACTGCTGTTAGAAGTCTTGATGCCATCCCCCTTAGTAGAGATTGCAATTATGTCTCCTGATTCAATATCAACGGCGTCGTTGCCTTTGATGGCATTGTTTACAGCAGTAACTTTAACAATCACATTTTTGATAGAAAGGTCGTCTTTGCTCTGGATACCATTATTGTAATTGCCAGTTACAACTAAAGCTCCCTTACCGACAAGCTTTAAGTCGCATGTTGCATAGATTGCTGCGTTACCGGCATCGTCAGAAGAATCGTCAGTTGCTTCAGCACGTTTGTCAATTACCTCGTTAAATGTGTTCTCTTCTGATTTAATCTTGACTTCGGAAGCATTTTTAACGTATATAGGTGAACCACTTGAGCATGTTATAGATGTTCCGTTCAATACGATAGTAACCTCGTCCTCATCACCTGCGTCAACGATAAGCTGTCCTTCTGATAAAAGACCGGCTACTGTATATTCACCAGCCTTTGTGATTGTGTATACAGAACTTGACTGTGTAACGCCGTCTGATGTATCAGATGTCACAGTGAAATCACCTGTAATGGAGACTCTGTAATTCTCAGCATCATCTGCGTGTGTTACATCTGTGTCTTCTTTAGTAATGCCTGAAGTGATGGTAGTCTCACCGCCTGATGCAGTAGTAGTTGAAGTTGAATTTCTGGCACAGCCAGCAGTCATAAGACACATAGTAAGAATAACTGCGGCTACACAATTCCTTTTGATTTTATTTAATTTAATCATAGTCACCTCTCCGTTTCTTTAGTGTATGTTAATTGATTGTCTATAGTTTATTGGAGAAATTTGACTAAAATATGGTACGAGTGCGAATATTCTGTGTTCTGATTAATCATGCGGAATATCGTTAAATCTGCCGTCAAGCTCTTCGGTTTTTACCACATTTATAAATGCATGCTTGTCAATTGAGCGTATCAATGTGATAAGCCCATGTTTCGCTTCGGAGTTGATTACGGAGTATATGAGCGTGCGCTCTTTTTCCTCGTAGCAGCCGATTCCCTTGAAAAGCGTGGCGTCGTGGTTGGTTGTGTTCTTGATGGCGTGGTAGATTTCTTCGGATTTGTCAGAAATGATGAATAATGTCATCTTCTGGTAGCGTTTGTACATGAACTGGATTACCTGAGTGCTGCAGAACTGGTATATTATTGAATAGAGGGCGATTGACCAGCCGAACAGTCCGCCTGCGATAAGCAGAATCACAACATTACCAAGAAGAATATAGTTCCATGCGTCTATTCCTTTAACATGAGAAAAATAAATGCTTATGAAATCGGTTCCGCCTGTGGTAGTGCCGACATTGAGGCACAGGCTTATTGCAAATCCGTTGATAATTCCGCCAAATACGCTTATAAGCAGGATATCTTCTGTAAAAATGTATGGAGGAAGGATATCAACAAGCACACTGGAAAGTATAATTACCACGATTGAGTAGATGGTAAACTTCTTGCCGATGTAGCGGTAGGCAATGTAAGCTGGGAAAATGTTAAGTGCCACATTGAATATTGTAAATGGGATGCTGATATAAAAAAAACGTAGTCCGATTGCCTGAAATAACAGGGAGACTCCTGAAAAGCCTCCTGGCAGTAGGTCTGCGACTTTGGCAAAGCATCTTAAATTCCATGCGTACAGCACGGAAGCAATTATAACTATAATAAATCTGAATACCTGATAAAACTTAGGATATTTAACTTCTAAAGATTTGAACATATATTAGCCTCCATATTTTGTGTTAAATATAATAAGCAGTTAATAATTATTTGTGTGAGTTGTCGTAGGCAGCCTGAATATCGGCGGGGAGCTTGTCTGGAAGCATTGAATGTATTCCGTCCTCGTTGCCGTCTTTGATTGCCTGCTCGTAATAGAAACATTTGAAAGTAAGCATATCAAGAGTTTCCTGCATCTTCTCCATCTCTTTCTCAACAGCCGCCTTCTGTCTCTCAAAAAGCTGTTTTCTGAGTTCGTAAGTCCTGCTGCCTTCCTGACACCATTCCATAAACTGCTTGATGTCGCGGATCTCAAGACCTGATTTTTTGAGACATTCAATAAGCTTAAGAGCAGTAATTTCTGTGTCAGAGAACTGTCTTATTCCAGAGGTACGCTGCATAAAAGGGAATAATCCTTCTTTATCATAATATCTTAATGTTGAAACGGGAAGATTAAACATTTCTGAAACCTGTCCTATTGTGTACATAACACACCTGCTTTCTGTAAGCTATGCTTACCTGATATTAGTTTTTTACAAATGTGATAATAAAATTCACAAAATGTTCACCATTATTAGGTTGACCTAAAGTTAGGTTTACCTCTTATGCTTAAATACAATTTAAAGTTGATTTAAAGTGAATATGATAGTGTTTTTAATAAAGAGGTGATCATATGTATGTAATGCTAATGTATTTTTGTATTACTTTTTTTGGATTGATAATTATTATGATGGCAGTGGAAGGATGACATATTCTATGGAGGATAAATGTATGGAATGGAGACAGGAAAAAGACATACCGGTGTTTATGTATATTTTTCTTAATAAAATAGAGGATGCCGAAGAAGTGAGATTGACAGAGAAAGAGAAAAATGAGGGGTATAAGACATATAAAAAGTTGTTAGAACTTACAGAGGATGATTCATCCGATGTAATTAAAAAATGTCTCAGGATAATTAAAGAAACAAGGCATATTGTAGAGTATGAGCTTTGGAATAAGATTGTATATTTTATGACTGATTATATTAATGGTGAGACTGTGTGGGGATAAGTGAAAAGTTGTCTGATAATTTTATAATATTTGAAAAGAAAAAGAATATACTTGTAATGTCTGATGGCATGTGCTACAATGTCATTGGATACAAGTAGTGCATTCAAGCAATCTACGAAAACCCCACGAGTTAGGGCTCGTGGGGTTTTCTATTCCGTTCTGGCAGGGTGGCTTAGTCCCCAGGCTGGCTACCGTCTGTTATCTCTGTCCAGCCATTTGCAGATATAGTAAGAAGCTATATTTGCCAAGATAGAGATAATCAAGGACACTAGTGCATCCAAGCAATCCACCTCCTTTCTCTACCATGTGTAGGAGGGGTAGCACTAAGGATTATATCATAACAATATATAATAAACAAGTATATAAAGAATACGAATAATAACTATTGCTGCGATTTATGATTTTATAACCAACATGTATTTTACAGGAATGACATTAGGGGTTATGATACATTTATCAAGGGCAAAGGAGCCGGGAGTCTTTAGGGGATTCTGGCTTTTTTTTGTATTAGCAAGTATTTGAAGGAGGAAATATATATGGAATACGAGATTTCTAATCGTTTATCAGGTGTTCATGGTTCGATGATAAGAGAACTTTTTAAGTTAGGAGCAAGCAAGGATATTATATCTTTTGGTGGTGGCAATCCGTCAGCAGAGACATTCTCATGCAGGGAGATAGAAGAGATAGCAGCAAAGGGACTTGGCGAGAATCCTGTTTCTTTATTACAGTATGGACTGAGCGAAGGTTATACACCTCTGCGTGATACTATGAAGAAATATCTTGAGAAGAAGGAAGGCTTTGATTTCGAGAATAATGAGCTTTTCATAGTATCAGGCGGACAGCAGTGTGCGGACCTTACAACTAAGGCACTTGTTAATGAAGGAGACGTTGTGCTTACTGAAGAGCCTGCATTTGTAGGCTGCCTTAATACATTTCGTTCTTACGGTGCGAAGCTTGTAGGAATCCCAATGGAGCAGGACGGAATGAATATAAATGCGCTTGAGGAGGCTTTAAAGGCTAATCCTGATGCAAAGCTTTTATACACAATTCCATCTTTCCAGAATCCTACAGGAATCACAACTTCTCTTGAGAAGAGAAAAAAAGTATATGAGCTTTGCTGCAAATATGATATCGCAATATTAGAGGACAATCCTTATGGTGAATTAAGATTTGCAGGTGAAAATGTGCCAACTATCAAATCAATGGATACAGAGGGCAGGGTTATATATGCAGGAAGCTTCTCAAAGGTAATGGCACCTGCATTCCGTCTTGGTTTTCTTGTGTTTAACAAGTCGCTCATAGGACCACTTACAGTTGCAAAACAGTGCACAGATGTACATTCAACTGTCCTTTTCCAGTACATTTGTAATGAATATATTAATAACTATGATTTCGACAAGCATCTTGAGGATTCAAGAAAGGTGTATGAGCACAAATGTAATCTCATGATGGAGTGCATGAAGAAGGAATTCCATCCTTCAGTAACCTTCGGCCACCCTGAGGGCGGACTTTTCGTAATGGCATTCCTGCCAGAGGGAATGGATTCTGCACCATTTGTAAGGGAGGCTATTAACAGAGGTGTTCTCTCAGTTCCGGGAGCAGCGTTCTTAGCAGATGAGAGCCAGAAGTCTAATGGATTCAGACTTAATTATTCGACACCTTCTGATGAGCAGATTGTTAAGGGAATCGAAATTCTTGGAAAACTTACATATGAGTGGATTAAGTAGGAGGAGTGAAAAGTTATGAAGATAGCAGCATTCAGTGTTCGTCAAGATGAAAAACAGTATTTTGATACATTTGCAAATGTATACAAGGTGGAATTACAGATTAATAGGAGCGGATTTACAGCAGATGATATAGAAAGTGTCAAAGGCTGTGAGGCTATGTCGGTGTGCGATGGCATGTGTGACTTGTCAGCACCTGTTCTTGAAAAGCTTGCAGCAGAGGGTGTAAAGTACATCGGTTTCAGGACAATCGGATATAACAGTGTTGACCTTGAGGCAGCAAAGCGCCTTGGAATCCGCGTTGCACACAGCGGATATTCACCATATTCAGTTGCCAATTATACAGTAATGCTTATGCTTATGTGTATCCGTAAGGCTTTGTATGTAATGATGCGTTCACACACAGCAGATTATTCACTTGGTCCTATATGTGGACGTGAAATGCAGAATATGACAGTAGGTATTATCGGAACAGGAAGAATTGGAAAGGCAGTAATTAAGAATCTTTCAGGATTTGGATGTAAGATTATTGCGTATGACCCATATCCTGCAAAAGGCCTTGAAAATGTTGAGTATGTAACTCTTGATGAATTGTATGCCAGAGCAGATATTATCTCGCTTCATACTTTCTTAAGTGATGAGACATATCATATGATTAATAAGGATTCAATTGCAAAGATGAAGGATGGCGTTATCCTTATAAATGCGGCAAGGGGTGCGCTTGTTGATACAAAGGATCTGATTGAGGCTGTTGAGAGTGGCAAGATTGGTTCAGTTGGAACTGACTGCTGTGAGGGTGAGGATGAATTTATCCGTACAGACCGTAAGTATGATGACCTTGTTGTTAATCACGATTACATCATACTTAAGTCTTTCCAGAATACTATTGTCACACCTCATGTTGCATTTTTCACAGATCAGGCTGTGTCTGATATGGTTGAGTCTTCAGTTAAGAGTGTTGTGCAGTTTGCAGCCGGTGAAGACACACCATTAGAGGTGCATTAATTATTCAAATTTTTGAAATATTCTTCAAGCTGGTGCTCGAAGATTCGCTGATTTTCTGAGCAGAATGAGCCAAGCGGCTGATAATAAATGCTTCTGAAATGTGGACAGTCATCTATATGCAGCAGGCTTATGTTTTCAGGAAGGCTGCTGCTTGTCCATGTTACAGAGGCAACAAATGATACTCCAAGACCGAGACTTATGAGTTTGCCCTGTAATATGTAATCATTGCATGAGTAGGCTATCTGAGGAGTTTTCTTACATTTACTGAATATTGAATTGAACACTCCGGCGTAGGATGGGGAATCTGCAAGGTCAATGAATTTCTCCTGCATCACCAAGACTTTCACTGGCAGCACGGGTCATATTCTTGTGTCTGGCGGCAGCCTGAAACTGCCTGAGCTGATATAATTCCATCTTGGAACCTCTCTTGTAAGTAGTATTTTATAAAAAATTACAATTAATATAGAAATCAGGATATTTACGATTATGATAACACAAATATTATTAACGCAGACATTTATAATGTTTATTCTTATGATTCTGGGACTGATTCTGTCTAAAACAGGTCTGCTTACAGAACATGGCAGTAAGGATATAGACAATATTCTGCTGTATACGGTCATTCCGTGTGTAATTATAAGAAGCTATATAACAGATTTCACGATGGAGAAGCTGTATGGACTTCTTATCTCAGCAGTTCTGGCTGTAGCCGCATTTGCAGCAGTTAATACGCCTGCAGCCATGATTGTACTGGGATATTATCTGTCATGTGTCAGGATTCTTGACTTACTGCTTAATCCGTCCCTGTATCTTGCATCATTTGTCAGGCTTATAATAATTCCGCTGCTTACACTGCTTATATTATACCGGCGGGACACGGTCAGATTGGAATGATAACACTGATTGCTGCGGCAACACCGATTGGAACGAGTACAGCAATATTTGCACAGAAATTCGGGCAGGATTATGAGAGGGCAGTATGTATGGTCTGTCTGTCGACGCTGTTTTCAATTATTACGATGCCGGGAGTGATGTATCTGGCACAGATGTGGATTATGTAGGAGATATTCTAAAGAATTACACATGAATCAGACTGTTTAAATGGCATAATTAAATAAAAAGAGAATATACTTGTAATATACAATGGGGTGTGATATAATTCCATTGTAAAGACAAACATGTTCATATAATGAACGAAAACCCCACGAGCTGCTTTCTCGTGGGGTTTTCTATTCCGTTGTGGAAGGGTGGCTTAAGCCCCAGGCTGGCTACCTGTGATTATCACTATCCAGCCATTTGCAGATATAGTATGAAACTATCTCAGCCATAATAGTGACAATTAAAGACATAAACATGTCCATATAATGCACCTCCTCTCTCTACCAGGCATAGGAGGGGTAGCACTGAAAATTATATCACAATGATATATATTAAACAAGTATATAAATGATATAATAAATAATCATTGCTTCTGGTTATGGTTTTATAACCAACATGTATTTTACAGGAATAACACAATGGTATATTATACAGACATCAAAGGCAAAGGCGCCATGACCCGGGAGGGTTTCTGGCGCCTTTGCCTTTTTTGCGTATGAGCGTTCATGAAGAAACTTTGGTACAGACAAGTGATGTGCTATTAGCAATATGAGGAAGAAAGGAACTAAAGCTATGGGAAATAACGGAATTGAATTGGAAAGAGATGGCTTTAAGAGCCGTACAGGTTTTATTCTTGCCTGTATCGGTTCGGCAGTAGGAATGGGAAATATATGGCGTTTTCCATATATGGTATCTGCATGGGGTGGTATGACATTTTTAATACCTTATGTATTATTTGTAATATTGATAGGTTCAACAGGTGTTATCGAGGAGATGGCACTTGGCCGTGCGACTAAGGGCGGACCTATTAAAGCATTTGGCGACTGTATGCAGATGCATACCGGAAAGAGAAAAGCAGGTGAGGCAATTGGTTTTATTCCTGTGCTTGGCTCACTGGCTCTGGCAATGGGCTATACTGTAGTTGTTGGCTGGATATTCAAATATACTTATCTTGCATTTTCTGGAAAGCTTTCAGCAATGGGCAATGATATGTCAGCTATTGGTGGTATGTTTGGAAGTACAGCAAGCGCATTTGGCAATAATATGTGGCTTATAATCGCAATGGTTGTAACTGCTGTTATTATGGCACTTGGTATTGCAGGTGGAATTGAGAAAGCAAACAAGGTCATGATGCCTTTGCTTTTTATCATGTTTGTAGGTCTTGGAATATACATTTTCACACTTCCAGGTTCAAGTGCAGGTTATAAATATATTTTTACTCTTAATCCTAAGGGACTTCTTGATATAAAGCTCTGGATATATGCATTTGGTCAGGCATTCTTCTCACTGTCTATCGCAGGTAACGGAACTGTTATCTATGGTTCATATCTTAGTGATAAGGAAAATGTTGTTTCTTCTGCAAGAAATGTTGCAGTATTTGATACTATTGCTGCTTTATTAGCTGCATTTGTTATTATTCCGGGTATGGCAGCAGGTGGTGCCGAGTTATCTTCAGGTGGTCCCGGACTTATGTTTATCTATCTTGTAAATGTATTTAATGGTATGCCGGGTGGCAAGATTGTAGGAATTGTATTCTATGTATGTGTTCTGTTTGCCGGCATGAGCTCACTTGTTAATCTGTATGAAGCTCCGGTTGCAACTATTCAGGAGAAGCTCAAGCTTAACCGTGTTGCATCTGTTGGAATTATCGCAGTGGCTGGCTGTGTTGTGTCACTTGTAATACAGGGTATTGTATCAGGCTGGATGGACGCAGTATCTATCTATATCTGCCCACTTGGCGCAATGCTCGCAGCAATTATGTTCTTCTGGGTTGCAGGAAAGAAGTTTGCTGTTGATGCTGTTAATGCAGGTGCAGATAAGCCTATTGGAAAGTGGTTTGTACCACTTGGCAAATATGTCCTTGTTCCACTTGCACTTGTTGCACTTATTGCAGGTGCTTTACTTGGTGGAATTGGCTGATGGAGGATTGGACTGGCGGATTAGAATTGGCGGATTGCTTTGCAATCCGCCTTTTTTGCGTGGTGGGGAGCGGGAGCGTGGCGGAATGGACGCTGAAGTGATAGGAGACCAGTAAATAGACGTGTTCATGTCCAGCCAAGACATTTGAAAAAGAATTTTCATAAATTTCTCAAAAACAATTGACCTAAAGTTAACTTCAAGTTGTACTATATCGGTAACGATGAATTTACATTTTATGAAAGAAGAGGTGTTATTATCATGAAATTTATGGATAAGGATGATTTTGAAAAGCAGAATGTTTTCGGAACAGGTCAGGCAAATACTGCATATGCAAAGTATTTTATTGGTGATTCTTTCCTGAATCCGCTGACAGATCCTAAGTGTGGACTTTTTCTTGCAAATGTGACTTTTGAACCGGGATGTCGCAACAACTGGCATATTCATCATGCTACAAAGGGCGGCGGACAGATGCTTATATGTACAGCTGGAGAGGGCTGGTATCAGGAAGAGGGCAAGGAGCCTGTAAGCCTTGTGCCGGGAACTGTAATCGCAATTCCACCAGAAGTTAAGCACTGGCATGGAGCTAAGAAGGACAGCTGGTTTTCACATATTGCTGCAGAGATTCCGGGTGAGAACACAAGCAATGAATGGTGTGATCCTGTAACTGATGAAGAATATAACAGATTAGGATAATGTCTTATATGGCAGGAATGGAGGATTACAATGGCTAAGGAAGTATGGAAAGAAGATTAATTGAAAGGTTTAGGTAAGAACTGATGAGTGTTTTGAGCAAAAATTATACATTGAACAAGGGCTGCTGTTGTAACGGGCTACCGTCATATTGATACAGCGCAGGCTTACGGTAATGAGCGCGGTGTCGGTGAAGGTGTCAGAACCTGTGGTGTGCCGAGAGAGCAGCTTTTTGTCGTATCGAAGGTCGCTGCGGAGCATAAGACCAATGAGTCGGCAGCCAAGAGTATTGATGAGACTTTGGAAAAAATGGGTCTGGATTATCTGGTCATGATGATCATTCATTCGCGACAGCCCCTTTTCACAACAAAAAAAGGTCATTTCACAACATTCCAGATAGATATTGCAAGAACTTATCCGATATAATAGCTATAAATATATGTAAGCAAGGAAGTGACAATATGCAAATAGCTATCTGTGATGATGAAGTATCTATGGTTCAGATACTGGAGGAAAAAATAAAAAAGCTATTGCCAGATGCGGTTATAGAGAAATATCTATCGGGCGATGAACTGATTGCAAGTGGCAGTAAGCCGGATATTCTTTTTCTGGATATTCAGATGCCGGGAATGGATGGGATGGAAACGGCAAAGATGCTTCGTCATGACAATGAGAATATGATACTCATTTTTGTGACAGCAGCAGAGGAGTATGTTTTTCAGGCATTTGATGTCGGAGCATTTCATTATCTGGTTAAGCCATTTTCCGATGAGAAATTGAAAGAGGTTGTGACAAAGGCAGTCCATAACATAAAAAGGAGTTTCAAACTTGAAAAGGACGAAAAGTATATCATGGTACAGACCGCCGGAAGTCATATAAAGATTTTCCTGCGTGATATTGTGTATGCCGAGGTGTATAACCGGAAAGTTATTATCCATACACGAAGTACAGATATTGAATACTATGGTAAATTACAGGAATTAAGTGATATGGCAGGAACAGATTTTTTCCGAACACACAGAGCCTATAGAAAATTCAGAAAATATCTTCTAAAGAATGGATTTCTTATGCTGCAGGAATCAGTGTACTGTAAACTTGCATTAAATGGAACTGCAGTTAAGGCGATTGTAGATAATGTCCATAAGAACAAACCGGAAGAAGGTTTGATCCAGCTGCTGACGGTAACTGAAAAGCAGTATGCAAAGATGGATATTGTAATAGGTGAGACAAAAAGTGAAGTATTAGATACAGATGAAAGGCTGGTGATTCTATGAAGCTGGTACATATCAACCTGAATGAAGGTATTCTTGTCGATGCAATTAATTGCACAGAATGGGTAATAGAATCACCCGAATACTTTTCAGAATATGTAATGGAATTAGCAGGGCAGGTGGAAGGAAAAGAAGGCAGATTCGTATTATCAGATAATGAAAAAGAAGTTGATATTTCTAAAAATGTAGAGCTGATCTTTAATATTTTTGCATTAGATATAAATGAAAGAAAACTGATCAGCAAACTTTATATGGAATTGGAAAAGCTTACTGCGGACGAACGATTCTATGTGAAAACCCAGGAAATGAAGCAATATCTGCAAGAGTATTTATTACAGCTTGAACAGGAGACAGACTATATCCTTGATCTTGCGGATGAAATAGATTTTGCCTCATTATTTAAAGCTTTTGGTATTAAATATGAGGTACTGGAAGAAAACTTCTTAGAACGTCTTGTGAGATATATGCGAATAGTGGAACGATTATTAAAGAAAAAGCTTTTTGTATTTGTTAATTTGCGAAGTTATTTATCAAATCAGCAGATTGATGAATTAATAAAAGAAGCGACGTATCAGGAAATTCAGCTTTTATTGATTGAAACCTGTGCGAGAGATTGCATTGAGGGTG
>ENA-ORCM01002437-ORCM01002437.1-human-gut-metagenome-genome-assembly--contig:-NODE-2437-length-13523-cov-2.841663_pt1 | contig 13523 bp, 9 predicted proteins | sample MGYA00242906_ERZ507928 | MGnify/ENA primary metagenome ERZ507928 (study PRJEB26167, sample SAMN06115497) | human gut metagenome | host: Homo sapiens | place: China:Shanxi | collected 2015-05-07...
GACCAAAAATACGGAGTTGAACGTATTGTATTGCCCATGTAACCGATTGGCAGCACTCGATCTCTCCAAAAACAAAGCATTGACGGAATTGTATTGCAACATAAACGAATTAGCGACACTCGACCTCTTCGAAAATACGGAGCTGAAGGTATTGGATTGCAGCAAAAACAAGTTAATAAGGCTCGACCTCTCCGAAAATAGGGCATTGGCCAAATTAGACTGTAGCCGAAATAGCCTGGCGAAGCTCGACCTCTCCGAAAATACGGCATTGCATTTTTTGTCAGCATGGCAAAACCCATTGCTCCTGCTTGACATATCCGGCCTCTCGAAAATACGGCACATGGATTTCGATTTCGAGGACAATGACATACAGGTAATTACAGACCACCGAACCGCCATCGACGACGACCTGCTCCGCTATTATGCAATCCGCCGGAGCCGAAAAGCAGAAAAGGAATAACCGGCAGCGATACCGGCAGTTAAAAGTGACGGGCAGGCCAAAGAGCATTTCTGCCTGGACGGCTCCCCGAAGGAAGCCCCCCCCTTGCTCATCCTCACCGCTTGCAGATCACGTTGAAGTCGCAGTACTTGCAGGTATCGGCATCCTCGCACTGGCGGAACGGAACCGAGGTGTCGTAGAGTTCGGCGAGCTGCGCGCGCAGCAGTTCCTCGAAACGCTCGCGGTAAAGCGTATAGCGCGCCCCCTTCACCCCCGTTTGCTTGTCGTCCAGCTGCGGCGAATAGCCGGGGCGGTTCATGTTGCGGACGTAATAGAGCGCCGGTTCGACGTCGCAGCCGCGCGACCGGTGCAGCATCATCGCGTAGAGCAGCGTTTGCAGGATGTTCGAAAGGCGTTGTTTGCCCGTGCCCGTGAACAGGCTCTCCACACCGTCGAATTCGAGATGCGGCGCCCCGGTCTTGTAGTCCACCACCCTCAGCGCCCCGTCGTCGAGCGTGTCGATACGGTCGGCGATGCCGGCGAATTTCATCTCCAGGTCGCGCCCGCCCGCGCGAAAGCGGAACGGATAGGCCACGGGCTCCTCCAGCCCCGACACGGCGAAAGCATCGTGCGCGGCGTCGTAGGGCATCACCCCGCCCCGCAGGTAACGGATCACGATGTCCTTCACCAGCAACAGGTTGCCCGAATAATCTTCGGCTGTGGCATGTTTATCCTGCAAATAGTTCTCGTTGATAGCCGCCTCGACCGCCTGCGCCACTTCGCCCGTACGGATCATCGCACGCAGGGTTTCACCGGGATGCGCCTCCCCCGCGATGCGGGCGTAAAGCGTCTGCACGGCGGCATGGAGGATCGTACCGAACATCGGGGCATCGACCTCCTCGGAAATTTCGTCATCGGCCTCCAAGCGGGCTATGGAATGGAAATAGAAGCGCAAGGGGCAGGCCACGTAGCGGAAAAACGCCGTCGGCGAGAGCGTCGCAGGGCTTTGGGCGTCGACGAAACGCTCCAGCCGGGCCATCACCCCTTCGTCCTTGGGCACCTCGATCGGCGCCGTTTCGGCCAGGTTGACGTCCACCCCCACTTCGACCTTGCGCACGTCGAAGCCGCTCTCGTAGTCCAACTGGTAGATATAGCGGCTCGGCTCGCCCGTAGACTTGTCGTCGGCGTGCGAGCAATAGAGCATGTGGACGGTCTTGGCGCGCTGGATCAGGCGGTAGAAATAGTAGGCATAGACGCCCTCGTGGTGCTCGGGCGTGGGCAGCTCGTAGGCCGCACGCAGGTTGTAGGGGATGAACGACGCCTGCGCCATATGATTGCCGGGGAAATTGTCGTCGTTCATCGAAAGGATGATGACGTTTTCGAAATCGAGGTTGCGGGTCTCGAGGATCCCCATGATCTGGATGCCCTCCAGCGGCTCGCCCTCGAAGGGGATGCGCAGCGTCTGCAAGTGCCGGCGCAGCAGCGAGGTGTAGACCTCGGCCGTAAGGTCGATATCGCACTCGTCGAGCGAGTTGCGCAACTTGGTGACCTGCTCGGCGATGACCGCCAGGAATTCGACCCGCTGCCGTGCATCGTCGCCCTCGTAGGGCTGGCGCGCCACGGCGGCGACCACGTCCAGCATGTAGTCGGACAACTCGCGCCACGTCGCGGCGGGCGTAAAGATCCGTTTCAGCAATTCGTTGCGGCCCAGCCACGCGGCATCGACCGAAATGCGGCGGTCACGGACGATCTCCTCGTGCATCGTGCGCGTGAGTGCGGCGTCGCACTCGGCCACATAGGGGTGTGCGAGGATGCCGGCGACGTCGGCATGGTAGAACGTGCAGCCGTCGCCCTTGCGGCGGCGGTGGTTCTGCAACTCCACCAGACGCTCGACGAACGTGTAGGCCAGGCTCTGCCGCAGGGGGAAGCCCATCGTCACGTTCACCCGTCCGATGTCGGCGGGCAGGGCGTACAGCAACGGCAGCAACAGGTTCTCGTCGGTAAGCACCACGGCGGTCTCCTTGCCCAGCGCGGGCCTGGCGCCCGCGGCGATGCCGGAGTCTTCCTCCCTGCGGCGGCGGGCCAGATCGGCGAGGATCGCCGCGGCATACTTGCACTGCACGGCGTTCGAGACGGCGGCGACCGACACGATCTGCTTCTCTCCCCGCATGTTGTCGTGCCGAAGTTCCGTGCGGGGCGGGAACTGCGCCACGTTCGAACGCACGAACATACCCGCCTCCTGTTCGGGGTCGTCCTTATAATAAGAGTCGTAGTCCCAGTAAAAATCGGTTTCGGCCGCCGTGGCGAGGAACCCGAAAAGGCGCTTCTCGCACTCGGAAAGGGCGTTGAACCCCGCCACGACATAACGCCGGGGCTCGGGGAAGGCGAACCCGCCCCCGCGGATGCGGTCGGCGGCGGCGCGCTGCACCATGCCGTTGTAGGCGATGCCGAGCGACGAGAGACGCTCCCGGAAGCGGCGGTAGATGGGGCCGAGGGTCTTCCAGATCGCCAGAAAACGGCGTTTCTCCTCCGAAAGGTCGGCCTGCTCGCCGAACGAGGACCAGAACGAAAGGATGCGCAGCTGCGCGGGCGTGAGGTAGGAAATATCGGCTTCGATCTCCTTGATCTCCGAGATGTTGCGGAACAGCATCTGCGCGTCGATCAGGTATTTGTCGATCGTATCGAAGTCCGTGAGGAGCATGTCGCCCCAGAAATAGAACTTGTCGAAAGGTTCGTTGTGGTAGGCCGAGTAGACTTTGTAGAGCTCGGTGATGAGCCGCACGCGGTCGCCCGTATGCAGCCCCGATATTTCACCCGTCAGGTCGTCGATCGTCACCCATTCGGGCTGCCACATCGGACGCCCGGCGATACGCCCCAGGGCATCGACGAAAAACAGCCGCGCACGCCGCGACGGGAAGAGCACCGCCCGATCGGACAGTCCCTCGCCATAGCGCGCATACAGGTCGGCGGCCACCTCCTCCAGAAATCCCTTCATAGCAGTTCGGACAGCCCCGGCGACTTTCCCGGCGGTATCGTCCGCCCGGAATCCGGAAGCCCCCTTCGCATTATTGTTCCATGAGACTATTCTACGTGGCTGATCTCACCGCCCATGAACTTGGCGCCGCCGCGCACGACGGCAGGCTGCCCCTTATAGGTAATACGGGCGTTGGTCGTGGTCTTGCCGATGAACCGGTCGGTGATCCACAGCGACACGTCGGCCTTGCTCTGTGCATTGACCTCGGCCGACATCACCTCCAGCCCCGAGGCCGCGACCCTGCCCGTCGAGGCGAACAGCGTCAGGTAGCCCGCCTTGCCGGTGAGCGTCGCGCTGCTGCCGCCCGTGAGCTCCATCCTGAGATCTTTGACATCGAACGCCGCCGTGAGCGACGCCTTGCGCCCCAGGGTCAGGTCGAGCAGCACCGCATCCACCGTTCCCTCGAACACGGCTGCGGCGCCCGACAGCGAAACGGACTGCAACGTATTGTAATAGACCGTCACCTGGGTGCGGTCGGGACGGCGCGAATCATACTTCTCGCTGATACGCAGGGTTTTGTCCTTCACCTCGGCGCGGAATTTCGAAGTATAGGAGCCTTTCGTGTCGTATACGATCTTGGGGGCCTCGGTGTCGGGGACTTTCACGAATTTGATATCCAGGTCGGCATCCACCGCGACGGCCTCGAACGTGGTCAGCCACTCGTTATGTTCCGTAGGACTTGCGGCACCCGCCTCCTGTGCACGGCCGGAGGCTGCGAAAACCAGCATCACGGCGCTCAGAATCATCTTCTTCATACATTGTAGGTTTAAATACGTCGCTAAAATACAAAAATATTGCGAACCCCGGTTTGCCGTTCGGGATTTGTTTTGTACTTTTACTACCTAAAACGACATTTCGGACAGTGAGGGCGAGAATTCTGAATGCAAGCGCAGGGTCGGGCAAGACCTACCAGTTGGCGTACAAATACGTGCGCGACGTGGTCGAACAGCCCGGCATTTACCGCCACATCCTCGCCGTGACCTTCACCAACAAGGCCACCGAAGAGATGAAATCGCGCATCCTCAAGGAGATCCACCTGCTGGCCTCGGGACAGCCGAGCTCCTACCTCGACAACCTCTGCCGCGAATTGTCGCTCGATGCCGCCACGGTGCGCCGACGCGCCCGGGAGGTGCGGTCGAAGATCCTGCACGACTATTCGCGCTTCACGGTGCTGACGATCGACACCTTCTTCCAGCGCATCCTGCGCGCCTTCATCAAGGAGCTGGGCATCGACCTCAATTACAACGTCGAGATCGAAACGGCCTCGGTGCTGACCAAGAGCGCCGACACGCTCATCGAGCAGATCACCACCGACCGCGACCTGCAGCGCTGGCTCACGGACTTCGTGCAGGAGCGCATTGACGAAGGCAAGAAATGGGACATCCGCGACGGCATCCTCACGCTGGGAGGCGAGCTGTTCAAGGAGAAAAACAAGGACGCACTCTCGGCGGCCCGCCCGCGCGAGGAACTGGCGCGTATCGTGGGCGAAGCCACGGCGCACGCCGCGGCGACCAAAAAACGGATGCAGGACGCTGCGGCCGAAGCCGTGCGGATCATCGGGGACGCAGGCGCCTCGGTCGCCGACTTTCCCTACAAAGGCTCGGGCTTCGCGGCCTATTTCTACGCCGTGGCGGGCGGCAGCTTCGAGCGCTACGGAAGCCGCGCGGAGGCGGCCTGCACCAGGGACGAGGCGTGGGGAAAACCCGGCAGCACGGCACAGGGGCTGCGTCCCCGGCTGCAACCCCTGCTGCGCGAAATGTGCGGCCTCTACGATGAGAACGTCCGCGCGTGGAACACCTGCGACCTGCTGCGCGAGAACTACCGCAGCTTCGCGCTGCTCTCCGACCTCTATGCCAAGGTGCAGCAGATGTGCGACCAGGAAAACATGATGCTCCTCTCGGAGACCAAATACATCCTCTCGGAATTCATCGGCCACAACGACGCGCCGTTCATCTACGAGAAGGTCGGCAACCGCTTCGAACACTTCATGATCGACGAATTCCAGGACACCTCCGTGAAGGAGTGGGAGAATTTCCTGCCCCTGCTGCAAAACGCCATGGCGCAGAGCGAGGCGACCTCGGTGCTGATCGTGGGCGACATCAAACAGTCGATCTACCGCTGGCGGGGCGGCGACTGGAAAATACTCCACTCGCAGGCGCAGCGGGCGCTGGGCGCGGACAGCACCGAACTGGTCAACCTCACGGAAAACTACCGCAGCCTGCCCGCCGTGGTGGATTTCAACAACAAGGCCATCGGCCGCGTGGTCGAAGCCGACAACCGGGCGCTCAACGCGACGCTGGACGAAGCCGCGGCGCTGCGCCTGTCGCTCAACCCCGACGACTCGCTCAGCCGCGCCGTCTACAACCACTACCTCGGCCGCGGGTTCGACCGCCCGCTGCCCGGGGACGAACGCACCTTTTTCCGTTCGATCCGGCTGCTGTCGCCCGAGGAGGCGTTCGAGCGGATCGTCATGCGCCACGCGCTGCACGACGACAGGCAGCAGACGGCCTACCTGCAAGCCATACACGAACAGATCATCGGCTTCTGCGCCAGCAAGATCGCCGACATCGCGCTGTTCCTCGACTGGTGGGAGCAGCAGGGGCAGAACCGGTCGCTGAGCGTCGACGAGAGCGCAACGACCGTCGAGATCACGACCATACACAAGGCCAAGGGGCTCGAAAAGCGCGTGGTGCTGATCCCCTGGTGCTCGTGGCAGCTCGATCCCAAATCGGGCGGCAACGTGACGAACATCGTCTGGGCCGAGGCGCAGGGCGATGCGGGCGCCGTCGGGCGCTTCCCGGTGAAATACAAGAAGGCGATGGCCGAATCGGGCTTCTCGGCGGAGTACTACCGCGAGCTGGTCTATTCGCACGTCGACAACATCAATCTGCTGTACGTGGCCCTGACACGCGCCGCCGAGTCGCTGCACGTCTTCATCCCCCGCAAGGGCGGCAAGAGCGTCGGCGGGCTGCTGCTGCAAAGCATCGGAGCCGACGGCGACAAAGCGCTGCTCGACGGCACCGAAGGGCGCCGCACCGCGACCGAGGAGGGCGAAAGGTTCGAATTCGGGCGCTTCACGGGCCCCGTGCCCGGCGGCGGCAAAGCATCCGACAGCGTGCACGTCGTACTGGAGAACTACCCCACGGCACGCGCCGACCTGCGGCTGAGGCTCCCCTCGCAACGTTATTTCGAGGAGGAGGACGAGGTGGAACTCTCGCCCCGCAACTTCGGCATCCTGATGCACAAAGCGTTCGAGCAGGCCGACGACCGGCAACAGATCTACGAGGCCGTGCAGCGGATGCGGGACGACGGCACGCTGTCGCCCGGCGAAGCCGAAGCGCTGCGGGGGATGATCGCCCGGGTGCTGGCGCACCCCGTCGCGGGCGAATGGTTCGGAGGCGGCTGGCAGCGCGTGCGCAACGAGAACGAGATCATCGTCCCCGGCGCCGGGTCGACCCGGCGCCCCGACCGCGTGATGATCCGCGGCACGCGAGCCGTGGTCGTCGACTACAAGTTCGGAAGCCGCGACCCCGGACGCTACCGCCGCCAGGTGGGCGAATACCTCGGCCTGCTGCGGCAAATGGGCTACACCCAATGCGAAGGGTACCTGTGGTACGTGAAACTGGGGGAAATCGAAAAAGTGGAAGGATAAGATGAACGAAACCATCGTCATCATACCGCGTGCGTTCCGCCGCCGGGGAGTGTGGGTCGCCTGCACGCTCCTGCTGCGCGCAGGGCTGAATTTCCTCGGGCTGGCCATGCTGCTGCCCGTGCTGGCACTGGTGCTCGACCCCGGCAGCCTCGAGGGCGGCGGGGTACTGGCACGCGCCTACGAAGGGCTGGGCTTCGCCTCACAACGCACTTTCGCGCTGGCGGTCTGCGCGGCTGTGGTGGGCGTGATCGTCCTGAAGTGCCTGCTCGGGCTGTGGCTCGCCCGCGTCGAACGCACCTATATTTACGACCTCTACCGCACGCTTTCGCGGCGGCTGCTCGTTACCTACCACGACCGGGGGCTGCCGTTCGTCAAGGCGTCGAACTCGGCCGTACTGGCCCGCAACGTCAACGTCGTCTGCCTGGCCTTCGCGGCGGGCGTGCTCAAACCCGCCGCCGCCATCGCCGCCGAGGCGATGCTGCTCGTGCTGCTGTTCGGGGCGCTGATGTGGTACACGCCCCTCGCGGCACTGCTCGCCCTGGCGGTCTTCCTGCCCTCGATCTGGCTCTATTACGGACTGGTGCGCAACCGCATCAACCGCTACGGGGAACTGGAAAACAAGGCGCAGCGCGAAAAGGCGCGGCTCGTGGCCGAGACCTTCCGCGGCTATGCCGACATCGAGATCAACAATGCCTTCCCGATGATGCTCCGCCAGTTCGACCGGGCGATGGATCAGGTGATCCGCACGCGCCTGCGCGAAACGGCGATCGGGCTGCTGCCCCAGACCTTCACCGAGGTCGGGCTGGCCGTGGGCATGGCCCTGCTCGTGGCTCTGAGCCTCGGCGACGGCGACGGGCGGGCGCAAATGCTGTTCGGCGTATTCGCCGTGGCCGCACTGCGCCTGATGCCCTCGGTGCGCAACATCATGACCGGCTGGACGGCCATCAAATACAACCGCTACACGATCGGCATCCTGCGCGACGCCGCAGCGGACTGCCCCCCGGCGCCGGCAAACCCGGACTGCCGGGATACCCCCGGCCCGCGCAGCACCCCCGCCGCAACCGTTGCCCCCGGCAATCCCGGCAATCCCGGCAAACCCGGCAATCCCGGGAACCCCGCCGCCGATACCGCCAGCTCCCCCGAAAAGCTGCCGTTCCGGCACGAGATCGCCGTGCGCGACCTTAGGTTCCGCTTCGCGGACGGCGGGCGCGAGCTTTTTCACGGCCTTTCGCTGACGATCCGCAAGGGCGAGCGCATCGGTATCCGCGGAGCCTCGGGCGCCGGGAAAACGACGCTCTTCAACCTGCTGCTGGGGCTGTACGAGCCGAGCGGGGGTGAAATCGCCATCGACGGCACGCCACTTACGGCGGCCAACCGCCGGGCATGGCAGAACCGCATCGGGTACGTCTCGCAAAACCTTTTCATCGCCGACGGCAGCTTCGCGGCCAACGTCGCGCTGGGCATCCCCGCCGGGGAGGTCGACCGGGAGCGGGTCATGCAGGCGCTCCGCGCGGCACAGCTCGGGGAGCTGGTCGCCGGGCTGGCGAAAGGGATCGACACCCACGTCGGGGAGTGCGGCTGCCGCCTCTCGGGCGGACAGCGCCAGCGCATCGGCATAGCCCGTGCGCTCTACCGGCAGGCCGACGTGCTTTTCTTCGACGAGGCGACCTCGGCGCTCGACAGCCGTACCGAAGAGGAGATCAACCGCTCGATCGCCGGGCTCGCTGCACGGGATGCCGGGCTGACACTGGTCGTCATCGCCCACCGCGAAAGCTCGCTCGAATACTGTAACAGGATCATAACGATAGGAGAATAAAACATGGAATACCTCATAGCCGGCATACGCATCGACATCCCGCACCGGTTCACGACGGGCGCCTTCGGCATGGCGCTGGCACCGTTCGCGGCCGGAAGCAAAACGGAAACGGCCGCCGGCAGCAACCGTATGGCGGGCCCCGTGCCCGGAACGGCGACAACCGCAGCACCCTCCCCGTCGGAAACCCCGGGGACGGAAAGGAGTGCACCCCACCCTGCGACATCCCCGGCGGGCACGGCACAACCAGACCTCATCCTGCACACGGGACTGCTCGCCGGCGACACGGCCGGCTATTGCGAACTCGACGCATTCGACTTCACCGACGCCGATGCCGACTGTCGTTTCGGCCGCGACACGGAGGGCTACCTGCTTACCATGACACCCCGCGACGGCAGCGCCCCGGCACGGTTCCACAAAGCCTTCGGCAGCCCCGACGCCACGAGCGACATCACCCCGGAGCACAATCCGGCGCTGTTCCGCTTCGGGCTGTGGACGATGTTCAACATCGCCGCGCTGGAACGCCGGGCGGTAGCCGTACACTCGTCGGTGATCAGCCTGGACGGGCGCGCCGTACTCTTCCTCGGCGAATCGGGCACGGGAAAGAGCACCCACACGCGCCTGTGGCGCGAGCATATCCCCGGGGCACGCCTGCTCAACGACGACAGCCCGATCATCCGGATCGCCCCGGAAGGGGCTGCCAAAGCGGCAAGCGCTCCCGCGACAGACACGATTCCCGCCCTCCAAGGCGTTCTCGCCTGCGGGTCGCCGTGGAGCGGCAAAACCCCGTGTTACCGCAACGTGAGCAATCCGATAGCGGGCATCGTGCGGCTTTCGCAGGCACCGCAGAACCGCATCCGCCGCCTGCGTCCCATCGAAGCCATCGGGGCGCTGCTGCCTTCGTGCCCGCCGTCGTTCGCACACGACGAGCGGCTGGAAGACGCCATCTGCCGCCTCGTATCCCAAATCGTGGCGCAAGTCCCCGTCTACCACCTCGAATGCCTGCCCGATGCCGCGGCAGCCCGTCTCTCCTGCCGCACGGTATTCGGTGACGACGCCCCAAACACCCTCCGCTGATGCTGCTGACCAACCGCCTCTTCTTCGAACAGGTCGAAGCGATGCTCGCCGAAGGACACGAAGTCCAGATCCGCATGAAAGGACACAGTATGCGGCCGCTGCTGCGCAACGAACGGGACATCGCCGTACTGACCCCGATTGCGAAATATGCCCCGGCACCTGTCCCGGCAGCCGGGGCACCTGCGAATCCCGTCCCCGAAACCCGCACCGCCGACGGCAATGCCAGCACCGCCCGCCAGACCCGACTTTCGGGTAACACTCCCGGCATGGCACCTGACCAGCTCACACCCGCCTGCGGCACCCGCCATCCGGCTCCGCCGCCGAGCGGCATCAGCGCCCTGCGGCCGGGCGACGTCGTCCTGTTTCGCTGCGAAGGGCGCCATATCCTGCACCGCATCGTCGGGATCGAAACAGGCGTCCGCTGCGAAGGAAACCGTCCCGTATGCGCACCAGCCGCAGGGAATGCCCCGTCCCCTGCGGCATCCGCGGAAAACCCCGCAGAGAGGGATTCCGCCGCGGGGACACTCCGTTTCACCCTGTCCGGGGACGGTAATTACCGCACGACGGAGCATTGCCTCGGCAAGGATATCGTCGCCGTGATGACGGCTGTCATCCTGCCGTCGGGACGCATCGTCCGCACCAGCTCCCGCCGCTGGAAACGGCGGTCGCGCAGGTGGCTGGCACTCCCCCGGGGCGTGCGGCGCTTCGTCCTCCGGGTCATGTGGCGGTTCGGAATCCGGTAACCGGAGACCGGACGGCCGATAAATGCGGTTCCCGGGAAACGGCAGTCTGCAAAAAAGCACTCCAGACCGGCCAACGAAACAGCCGCCCCGGAGTGCGTCTGTTTCCAGCACAAAGCGTTACGCTTCATCGAATTCCCGCAGCTCGCGGATACGCCGCTGCAGGTCACGGATACGCCCCCACTCATGACGTGTTATCACGATGCAGGCAACCGCCGTCAGCGAGAGCAGGGCGGCGACCGTCCACCACATGCCATGCGCCGTATAGTAGCCCGCCGCATACAGCAGCATGCCTGCAACGAACAGGATTACGACGACATACTGGAAAATATAATACGCTCCGGCAAAGGCCGCATAGCGGGTCATGCGGTGTTCACACTCGACGATATCGGCATCGCAGCGCGACACCCGCAGCAGCAACCACAGGGAAAAGAACGAAGGGAGCAGACATAAAAGGTAGCCCGCCACGACCCACCAGATGAAAATATCGGATACTCCGCGGAATTTGCCGATTGCGACACATAGCGGGACAACCGCCACACCCAACAGCAGCATGAACTGTACATAGTGCAAGTACGAACCGACACGTCCCCGCAGCATACGTTCCATATCCTGCCGCCGGATCACCTGCTCCCGGTCGAGCCGTTCCGAGAGTACTTTCCATTTGAGTTTCAACTCTTCGAGTTCCATAATTCCTGAATTTTACCGGTTATACATTTTACGCAGTTTGCAGCGGATACGGGTCAGTTTCACGGCCACATTACCGGGAGACAGGCCCGTGATGGCGGCGATCTCCCCGGCGGGATGTTCTTCGAGCCACAGCAGGATCAGCGCCCGGTCGAGCCGGCCCAAGCGTGAGATCACCGCATACAGTTCGTCGAGCTGCTCGCGGGCCTGCATATCGTCGTCGCACGCCAGGTCGACCGAAAGGCGCACGCTTTGCGGACGCCGCATCCGGCGGCGGACAAACGAAATGCAGGTATACAATGCGATGCGGTATACCCACGTGGCTGTTGTGCTCTCTCCCCGGAAATCGGGGAATCCCCGCCACAGAGCCAGCACGACCTCCTGAAAATAATCGTCGATCTGCCCGCGCCCGGGTGCATAGACATAGCACACTTTGTAGATTATGCGTTTGTGATGCTCGATAAGTTCGATGAACCGCTGTTCCGTATCCATGTTTCAGCATTTTACCCCAATAGTCGCCAGGGAGTGCAAAAAAATTACGGTTGCCGATAGAAAAAGGCCGCAACCACGGTGGGTTTCGGCCTTATCGAATATATGGCGGGGCGCATCGCACCCCTTGGTGACAGATTACTCGCCCAGCGCAAAACGCTTGTAAGCGACAACCGTAGCCTCCTGGTCCGCCTTGTGGATGAACTCGGCGATCGTCTCCTTCTCGCCTACCACCGGCTGGTTCAGCAGCGTGTTCTCCTCGAAGAACTTGCGCATCTTACCCTCGGCGATCTTCTCGAGGATAGCCTCGGGCTTGTTGGCGTTCTTGGGATCCTGCTTCATGGCCTCGACGGCGATCTTACGCTCGTGCTCCACGATCTCCGCGGGGCAGTCGGCCTCCGAAATCGAAACCGGAGCCATCGCCGTAGCCTGCATGGCAACGGTGTGGGCGACCTCGGCGGGAACCTCCTTGTTGAAACCGAGGATCGTACCGAGCTTCTTGTTGAAGTGCACGTAAGCAGCGCAGTAGGGAGCCTCGATGCGGGCATAGTATGCCAGTTCGATCTTCTCGCCCGTCTGTCCCGATTTCTCGGTCACCATCTCTTCGACGGTGTGGCCTTCGGCGTTCTTCGAAGCCATCAGGGCGTCGCGGTCGGCGGCGTCGCTGTTCACGGCAACCTCCAGCATCGCGTTGGCCGATGCGGTATATTCTGCATTCTGAGCCACGAAATCGGTCTCGCAGGCCAGGCAGAGAAGGTAAGCCTTCCGGCCTACGATCTTCGTAACGACGACACCCTCGGTAGCGGTGCGGTCGGCGCGCTTGGCAACGACGAGCTTGCCTTTCTCGCGGATAATGTCCTGAGCACGCGCAAAGTCACCTTCGGCTTCGATCAGGGCATTCTTACAGTCCATCATACCGGCACCGGTCATCTTGCGGAGCTTCATTACATCAGCAGCTTTGATTTCCATAATAATTTTCCTTTCTTTTTATTGTTAATTGATTTCCCCAAAAGGCGATTACTCGGCCTTGGCCTCGGCTACCGCTTCCGCAGCGGCCTCTTCGGCTACTGCTTCAACGGCTGCTGCTTCGGCTACAGCTTCAACTGCTGCTTCGGCTGCGGGCTCCTCGAACGGAGTCTCCACAGCTGCGACAACCTCGGCTACGGCGGCCTGCTCGGCATCGATGGCTGCCTTCACGGCCTTCTTGATGCGGGGCTTGCCCTCCTTCTTCACGGGAGCGTCGGCACCTGCCTCAGCCTCCTGGGCTTCCTTCTCCTTTTCGAGCTTACGCTCCTCGGTACCCTCGGCGATTGCGGCGCACATGGCTTCGAGCACCACGGCAATCGACTTGGTTGCATCGTCATTTGCAGGTATAACGTAATCAATGTCGGTCGGATCACAACAAGTATCTACCATTGCAAATACGGGGATGCTCAGGCGTTTTGCCTCCCTTACGGCGTTGGCCTCCTTCTGCACGTCGACGACGAACAGGGCGGCCGGCAGGCGCGTCAGGTCGGCGATCGAGCCGAGGTTCTTCTCGAGCTTCGCGCGCTGGCGGGAAATCTGGAGCTTCTCACGCTTGGAGAAGTTAT
>ENA-ORCM01002441-ORCM01002441.1-human-gut-metagenome-genome-assembly--contig:-NODE-2441-length-13478-cov-3.959481_pt1 | contig 13478 bp, 9 predicted proteins | sample MGYA00242906_ERZ507928 | MGnify/ENA primary metagenome ERZ507928 (study PRJEB26167, sample SAMN06115497) | human gut metagenome | host: Homo sapiens | place: China:Shanxi | collected 2015-05-07...
GGGATTTCCATAACTGCCACCTGTAACAGGGGACCGCCCTCTGCTTCTGTACCTGTCTCTGCTACAGTCTCTGTGGGAGCTTCTGCCACTTCCTGGGTCTGTACTTCCTGGGTCACTTCTTCGTTGGTGTTCTCCACAATTACCTCTTCCTCACCGCAGGCTGTCAAAGACAATGCCAGTACCAGTCCCATTGCGCATGCAAAATATTTTTTCTTCATAATTGTTTCCTCCTTCTTACAACAGTTCTCTGTTGTCTGAAGATAGTGTACCTTATTTTTTCCATTTATGACCGTTTTTGACACCAATCGACCCAAATATGACATGAAACGACCGGAGAAAAAATTCTCCGGTCGTTTTATGCTAAAAATGTCTGGTTTTTACGAAAGAAATAGGAAAAAAATTTGTCTTTCAGTTCCGAATATTTTCCATGCGGAATCGGGATCTGGGTACCGTCCGACAGGATCACTGCTTTGTTAGATATGCTCTTTACATAATCCATATTGATCATATATGACCTGTGGCAACGGACAAAGCATTCATAATCCTTCAACTGTTCGCACAAATCGTCCAGTTTACCAACGCTGTCCAGTACTTCTCCGTCCTCTTTGTGAAGCAGCAGATTCCTCCCCGTTACCTCGCAATACTTCAGTTTGTCCAGTTCCAGCCTTGTGATTCCCGTCTTACATCGCAGGATCAGACTGTTCTTTTCATTCTTGAGGCACTCCCTGAGTACCGAATCCATCAATCGGTAGAAGCTCTCCTGCCAGATAGGCTTCAACTGATAAAAATAGGCCCCCACTTCATAGGAATCCACAGCGTATTCCGAAGAGGATGTCAGATAAATGATCTTCACCGAAGTATCATACTTACGGATCTCTCTGGCGGCACTGATTCCATCCTGTCCTGGCATCAGAACATCCAGAAATATAATATCCAGCCGGGTCCCCCGCTCTACTTCCGACAGCAATTCCAGCGGACTGTGAAATGCTGCATAAGTAATATCCTGATTCCGTTCTACCCGATATCTGTCCATCAGAACGCTTAATTCTTTAAGTACTGACAGATCGTCATCACAAAAAGCTACTTTTATCATGATTCTTCCTTTGCCGCACAAACCGATGCAGCTCATTCGTTTTATCGTATGTGTCTTGACATGTTTTTCTACGCTTATTACAATAATTATATCCGTACATCGATGTACGATGCAAGGATAATTTTGAGAAAGGCATATTTTTGATGTCATCAAACGAAGAAAACGGAAAAAGTGAAAAAAGACTGATGTCCATCGGAGAAGTCTCCAAAGCGATCGGCATCACCAGAAGAATCATATTGAACTACGAAGCCAAAGGTCTCCTGCTTCCGGATAAAAAAGAAGGAACTGCCGGGAATCGCTATTATACCCCGGATTCCATCTCCCTGATCCGCTCCATCCGGGTACTGCAGAATTTAGGGCTGTCCCTGGATGAGATCTCCTCCTATTATAATGGATCCACGGATCTGGAACCATTGATCGAACGTCTGGAAGCCTTACGAGACGGCCTGACGCAGAGTATCGAGAAGTTAAAGCAACGTACTGCGTCCCCGGCTGCTTCCGTGATACAGTTTCTTACCCTCCCCGCCCAGACGGTGTACTGCCGCAAGGGGGCTTTTAACGGAGTGGAAGAACGCAAAGAATTCCTGCGGGAGGTCTTTATGGAAGCCATTCATCTGTACGGCTCCGACAGCAGTAAGCGGATGTTTTTCATTGAGTACAATCTGGAACATCCGGAAGAATTCACCTGTTGTATCTCCGTACCTCCTGCCAGCAAGGGAGAACATGTGGTGCATCTGCCGGAGCAGAAAGCTCTCGGCATCTTCTATCACGGCTGTTACGAATCACTCCCGGATGCCCGTAGAGAACTGTCTGCCTACGCAGCTGCGCAGAATCTGTCTCTGTCAGGCACGGTACGGCATACTTATCTGGAAGGTCCTCCCCAGCATAAGGATCCGGCGAATTTTATCACTCAGGTGGCTCTTGTTTTACAATGATTCAGTCAAACAGGATTTCCTCCACCGTTACGAACTGAAAGCCTCTTTTCTGTAGAATATCCACTACTTCCAGTGCTGCGGTGACAGAAGTCTCATAATAATCATGCATCAGAATAATATCGCCGTCCCCCGCCTTCTCCACCACTTTGGACGCAATACAGTCTGCATTGTTGGAACACCAGTCCAGAGGATCGATATTCCACAGAACCGGGAACATATTCAGTTCTTTCTCAAAGCTTTTGTCCCAACTGCCGTAAGGCGGCCGGACAAAGCTTATTTTCTCCCCTGTGATTTCTTCGAGAATTTCATTGGTCTGCACCAGCTCCTCCCGAAAGGTCTCCCGGTTGCGGGAAGTGAGCTGTATGTGACTATAGGTATGGTTCCCGATCAGATGTCCTTCGTCCTGTTCTCTCCGGATAATGTCCGGGTAATTCTCCGCATTCTCTCCCGTCACGAAAAAAGTAGCTGCCACTCCCCGCTCCTTCAATCCATCCAGAAGCTGTTCCGTATACTTCGGATGCGGCCCGTCGTCAAAGGTCAGCGCGATCTTTTTCGGTTCTCCTGATGTCCCGCACACGCCGGTGTCTGTTTCTATATAGGTTCCATATGATTTCTGCTCTGCGTATCGTTCCGTTCCCACTGCCAGACACAAGATTCCCAGAAGCATGTCAAAGATCAGAATTCCCGCCAGTACTTTTTTCATTTCAAGCCGTCCGTTTCACGCTTTCACAGAAAATATATGCATTCTCAAAAGTGACCATTCCTGCTGCCGCAATAAAACATGCTTGCAAAAAAGGAGACCCGAGACTCTCATCTCCCGGATCTCCTCTGTATGTTACTTTTTTATTTATACTCAGATCTTGAATACGGAAATCTCGTTCTTAAGTCCTTCCATATTCTCATCCAGTACACTTGCAGTAGTGCTCAGCTTCTCCACATGGTTCAGAAGCTTATTGGCCACATCGTTGACGGTCTCGGCACTGCCTGCGGTCTCTTCAATGATATCGGAGATATTCTTCACGGCTGCCACAGCAGCGCTACGCTCACCGTCTGCCTTCTCCGTGCTTACCACGATATCTTTCAGTCCCTCGATCAGCTGGCCCATACGCTCCTGCATCTCGCGGAATACTGCGATCACTTCTTCCACAGCTTTGGTCTGGAGTTCTACCATTGCTTTCGCCTGGCTTGCACTCTCCACGCTGTTCTGGGTCTGGGCTGTAATGTTGGCCACATTGTTGCGGATCTCGCCGGCTGCCTTTGCAGAATCATCTGCCAGCTTACGGATCTCTTCTGCTACTACAGCGAAGCCTCGTCCAGCCTCTCCCGCTCTGGCTGCCTCGATAGAAGCATTCAATGACAGCAGGTTGGTCTGCTCTGTGATCTCTGTGATCGTAGCTACGAAACTGTTGATGATCTCAGATTCCTTGCGAAGAGATTCGATACTCTCACTCACTTTCACAGTCATCTGTGTTGTCTCGCCAGCACGATCACCCAGTACCTGTACGATCTCCATTCCCTTGTTGATCATGCCTTCCGTCTCGCCTACCAGCTTCTCCACACGTTCTACCACATGGCTGACTTCCTGGATCTCATTGGAGAGGATATCGGTCTTCTCCACGCACTCCTGTGCATGTCTGGACTGTTCTTCCATACCTTCGTTGATCTCACCGATGGCACGGGTAATATCCTGTGAATACTCATGAATCAGTTCAGAAGCCTGTCCCACGTTCTGTGCAGACACTTCCAGCTCTCCGGTAGCATTGCTTACCTGATTGACCAGCTTCTTCGTATTCGTGATCATGTTGGTAGCCGAGCCTGCCAGATCCTGGAACTCATCATGTCCCTTGGCAGATACGGTAACCGTCAGATCACCCTTCGCCACATCACCGAACTTTCTGGAAATGCGTCTCATGTTATTCTCAATACCTGCAGTGATAAAGATACCTACGATCACTACGATCACACATGCCAGGATCACCAGACCGATGGTCATGTTGCGGATCTCGGTAGCCTGACTGGTCACTACTCTCATAGGTACCAGTGCACAGGTGGTAAAGCCGATATCTGCACTGTGGCTGTAAATGAAAAGATACTTCTCACCCTGGAAATCTACCTCCGCAGTACCTGCATCCGCTACTGCCTCACCCATGACAGCTGTATAATACTCCTGTCCGGAGAATACATTTCCCTCTTCCGGAAGGACACTTTCTTTTCCTTCTTCTACATTCTCAACAACCAGTTCTCTGCCTCCGGGAGTTACAAATCCGATGATACTGCCGTCTCCGATATCGATCTCTTCCATGAAATCCGTAATAGCAGAAGGCTTGATATCGATGACAACGCAGGCATTGTTCGACTGGCTCATCATTTCGAAGGCCATAATATAATCTTTTTCGGTCTCCGTTACCTTTTCATCCAGTACAGGATGACTGTCGATCCACTGCGGGATACTTCTTCTGCCTTCCCCGCTTGCCACGTCTTCCTTGTACTCATCCAGGAAACCGTCCACACCGGATGAAAGCTTAGTGGACAGAAGGTTTACTCCCTTCTTGGGAATAATGTGCATGTGGCTGATGAACGGGTTGGAGGTCTGCACCGACAGAAGGTTGGACTTCGTAGATGTCAGGAAATTCAACTTATCCACGGGATTATCTTCGAACATTCCCAGGAAATATTTCCGCAGATCATCATCGTAAGCATATTTCAGACCCTCTGAGCGGATAAAATCACAGCTCATATTCAGATTTTCCGTGGCCATACGCATCGTCTGTAATGTGGAATCGGTGAATTTCTCGCTTAATCCTTCTGCGGATTTCTGGTATGCTGACACACCGATGATCACCATAAACACAATAGGCACCAGGAAACATACAACGATCTTGTTGCGGATGCTGAGCAGTTTCGAGCTCTTTCCACTCTTTTTCTGCTTCGGAGCCTTTTGCTTCTTCTCCGCAGATGCCTTCTTTCCCTTCACTGCTTTTTCAGGCTTCGGCTTCTTTTCGGAAGTCGTCTCTTTTTTCACCGTAAAAAGAGATTTCTTTGGTTTTTCAACATTCGTACTCATTTAATACCCTCCGGTACTTGTTATACATATTTAGAATTATAGCATAATAATTACCAGAATGGAACAACATTTTCTGTCATTTGCTACGCTTTTTGTATATTTTTAGTTAAAATTTATCTTCGTCAGAAAGGTCTCAGGGAACTTCTCTTCCTCCGCCAGATTTAGGATACGTATCTGCAATTCCTGCCGTTTTCGAAGGTCATCCCCACCATCTGGCAATGTTCCTTCCGCCGTTTGCTTTCCACCTGCTGTAAGGATCCGACTGCCCACCATGGCTGCACCGCTCAGTGCCGTATTGCCGCCGGTCACCGTGCAATCTGCCAGTTCTTCCGGAAGCAGCCCGATAGCCACAGCCGCCTTCGGATCCAGATAATAACCGAATCCTCCCGCCAGCACCACTTTCGAAATGTCCGAAAATCTTATGCCATAGCTGTCCGCCAGAATCTCAATGCCTGCGGCAATGGCTCCTTTTGCCAGCTGCACTGCACGCACGGACTCCTTCGTCACCAGCACATCGCCGATACGGACTCCTTTCGTAAAATAAGGTTCCTTCAAAAGACCCTGTCCGTCCATCAGCCCCTCTTCCAGAAGTTTTTGTAACAGTCTCACCATATCCGCGCCCCAGATGCCCCGGTTGGCTCCGCCTTCGAAGGCAGGGCCTGCCGCCGTGGCACAGGCATGTAATCTGTGCCGGTTTCCCAGTGCCATCTCCCCGTTGGTTCCAAGATCGATGAGCAGGGTGGAGGCCTCCTGTTCCAGCATTCCACTGGCCAATATTCCGGCAGTGATATCGCCGCCTACAAAGGCTGACAATCCCGGTATGATATGACAGGCCACTCCTGCAATTTCTGTCTCCACTGCGCCGCTATGACTGACTGTAAAAGGTGCTTTGCCCAGTTCCTCCGGATTCCAGCCCATGAGCAGATAGGTCATGGTGGTATTTGCCGCAACGACCATCTGCAGAGTCTCCTGCGGCTGCAGCTTTTTGGAAAAACGCTGCACTCCTTTTTCCATGAGGTCACGGACTTTTTTCTGCATATCTGCCGCTTTTCCCGGATCCTTTGCTGCCTCTATCCGTGAGAGCACATCGGCACCATAGCTGACCTGGGGATTCACACTGGGAAAGCTGTCCACCACTTTACCGGTCATGTCATACAACTGCATGGCAATGGTAGTGGTACCAATATCCACAGTCATCAGCCGTTTACCGTCCGGATTTTGTAATGTTAACGGAGGAAGTTCCAGCTTTTCCGTCACCACCTGCATCCCCCGGATCACTCCTGGACATCTGCCACAACCGGTACAGATCAGGCATCTGGTTCCCTTTTTTCCTGTGGGATTGGTACTGCTCGTATTATACAAACTGATTCCTCTCTTCATCGTAATGATAGTCAATGGCTGCCAGTTTATCTGTGATCTCCTGTTCCTTCACATCCAGATCATCGCAGAGTTGTTTCAGGCTTCCGTAGAAATCACGGAGTTTTAAATTTATAAAGCTTAATAACATTACGGGATCCTGTGGTATCATAACGTTTTCCTCTCTTTTCCTGTTTTTGACAGAGTTATATTGTAAACGAAAGGAGCAAAAATGACAAGTATCATCATCTTTGCTCCTGTTTTATTTTACAGATTATTGATTTTTCGATCCTTTTTCGCACTTGGCGGCCAATTGATCATTCTCCACGGTAATGACAATGGTATCGCCTTCTTCTACCTGATCTGCCAGGATCATCTTGGCTGCCAGGGTCTCCACGTACTTCTGGATATAACGCTTCAAAGGCCGTGCACCGTAGACCGGATCATAAGCATTGTCCACGATATACTGCATAGCTTCCTCCGACAGACGGATGGTCAGCTGCTTATCCTCCAGACGTCTGTTCAGATCGGCAATGATCAGATGAATGATGCCGCCGATATTGTCCTTGGTCAGAGGCTTGAACAGGATCGTCTCATCCAGACGGTTCAAAAACTCCGGACGGAAATGTGCCCGCAGATCATTCATGACTGCTGCCTCTGCTTCCGGCTTGATGGTACCGTCTTCATTGATACCGTCCAACAGATAACTTGCGCCGATGTTGGAGGTCATGATCAGAATGGTATTCTTGAAGTCCACCGTACGTCCCTGAGAATCCGTGATACGGCCGTCATCCAGTACCTGTAACAGTACATTGAATACATCGGGATGTGCCTTCTCGATCTCATCGAACAGTACCACGCTGTAAGGTTTTCTCCGGACAGCTTCGGTCAGCTGACCGCCTTCATCATATCCTACATATCCGGGAGGCGCTCCGATCAGACGAGAGACAGAATACTTCTCCATGTACTCACTCATATCGATACGCACCATATTATTCTCATCGTCGAACAGTGCTGCCGCCAGACTCTTGGCCAGCTCCGTCTTACCGACACCGGTAGGTCCCAGGAACAGGAAGGAGCCGATGGGCTTGCTGGGATCCTTGATCCCCGCTTTGGGACGGATGATGGCTTCGGTGACTTTGGTCACACCCTCGTCCTGACCCACCACACGTTTGTGCAGTTCTTCGTCCAGATGGAGGGTCTTGTTACGCTCACTCTCGGTCAGTTTGGCTACCGGAATGCCGGTCCAGCGGGAAATAATCCTTGCGATCTCTTCCTCCGATACTTTTTCATGTACCAGAGACAGATCGGATTCTCCTACCTTATCCTCTTCCTGTGCCAGCTGCTTCTCCAGTGCGGGCAGTTCGCTGTATTTTAATCTGCCGGCCTTTTCATAGTCTCCTTCCCTCTCTGCGATCTGGATCTCATTATTCATGCGGTCTCTCTCTTCCCGCAGTTTGGAAAGTTTATCCACGGATGCCTTCTCGTTATCCCACTGTGCCTTTTTAGTGTTGAACTGATCCTTTAACTCTGCCAGTTCCTTCTGCAGATCTGCCAGACGTTCCTTACTGATCCGGTCATCCTCTTTTTTCAGAGCGGTCTCCTCGATCTCCAGCTGTGTCACCTTACGCTGCAGTTCATCCAGCTCCGTAGGCATACTGTCCATCTCGGTCTTGATCAGGGCGCAGGCCTCATCCACCAGGTCAATGGCCTTATCCGGCAGAAATCTGTCGGTGATATAACGGTTGGAAAGCACGGCTGCACTTACCAGTGCGTTATCCATGATCTTGACACCGTGATATACTTCGTAACGATCCTTCAGTCCACGCAGGATAGAGATCGTATCCTCCACGGTGGGTTCTTCTACCATAACCGGCTGGAAACGACGTTCCAGAGCGGCATCTTTTTCAATATACTGTCTGTATTCATCCAGTGTGGTGGCACCGATACAGTGCAGTTCACCACGGGCCAGCATGGGCTTCAACATATTGCCCGCATCCAATGCGCCGTCGGTCTTGCCGGCACCGACAATAGTATGCAGTTCATCGATGAACAGAATGATCTGTCCGTCACTGTTCTTCACATCATCCAGTACGGCCTTCAGACGTTCCTCGAATTCACCTCTGTATTTGGCACCGGCTACCAGTGCGCCCATATCCAGTGCGAAGATCTTCTTATCCTTCAATCCCTGAGGGACATCGCCCTTGACGATACGCTGTGCCAGACCCTCCACCACGGCGGTCTTACCGACACCGGGTTCACCGATCAGCACGGGGTTATTCTTTGTCTTACGGGACAGGATACGTACCACATTACGGATCTCGCTGTCACGTCCGATGACGGGATCCAGCTTCTGGTTCCTTGCTTTCTCCACCAGATCCTGCCCGTATTTTTCCAATGTATCATAGGTTGCTTCCGGGTTGTCACTGGTGACTCTCTGGTTGCCTCTTACGGTAGACAATGCCTGCAGGAAACGTTCTCTGGTGATGCCGTATTCCTTCCAGATCTCGGCGATCTCCTTGTTGGGATTCTTGATCATGGCAAGGAACAGATGCTCTACGGAGACATATTCGTCACCCATCTGTTTTGCTTCGTCCGATGCGCTGACCAGTACCTTGTTCAGATACTGACCGACATAAGGCTGACCACCCTGCACCTTTACTCTCTTCTCCAAAGCCTGTTTTGCACGGTTTACAAAATGATCCTTCTGGATCTCCATCTTTTCCACAAGCTTTAAGATCAGACTGTCATCCAGCGTCAGCAGACTGTACAGCAGATGTTCCTGTTCGATCTCCTGATTGCCATATTCCATGGCGAGCTTTTCACAGCCATTGACTGCTTCTATGGATTTCTGTGTAAATTTATCAATATTCATAATCGTTCGCCTCCTCACATAAGGTTATGCAATTTGCAACTATTCAGAGCCATTAAATATTGCCTGAGCTTTGTTGATTGCTTGCATTCATAAAAAGCTTTGGCAATATTTATTTGGCGAGGTAGCCTCAATGAGCAAAAAGGAAGCTGTGTAACAGCGTTTTGCGAATGAGGCTCTGAATAGTTGCTTTATTTATTTTCTTACTCGCGAACAGATTCACAGGCTTTCTGTCTCATCTGTTCTATAGTTAATATAACACATAGTCAGAGAAAATCAATTAAGAAATTATAAACTTTATATGGAATCTTTCGAAAATTATTTTCCATTCACGCGAAAGATTAATGCCGTTAGGAGAAAAATCACTCTCCAGATACTCATTTTTCACAATTTAAGTATCTATGCCTGAAATTTTTCTGTATAGACCCATACGCCACATATATTCCTGAAATATTGCATTGAAAAGTACCTGCGGATCACTTTTTTCTCTATAGACCCAAAATAGCGCCGTCCGGTGTCGTGTTTGCAAAAACACGGCATCTTGGCAGCGCCATTTCTCTTTTTCCGTTATTGTAACCTACAGTAACACTTTATTTTTCGGTAACGCCCTTTACTTCATATCCTGCGTCAACTACAGCCTTGGTCAGTACTTCGTCTGCCACATCAGAAGCCAGTTCCACAGTAGCATTCTTCTGCTCCAGGCTCATGGTTACGGCCTTTACGCCCTCTACGGCCTCCAGTGCCTTCTGTACGGTCCCGGTGCAGTGGTTGCACATCATTCCTTCGATACTGATTACTTTTGTCATTTTGTTTGTCCTCTCTTTCTCTTCTTTGCTATTTTGCTCTGCGGGGGCTTCCAGTATGCACTGTTCTCCCTCCACAGCTGCCTGCGTTGTCTCCTGTTTCGTCCGGGCTGCTTCCGGCGTTCCTGTTTTCAGCGGAGTAAATCCGCTCTTAAAGCCTCTCAGCCGCAGGGCATTTCCCACGACAAAGATACTGCTTAAACTCATGGCTGCCGCGCCGAACATGGGATTCAGACGGATTCCAAAAGACGGGTACAGCACACCGGCTGCCAGAGGGATGCCGATGCAGTTGTAGAAGAAAGCCCAGAACAGATTCTCCTTGATGTTGCGGATCACGGAACGGCTCAGTTTCATGGCCGTCACGGCATCCCGCAGATCATTTTTCATCAGAATAATATCTGCGCTCTCCATGGCTACATCCGTGCCTGCACCAATAGCCATGCCTACATCTGCGGCTGCCAGTGCGGGGGCATCGTTGATGCCGTCACCGATCATGGCTACCTTATGGCCCTGACGTTTCAGCTCGCTGACCTTTTTCTCCTTATCCTGCGGCAGTACTTCTGCCACGACCTCAGAGATACCCAACTTCTGTCGTACAGCTTCTGCAGTACGGCGGTTGTCTCCGGTCAGCATGATGACTTTTACACCCATTTTCTCCCAGACACGAATAGCTTCATAAGAAGTGGCCTTAACAGTATCCGCCACGCCGATGACTCCTAAGAATCTTCCTTCCTGTGCCACAAGGAGCGGTGTCATGCCTTCGTCCGCCATCCGGTTCAGACCTTCTGTGGCTTCCTCCGGCAGAGTGATATGATTCTCCTGCAGAAAGGCAAGGTTACCTACATAGAATTTTGTACCGGCAGGAATTATCACGCTGCTGGCACCCGATACTGTATTTCTCGCCATCTGGTTCTGTTCCGTTGTCTTGCCGGAGCCATCTGTGGTGTCGTTCTGTTTTCCGGCATAAAATACCGCCGTAGGGCCGTCATTTTTTACTGATTCTACCGCACGGAATTCTGCTGCCAGTGTACCTTCCACGCCACGGCCGAAGGTTGCCTTGAAATCCACGATCTCGGGAATTGCCAGACCGAACTGCTCTGCCCATTCCACTACAGCTTCCGCCAGCGGATGCTCACTTTTTTTCTCAAGAGCTGCTGCGATCTGCATCATGGCATCCATCGGGAAGTCGCTCTGATAACCGCCTGCTTCTTCTACCTTTAACTTACCGCTGGTGATGGTTCCGGTCTTGTCCAGTACCACAGTGTCAATCTCTTTGGCCTGCTGCAGGGCCTCACCCGTCTTGATCAGGATACCATTGCTGGCACCTACGCCGGTTCCCACCATGATAGCCACGGGTGTTGCCAGTCCCAACGCACAGGGGCAGGAAATTACCAATACGGCAATGGCTGTGGAAATGGCAAACTCCGCGGTAGCACCGCTTATCAGCCACACGATCAGGGTGATCAGGGAAATGGTCATGACCGTCGGCACGAATACACCGGCCACCTTATCTGCCAGCTGTGCAATGGGAGCCTTGCTGGCACTGGCCTCTTCCACCAGACGGATGATCTGTGCCAGTGTTGTGTCATCGCCAACACGATCCGCACGACATTTTAAGAAGCCCGCCTTGTTCACGGTAGCGGAGACCACATGGTCACCTGCCTGTTTCTCCACCGGAACACTTTCACCAGTGATGGCCGCTTCATCCACACTGGAGTTGCCTTCTAACACGATACCGTCCACCGGTACCAGACTTCCGGGCTTTACCAGAAAAATATCGCCTTTCTGCAGGCTCTCCGTGGGCACTTCCTTTTCCTGTCCGTCCTCGGTCACAAGAATTGCCACCTTGGGAGCCAGATTCATCAGCTTGGTGATGGCTTCACTGGTCTTTCCCTTGGAACGGCTCTCCAGATATTTTCCAACGGTGATCAGAGTCAGGATCGTACCGGAGGATTCAAAATACAGATCGTGGGCATAATGCTCTACCACTGCCATGTCACCGTAGCCTAAGCCATAGCTGATCCGGTACATGGCGAAAATGCCGTACACCAGTGCCGCGCCAGATCCCAGAGCGATCAGGCTGTCCATGTTCGGACTGCGGTGCGCCAATGTTTTGAAACCTACAGAGAAAAACTTCCGGTTCACATACAGAATCGGCAATAACAGTAAAAACTGCGTCAATGCAAAATTCATGGCATTGGCATTGCCGTGCATCGTGTTTACGATAAATGCCGGAACCGGAATTCCGAACCATTCTTTCAGCATATGGTGCATAGACACATACATTAACGGGATCAGGAATCCAATGGAGATTCCCAGACGCCATTTCATGGCTCTTGCGTCTGCATCCAGCTTCTGCTGTAGCTCCTGTTTGCCATCGGCTGTGGACTTTCCTGTACTTCCCGCATTCCCGGAAGTGCTCTGTCCGCCTGCACCTGCCACACTGCCTTCGGTCATTACCGAAGCACCGTAGCCTGCTTTCACCACAGCATCTATGATCTCCGCCGAAGTGATCTTCGTCTCGTCATAAGTTACATCCATAGTCTCCGTCAGCAGATTTACGGATGCTTTTTCCACATTTTCCAGCTTGTTTACTGCCTTTTCCACATGGGAAGAACATGCGGAACAGGACATTCCTGTAACATGATATCTTTCCTTCATAATACCCTTGCCTTTCCATGACCTGCAAAGTCTCCGGTGCTTTGAATGCACCGCAGTAGCACAAATTTACAGGTTTATCTGCGACCATTCCGCCGCTTATTTCAATTTCTTCACAAGTTCCACTGCCTCATCTACTACAGCAGTATTCCCCTTCTGGATCTCTTCCACCACACAGGTCTCCATATGTTCCTTCAGGATTGCATAGCCAAAGGCCTGTAAAGCACTCTCCACGGCAGCTACCTGTGTGAGAATATCACCGCAGTAACGGTTCTCTTCCAGCATCCGGCTGATACCGTTTAACTGTCCGCTCATACGGCTTAAACGGTTCTGTAATTGTTTTCTTTCTTTTTCGGAGCGGGGCGTTGCCTTCTGGTGACAATGACAACATTCCATGCCTTTTTCTCCCATTTTTTCTTCCTTTTGTTCTGCCATAATTTTCCCCTTCCTGAGCCTCCGGCACCGGAATCCGAATTTTCCAGAATCTTCCCGGTTCTACACATATGCTGTTTCCGGCCTGCATATCAGTGCACGCAACATGCTGCCGGATCTTTCGTTGCAGCCATACGCAAAATACCCTACAGGGGTATCTTGTTTTCTTCTACAAGATATACCCCCATAGGGTATTTGTCAAGAGGTACTTTCTAATTCCTGCCAGTTCACCTCTGACCAAAACAGATCCTTACGATCTGCATCT
>ENA-ORCM01002448-ORCM01002448.1-human-gut-metagenome-genome-assembly--contig:-NODE-2448-length-13417-cov-8.163418_pt1 | contig 13417 bp, 10 predicted proteins | sample MGYA00242906_ERZ507928 | MGnify/ENA primary metagenome ERZ507928 (study PRJEB26167, sample SAMN06115497) | human gut metagenome | host: Homo sapiens | place: China:Shanxi | collected 2015-05-07...
TAATCACAGATGGCGGCTATAATCCACAGTAGAATTTGCCATTCTCCCTGCAATATGGCACCCGTAATCCAAAAGACATCACAGCAGACCGATTCTCATATATCTCCAAAGTCAGACCATTCAGACGCATAAACGCAACCTTTTCGTTTGCTTCGGCATTTATTGTGCGGAGAACCGCTTCAAAGCCTAATGATTTATAGAACTTTACCGTTTCTTCAATATCATTTATGGGAATACCAATATGCTGTAAACCCGTAAAATTATCGGTTATATTCATAAACGTTCCTCCCCCAGCTTTTCACAAACTGCTTCCATATCAGGCATTGCAGGGATAGCACCATAGCTTTCCACACACAGGCTTGCAGTCGCATTCCCGAAATCAGCAAAGCTATATGCTTCGGATAATGTAACGTTTTCCGGAGCTTTTCCGCTCTTTGCAAGGCTGTATAAAAATCCTCCCCAGAATGCATCGCCTGCGCCTGTGGCATCAATAGCCTTGTTCTTAAAACCGCTTACGAGGTTTCCTCCCTCTGCGGTTCTCACATAAGCACCATTTTTCCCGAGAGTGACCGCCGCAATTTTCACTCCCTGTGAGATCAGTTTTTCAGCAGCACATTCATAGTCAGCTTCGCCTGTAAGAAGCTCTGTTTCTTCATCTGAAATTTTCATAATATCGGCATACTTTATTATGCTTCTCATCTGCTCCACCGCCTGAGCTTCGCTGTTCCATAGTGACTCTCTGTAATTGGGATCATAAGAAATGATTATGCCGTTTTCCTTAGCTTTTTTGACTGCAAACATAGTTGCTCCTCTGCAAGGCTCATCGGTAAGCGATATGGAACCAATATGCAGTATTTTTGCCGAAAGCAGTATATCAAGAGGAATATCAGCAGCGTTAAGCATCTTATCGGCTCCGTGATTTCTTGCAAACGAAAATTCACGTTCGCCGTAAGGCTTTACATTAACAAAAGCCAGAGTTGTAAAATAATCTTCGCTGAGGATAAATCCATTGCTGTCAATTCCGCATTTATCCAAGGTTTCTTTAAGAAATCTTCCGTGCATATCATTTCCTGCTTTTCCTATAAAAGCGACCTTGGCTCCAAGCTTTGCAGCAGCTGCGGCAACGTTTGCAGGAGCACCTCCTGCATTTTGTGCGAACAATCTTTGCCCCTGTGAATTTACTCCTTGCATCGTAAAATCAATGAGCATTTCACCTAAAGCAACTATATCACGCATTTTCCATACTCCTTTCCTTAGAACCCGTCTTCACAAGCATATGCGCACGTCTTTTCGGCAAATTTTGCCGCAGACTGCGTTAAAAATCCTTGCCGGGCGAAAGCCCGCCTGCGGATTTTTGCCTACTCTGCAACAAAATTATGCTCGAAAATCCGCACACATTTCTTATGAAGACAGGTTCTTAATTTCCGATACGATCTTATTGTAGGATCTTTTATTGAGCTTATAGAAGAAAAGTACAATAGCAGTAACAATCCAGAGTATTCCGGGGATAGTCGAGAAGCTGTGCTTCATTATAGAAAGAACTGTTTCATTCTGCGTGATGTTAGCTTCAAAGCCTGCTGCTCCGAGAGTGACAGCAAGTACCGATGTACCTATTGCCATTCCGATCTTATTTCCGAGAGAAATAAACGCATACTGAAAGCCGTCGTTTCTGATGCCCGTTTTCCATTCGCCGTATTCAACACAGTCGGGAATTATTGCGTATATAGCAGTATTAAAGCCAGCAAAGAAGAACTGTGTAAGTCCCGAGCAGATATAAAACGCTGCCGGCGAACTTACGGGCCTGAACAGATATAACGAGATCATACATACTCCCGTTCCGAGAGCAAGAATGGAAGCCGCTCTGCCTTTATTGCCCGTCCATTTGAAAATTATGGGGAAAAGTCCTGCGCCTATTATTGACGGAATAATTATTGCCATTGAATATTTGGTAAAAAACGCTTCGCTGCCTTCAACATACTTGAAATAATAAAGTGCATCTGCATTTCTTCCGTAAAGAGTTACACCGAACAGAAACTGTCCGAGAAGTGCAAGAAGATAAGGCTTGTTCTGTATAACGGTTTTCAGCTGCAGCTTCAAAGGGATTTTTTCCTTTTCGGGAACTGTGACCGCTTCTTTGGTCTTTGCAAAGCAGAAAATATGACAAAGTGCAAAAATGATACCGTAAACAACCGCAACAAGGAGATAACCCTGTTTGTCATTTCCGCCGCCCAGCTTTGAAATAAGCGGAAGAGTAATGATATTGATAATTCCAATGGCTATCATTGCGCTTACCGAACGGAACGTATTGATTTTTGCACGTTCCTCGATGTTCTGAGTCATAGCACCGCACAGCGTTCCGTATGGTATATTTACACAGGTATATCCAAGAACAAGCATGCAGTATGTAACCGACATATAAATTATCTTTGCGGTATTGCTCCAATCGGGATGTGCCCAGAATGTTGCCATAAGCACCAGAGCAGTAATGGGTGCGGCAATGAGAAGCCAGGGTCTGTAAGGAAAAAGTGGTAAGGGCAATGTTTGGACAGAATCATCAAAAAACGACGTTTTTGACTAATCACCCAGATTTAAACGAAATATCAAGCTTATTGTTATGATAATTAACAAATACACGCTTGACAGGACTGTTTAAGCATTGTAATATAAATGTATAACATAAACTTCTGAAAGGGGAAGATAAAAATGAATGGAAAAAAGAATAAGCTTCGCAGCTTTCTGTTAAAATTCACCGCACTTTTTTTCGCAGCGGTTATGCTGACTTCTGCGGCAGGATTTACCGTTTCGGCTCAGAAACATTCGGCAGACGATTTCGTTCATGCCGAGGGAAGCAGGATAATCGGAACGGACGGAAAGGAACTCCACATTCAGGGAATGGCTCTCGGAAATTCTGTGTGGGGCAATCCATCCCTTCCCGATACATCGCATCATAATGAAAAAACATACAAAGAGCTTTCGGAAATGGGTTTTAACAGCGTAAGATTTTATATCAACTACGGCTTGTTTGAAGACGATAAAAAACCGTACAAATATAAGAAATCCGGTTTTGAATGGCTCGATAAAAACATAAAATGGGCAAAAAAATACGGTATGGGCATAATCATAAATATGCATTGTCCGCAGGGAGGCTATCAGTCAACGGGCGGCGGAATGGAGCTATGGACGGATAAAAACAATCAGGACAGGCTGACCGCACTTTGGCAAACGATTGCAAAGCGTTATGCGAATGAGCCGACTGTCTGGGGTTACGGACTTATAAACGAACCCGTTGTTCCTATGAAGGATACTATGGAACAAACATACGAACAGTATAATAAACTTATGCAGCGAATCACCTCGGCAATAAGAAAGGTTTCACCATATCAGGCAGTATTCGTTGAAGGTGTAGGCAGCGCAGTTAAGTCTGACGGAGAAAGAGAGTATGAATACTTTACTCCCGAACACTCTTTTGCAAGAATAAACGATAAAAACGTCATCTATGAGTTTCATAAATACGATGCTTTTTACTTCACGCACCAGAACACCGACTGGGCAGTTACGAAAGGACACACAATGACATACCCCACCGAGGAGATAGTTGATGAGGATGTTGTAAACGGCTGGGTGAACTGCGAAGCCGCCTCGAAAAAATCGTCCAAAGGAAACGGCTGGTCTTATTTCCAAAGCAAAACTATTTCTTTATCGAACAAGGCAAATGTCGTGACTGCAGCCGTGACTGCTTCAAACCTCGGAGAGGGAGGTACAGCATATTTCGACGATATCACGCTGACTGAGATATCCCCGAAAGGAAAGCGCAGAACGCTCTTTAAAGCCGATTTTTCCGGTGGGATCTTGAACAGCAGTCCGTGGAGCGAGGACGGCAGCGGCATTTCCGAATACTATGATGGTGACGGAAACAATGCTAAGGGCTGCTTGAAGATATCGGGAACCACCTCGGTGTATGTACAGAATTTCAAGCGGTTTGAGATGAAAAAGGGATATAAGTATATGATATCGGGATATATAAAATCCGACAGCAGCTCGCCCGAGATAAGAATGGATATGTCACTCAGCGAAAATATCCGCAGCTTTGACAAGGATTATCTTGAAGAAGGCTTTATGCCGTATGTAAAGTTCTCCGAAAAGCATAACGTTCCGATTTATCTCGGCGAATTCGGCGTTATTTCGGAAGGCTTTGAAAACGGCCGCAACGGTGTCGGTTGGGTAAGAGATATGATAAGTATATGCCGCAAATACAACATCGGATTTGATTATCATGTGTACAATGAATTGCCTTTCGGACTGTATGACGATTATCCAAATGGAAAAAACGAGGAGCTTGCAAAGCTTTTCGGAGAGGTGCTGAAATAACGCCCTGTAAAGATCCGTAAACAATTCATACGAAAACGAGTTTAATTCTAATTTTAGTATAACGCAATATTTGCCGTTTATGCACATTTATAAAACGAAAATAGGGCTGTTGCAAGACATCCATAAATGATGTCCGTGCAACAGCCCCTTGATGTATGCGATCATAAATCCATTAACCAAGTCTGCCTTCGTCCGCAAGGTATATCTCTTCTGCGGATTTGCCTTCAGTTTCAAAGATAATGATCGTATTCACTCCATTTTTCAGCAAAGGCGCAGGCAGATACAGCCTCTTCTGAGGACCTATATCCCAGAAACGTCCCAGATTAAATCCGTTTACAAAAGCACAGCCCTTGCCAAATCCGTCCAGCTCAAGGAACGTATCACAAAGTTCATCGGCTTCAAATTCAAATCTGAAAAATGCAGGAACGCCCTCGGAATATCCCTCATCAAAGCTTAGTTTTCCTATCTGTTCTTCATCAAGAGGGAGCGGAAAAATCTCAAAGCCGAACTGTCGGTGATCGTTTATCTTAACACCGCCAGAAATGCCCTTTCTCTGATTTTCAAGACCTGTTCCAAAGTTTTCACGCCCGATATTCTCGCAAAGCAGGTCAATAATTCCGCCTGTGCGCTTTTCATTCGGCTCAAATTTTTCGTGAATATTTTCTGCAAAGGCAGTATAAACATATTCACCGTTGTGATAGCACTCTATTCTGTCGGCAGCGTTTTCCATGCGTATCTCGTTCACCGTCTCGCCGTCCCTGATTTTGGTGCGGTATAAAATATATCCGTAATTCTGTCCGATCTCCTCCATTGTCAGCGGATAATTTGAACAAACAAGCTCGGAAATTTTTTCAAGGACTGAGAACAGATCAGCTTTGCCCGTGCAGGGAATTTTTCCGTAAGCCTTCCGTTTAATATTTGTTGTAAGAGGTATCTCCGCTATGTCTGTATATTTTGAGATAACGTCCCTGCAAAGCCTGTATTTTTCGGTTATCTGTCCGTCCTCCGTGAGAGGAGCGTCATAATCGTATGAGGTCACGTCCCCTGTTCTGCTTCCGCCGTTTCTGCCGCTCATAAAACCGAAATTGGTGCCGCCCTCAAACATATAGAAATTAACGCTGCCCCGTTTCAGCAGCTCGTCAAGCTCCGCCGCCGCCTTTTCGGGAGAAGTTGTGTGATGCTCATCTCCCCATGCGTCAAACCAGCCGTTCCAGAATTCCATACACATAAGGGGCTTGTCATCACCGATGAATTTCTTCATCTGACTAAACTGCCACTCTGCCCCGGAGCCGAAATTTCCCGTAGGCAGCGCACCGTCCACCATTCCCGATTTGTATATCGGCTCACTCCATGGACCGTCCGAGGTTACAAAGGGAACGGTTATACCAAGCTCTCTCATAGTATCACGGAGAAATTCAAGATACGCCTTATCGTTGCCGTAATAGCCGTACTCGTTCTCGATCTGCATTAAAATTATATTGCCGCCCCTGTCTATCTGATAAGGCACCAGCTTCGGGATAAGCTCACTGTAATAATTCTTTACAGCATTAAGATACGGTTCATAGCTGCACCGAAGCCGCATATTCCTGTCACGAAGGAGCCATGCAGGCAGACCGCCGAATTCCCATTCCGAGCAGATATAGGGTGAAGGTCGAATTATTATATAAAGTCCCAATTCCTGTGCTGTTTCGATAAATCGGCATATATCACGCATTCCCTCCCAAATAAACTGTCCCCTGTTCGGTTCGTGAAAATTCCAAGGAATATAGGTCTCAACAGTATTGCAGCCCATATTCACAAGTTTTTCAAGTCTGTCCTGCCAATATTCGGGAACGGTTCGGAAGTAATGGAATGCTCCCGAAATTATTTTAAACGGCTTTCCGTTCAGATAGAATTTATCCTTTATTTCAAACATTTCGCACCTCAATATTCTATTGCGTCAACAGTATAGGAACCGCCTATGACCTTGATCTTTACCGTGTGTTCGCCCTCGGGAACCTCCGCAGAATAGCTGCACTGTCTTGCAAGTGCTCCCCAAGGATTTTTCTTTGTTTCAAGCAATTCTCCGTCAACATAAACTTCAATATCCGCAGGGTCGGTCTGACCGATTATCGCAAAACGATCGCCCGTAAAGCTGAACTCAAAGCTCTTTTCGCCCGTATCTCCCTCGGCAATTTCCGCACGGGAAATTGTTCTGTTGAAATTAAGATAGCTGTCGGGAACGGTTCTGTACCAGTCACCGTTATAGGTAACGGACGGATCGTGATCGTCAACTCTTGTAATTGTGGGTTTGCAGCCGTCCACAGGAGATATTTTCATATTGTCAAAAATATTGTTGTAAAGACCGCTGCCGATTGAAACTCGTCCCGAATTTGCAAAAGCAATATCATCGTCAAAGGCGGTCAGCTCTGTACCGTCAAGCTCTGCGGATATATGCTTTCCTGCGGCGGTGATTCTTACCGTATGCCATACCGAACTGTCAAAGCCGTCAATTTCTCCGCTGTCTGCTGTCTGTGCATTCTTTTTAAGCTCCCATTTTCCGTTAGGATATACTCTTATGCTGTAGCCGTTTTCCGCTGACCATGAATCAAGCTCTGCTGTGAGATAGCGAACGCCAAGCGCAATATAATTATCCGCAGCATTATCCGCAAGCTTAAAATCTATTTCCGCAGAATAATTTGCCCAGCGGTCATCGCCGAGAGAGGTAATGGGATTGGGAGTACCTCTGTAACGCCAATCGGTAGGCTTGTTATCGGCATTTATCATCTGCATCAGCACCTTGTTTCCGTCAATTTCCGAAACCTCAAAGGCTCCGCCCTGATCGGTAGTGTAAAGGGGAGCGTTTCCTCTTGCAGAGAGAAATTCTTCGGAGTATTCAAAATCGTCGGAATAATTTATATCAAGGGGAATATCATCATACCTGCAGTTGTAAACGGAAGTATCTGCGGTATTGTCAAGAGTTGTAACAGTAACTATGGAATAAGGCTTTACCTCGATAGAATAGGAATATTTTCCCTCGGCTTCAACGGGACGGAAGGTGCCGATGTTCCTGAAATAATTTTCGTCGTAAGCCTGACCCTCATCGGGACCTCTTGTTTCCCAAATTGTGAACGGTGCTTCTGCCTGCTTCATATTTTCAAGGGTAAAGGTGTAATTGCGCTGCTCCTCGCTGTCGTTGCAGATGATGATAGAATAATCTCCCGTTTCCGTATCGGTAACGACCATATAATTGTTAGTTGACTCGGAAATGTAGTGATTTTCCTTGCCGTCACCATAGCAGGCACTGTCGATAAATCTCCAGCCGTTCTTTATAAAATGGGTGAAATGTGCGGAAGTCCATACACCGCAGTCTGCTTCATAATAACCGCTCCAAGGGTTCTGTGCATTTATCAGTGATTTTGGAAAATATTTTGCTCCCGAATAATACGCTGCCACAGCAGGCTGATACTCATACATGGTCATTCTGCCGTTGTAATAACCGTTGATGATGCGATTGCATACGTCAAGAGCACCGTTTGTGCCGTTAATGCCGCTGCCGTTGCTTTGCACCGCCAGCTTTGCAATATTCGTGGAAGCAACTCCCTCGGAATACCAGATCTCTTTGCCATAGTTTTTGTTCAGAAGCTTAGCCTTTTCGCTTGCCCAAGTGTTATAATGCTCGGCAAGAATATCAACTGCGTTTCGCAGAGCTTCGTTATCTGTCATTTCGTCCGCGATCTTCCATGAACCTATCTCATCGGAAGCAACTATCTTTATCGTACCGTAATCGTACCGCTCATCAGTTTCATTTTCCAGCCTGTCGGCAAAATATATTATCCAATCGGTGTCCACCTTTTCTGCCTCGTTAGCGTCGGCACTGATGTGGGTGAATTTCATTCCGTATGTATCGAACGCACCTTCAATAGCAGCCTTATACCATTTGTATCTTGCTTCAAAGCCTGCCTCCAGGGACTCAGCAAATGCGTCTGTTACCCACTTTGGCTCTCCCCAGCGGAGCAGATCAACGGTAATATCGGGATTTATGGAGAGAGCGTCCGCCGCAAACATAAAGCCTGCCCCCCTTGTAACGTCCGCTTCTTCATCGGCTGAACGCATTATACAAGGCTCTGTACCCGATGAAGAATTAACGTCCGTGCCGAATTCGATCTTAACGTGAGTAAGACCTGCGCCGTAATCGGGCTTGAACAGCAGGTTCATTATATCCCAATATGCATCGGGATTTTCCGTTTTGTAGTCCATAAGAAGACGTGAGGAATTGTTTCCCGTTATAACGCCCAGACCACGCCACACCGTACCCTTGTCCATATTTGTTGTGTTTCCGTCAACAGTAACAGATTTGTAAGCTGTGTTCACACTTGCAAGCGGTATTTCCTTTTCTGCTGTTGTTTCAGTTGTCTGCATAGCAGTTTCCTCCGTTTCAGCTTGATTTTTACTGTCCGTACATCCGCTTAAAGCGATGGGAATCATTGCTGTACATACTGCGGACGCTATAATTTTTTTGATATTCATAAGCGCATCTCCTTAAAAGGGTTATTTGCAATATTTTAGCTGAATTTATGGAATACTGCATTATATTATCTGCTATTTATTATAGAAAATCTGCTGTTTTTTGTTGTAAATTATCCCGATGTGTGATATGATAAAAAGGGTGATAAAATGGCAATTATAGAACACGCAGGATATTATGAAAATCCCATGTACAATGTCTGTCATACTCATACGTCATGCGAGATCATGCACATCGTAAGCGGCAAAGTGAACATTGTCACCGGAGATATTATATCTGTTCTTTCCGACGGAGATTCTGCGCTTATAAAAAGCAGACAGCTTCATGATGTAACTGTAGAAAAGGATATAGAGTACAAACGATTTATTACAATAATAAACCCGTGGGAGCTGAAAAATCAGCTTAGCCGTCCCGATCTATTTTCAATACTGACGGACATTAGCAAGGGCGGTATCATCGTGATAAAAAATAAGCCCGAAATTCGGTCGGGCTTTGAAAAAATGGCTGATATATTTTTGTATGGCGGAAATATTTACTCGGAGCTGAGTGCGGCACTTGATATCGTGTCGGAATTTTTCGATGTTTGCAGACCACAGAATGAAAAAACTGCTAAGCGTTCGGGAAAAATTCTTTCGGAAAAGGTCAGGACGTATATTGAGCAAAATTATGCGGACAGCATAAAAATTGAGGATATTGCCGCCGATAATTTTATCAGCGAGGGTTATCTTTCTCACGCATTCAAGGCGGAAACGGGAATGTCACCCCGTGAATATCTTACCCACATACGCTGCACAAGAGCTTGTGAGCTTATACGATATACCGGCATGAAGCTGTCCGATATTGCCGCAAACACAGGATTTTGCAGTCAGAGCGACATGAGCAGAAAAATCAGAGAATGCTATGGAGTTACTCCGTCTGAAATCAGATTTGGATAACGTACTTTGTTAGGGTATCAAAGAAAATCGACAGCTTGAACCCACGATACTCGCCCATATCAAGTGTCCTACCCTGCATTTGCAGATATGAGAGATTTAAGCTTTGTGTCTGCTTTCTTGCGATCATTACTCACTGTTCCCATAATAGTGACAGGGTGACTTTCCTTGCCGTCCCTCATCAACAGCCATGGGAGCCTTGCTTACAGTATCAACATTCTTTTGGAGATACAAGGTCTATCCGCGAAAGTGCTTTTATCTCCTCATATCCTTCAGTCAGCCGTATGTTACCGCTGACATCGGAGGTAGATACAGACTTTTCGCCGAAATCGTACCGAAACCGGGACAATACAAATAAATCCGTCGAAACAGCTTTTTTTGACATACATATATCATAATATATACATTGTAGAAAATTGAGGATATGCCTTTATTGTATATCCTCTACCAAAACCAACGTAAAATCGCCCTTTTCCCGTAAGCTCCTCTTGTTGTGTTGGGATTAACGTTTCATAAAATTTTGTTGGCTTCAAGCTGTTCGCTTTGCAGTATTCGGAGATTGAAATGTATTGACTGTTTTTTCGCATTGGTTATTGTCCTTTCGGTGATTTTTGTTGATTTCCTTATTGGGATATGGTATAATGTAGAAAAATAAGTTGAGTTTATTTGCTCGGCAAATCGAAATTTGGTGGTGAATATTTTATGTTTTATAATGCAAAAGAACAACTGTTAGAAATACAGGGTGTGCAGATGAATTACATTACTTTTGGAAAGGGAACGAAACCTTTGATTTTGATTCAAGGTCTTAGCACCCGCAGCATTAAAGGGGCAGCATTTTCATTGGCTTATATGTATCGAATTTTCGCAAAAGATTATAAAATTTATATGTTTGACCGCAGAGAAGATATTAGCGATAACATAACAGTAAGAGACTTAGCGGCAGATATAGCAATGGCAATGGATACATTAATGATTACAAATGCTGATGTCTTTGGTGTATCACAAGGTGGTATGATTGCTCAATATCTTGCAATAGACAGACCCGATTTAGTAAATCAGTTAGTCCTCGCAGTAACACTTTCGAAAAATAATGAAACCGTCGAAAGGACAGTCAATGACTGGATTCAAATTACAGAACAGAATAATATGAAAAAGCTGATTACAGATATGGCTGAAAAGATGTATTCCGATATTTATGTGAAACGATACAAACCGTTTATGTCATTATTAACGGTTTTTCAAAAGCCAAAGAATGTACCAAAATTTATTGTATTGGCAAAAGCTTGCCTTAGTTGTAAAGCTTATGATGAATTAGATAGAATTCAATGCCCGGTATTTGTAATTGGAGGTATGCAGGATAAAGTGGTAAGTGGATCGGCTTCTTTGGAAATTTCAAAAAAACTTGGTTGTGAAATCTTTATGTATGATAATTTAGGACATGCCGCTTATGAAGAAGCTAAGGATTTCAATCAAAGAGTTTATAACTTTTTACAGCATAAATAATTTAAATAAAGCAAAAATTCCGATTTATCGAGCAGTTAATACTCACAGCACTTTAACGGGTGCTGTGATTTTTTCTGCCATAAAGTCTGCACAAAGTCACCTGCCTGCAAATCTCCAAAACCAATGCAACAATAAAAAGTTCAATCATACTCTCCACCTCAAACCAATCCCACAAGCTGATTGTACTCCTCAATTTTCCAACGTTTCAGCCAGTCCAATAAGCAAACCTTCATGTATGCTGCCTTGTTGCGAATGCTGCTTTCCGTTTTTTCTCTCAGTATCTTTTCCCATTCGTACTGAAAGCTGAGAATGAAATCATAAAGCGAATTTTCTCGGATAAGACTGTTCAGCGTATCAAGAACTTTCTTGTAGCCGATGATCTGCCCGTTGAACCTGAAACTGTCAGCCATAATAAACTCAGTCAGCATTTTCAGCGTTATGTCTATGAAATTCTTGTTAGGCATCGGCTTCATATCATCGTCAAAGGCATAATTGCTGTATGCCGAAATATACTGCAAAGCCGTAAGAACATAGCTGCTGTCACTTCGGAATGATTCGGGAATATGAAGAGTTTTCGTCCTACGTTCTTCCTCGTCAACAAACACTAAGTCCCTCTCAGAAGTCGGGTCACGGGTGTAAATGTAATGCCAGTTGTCAAGGTCAAGTCCCATAGCCGAAAGAATTTCAAGGAAAGACAATTTTCTTTCCGATTTCATTCCGTCATTCAAAAATTTTTCATCGCACGCATGCGGAGAGAATGAACGATTTGAAAAACAATTACTTTGATTTTTATTATCTTTAGTTTTCCCCCGTGCTTCGCCTGACCTTGTTCCCCCATAATCAGCGGAACAAGCATTTTCGGCAGAAAAAGAGTTGCTAACAGAATTATCACTGCTGTTACCGACGAGCCGAGCGGAATCGGATTCATCAGCGCCTGAAACGGAATTCAAGTTCGTTACAGCCTTGGATTTTTCGGCATCGGGAACGCTCTGAACGGAATCAAATGCTGTTACCTCTACAATACGATGCTTTCTGTTGTATCTACGCTTCTTTCTCTTTTCAAACTCTTCATCATACTTCAGTGCAATAGCTTCCTGAGCTTCTTCGCCCGATCTCAACAGAGATGCAAGCTTATCCGCATCGGGAATTATCCTGAAATATCTTTTTGCAGGCAAGCCTTTAAACTCCGATTCAATAAGACCGTGCTTGATGAGATGACGGATAGCTGTTTTCTGCGCATCCTCCGCATAACCGCTGCTAAGATGAAGATCCTTTACGGTCGAATAGAACCAGCCGCCCTCTGTAAGTTTTCCGAGGTTATTGTAATAGACGTGTTTAGCAATAAGGCAGTTATATATCTCCGCTTCTGAATTGCCAATAGCAAAAGAAAGCAGCCTGTTCCTTGAAACCGTATTTGTAGGATTAAGCACTTCAAGTAATGGTGTTATGAGATATTGCATATCATATCACCTGTCTTTCCCGCAAGCATTCCGAAAGGTCAGTCTTATTGATAAGCATGACAGTTTCGCTTCTTGCAGCCGAAGCCATTGTCGATGAACACAGACATTCGCACTGTATATCGGATATGGTCATATCCATAACGTATGCTTTCATCATTTTACCGACTGTTTCTCCGTCGATACTACTTCCGTATGCCCTGAGATCATCAACACAATCGGTGAATATCACTCCAAACAAAGTCTTGCTGACATCATATACATCACTGCGCTGTGCTACGCTCTTGGGAATATATATTGTATCATCACTGAGTATTTTAAAAATATCATCTATTATATAATTTTCCATATTAGGACGGTTAATATAATCTGTAGCCATTTTTAGTCTCCTTTTTGGGAGCAACAAAAAAGCCTCCGTACGCATACAAAATGTACGCATACGGAGGCTTAACCTTCCATACTTCAAATAAATACAATAAAACTGTATAAAACGACACTAACCATCGTTCAAAGGAAGAGATTCACAAATATCACTCTCTATACCTTTTCTCGATGGTTAGTGCTTAGAATTGCTTGGCTCCCCAAGCTGGACTCGAACCAGCGACATCATGATTAACAGTCATGCGCTCTACCGACTGAGCTATTGAGGA
>ENA-ORCM01002459-ORCM01002459.1-human-gut-metagenome-genome-assembly--contig:-NODE-2459-length-13367-cov-4.451843_pt1 | contig 13367 bp, 10 predicted proteins | sample MGYA00242906_ERZ507928 | MGnify/ENA primary metagenome ERZ507928 (study PRJEB26167, sample SAMN06115497) | human gut metagenome | host: Homo sapiens | place: China:Shanxi | collected 2015-05-07...
AAAATCAAATAATTTATTTATTTAATTAAACGAAGTATGAATCAATACGAAACCGTTTTCATTTTAACTCCCGTTTTGTCTGATGTTCAGATGAAGGAAGCGGTAGAAAAATTCAAAACGATTCTCACCGAACAAGGCGCAGTAATCGTGAATGAAGAAAACTGGGGATTGCGCAAACTCGCCTATCCTATCCAAAAAAAGACCACCGGGTTCTACACCCTGTTGGAATTCGACGCCGAACCTTCTGTCATCGCTAAATTGGAAATCCAATTCCGTCGTGACGAACGTGTAATCCGTTTCTTGACATTCAGAATGGATAAATTTGCAGCCGAATACGCAGCAAAGAGAAGAAGTGTTAAATCGTCTAACAAAGAAGAAGTAAAGGAGAACTAAAAAATGGCACAAGCACAATCTGAAATCAGATATTTGACCCCCCCCTCGGTCGACATCAAAAAGAAAAAATACTGCCGTTTCAAGAAAAACGGTATCAAGTATATCGATTACAAAGATCCCGAATTCCTGAAAAAATTCTTGAACGAACAAGGCAAGATTTTGCCCCGTCGTATCACAGGAACTTCGTTGAAATTTCAACGTCGTATTGCACAAGCTGTGAAAAGAGCCCGTCACTTGGCGCTGCTCCCTTATGTAACTGATATGATGAAATAATTAAACGAAGGAGGAATTTAGCATGCAAGTAATATTGAAAGAAGATGTCGCTAACCTCGGTTACAAAGACGATGTCGTTACAGTGAAAAGCGGATATGGTCGCAACTACCTTATCCCGCAAGGAAAAGCAGTGATCGCTTCTCCTTCTGCATTGAAAGTTCGCGAAGAAGATTTGAAACAACGCGCTCACAAGCTCGAAAAGATCAAAGCCGATGCTTTGGCTTTGGCTGCCGCTCTCGAAGGCGTGTCTCTTACCATCGGTGCTAAAACTAGCTCGACCGGTACTATCTTCGGGTCTGTAAACAACATTCAGATTGCCGAAGCCCTCGAAAAATTGGGACATATCGTAGACCGCAAACAAATCGTTATTAAAGATACGGTTAAAGAAGTGGGTAACTACAAAGCTATCGTGAAACTTCACAAAGAAGTCAGCGTAGAAATCCCCTTCGAAGTCGTTGCCGAATAATCATCGAAACGTCTTATAGTAAGAACGCCCGACAAAATCGGGCGTTCTTCTTTTTAAATTCCCACTTATTTATCAACACGACACGTTTTGTCGTTCTGCATCATTATATTTGCACAAGAAGCAAAAACAAACAGATATGGCAAAACTCAGTCAAATACGACGCTTGGCGATACTCATCAACAAACTATCGGCAGTTCGATACGTCCCGACAGACGCACTCATCGCACATGTAGAGAATACCCTCGCCCTATACGACAACAAAGATTCGAACTATTCGCAACGAACTATGCAGCGCGATTTCGGACTTATCGACGAAATGTTCGGTATAGTCATTCGTAATGACAAATCACGAGGATACTACATTGCCGAACTCGACGAGATGACCGACAACTACAAAGAACTACTGCTCAACTTCGAGCTGCTCAGTTCTATCAACACCGACAGTGTTTTGCAAAAATACGTCCTCGCCGAGCATCGCCGGAATGCCATACGGCACGAACTCATCGCTCCCCTCCTAAAAGCGATACGGAAAAGGAATCCCATTGAATTCGACTACACCTTAATACGCCATAACGGAAAAATCGTTCACAAACGGCTCATGCCCCATTTCTTGAAAGAATCGCAATACCGATGGTATCTCATCGGCTACGACACCGACGGCAAACTGAAATCGTTCGGAGTGGACCGTATCTCGGCGATAAATATTCTCGAAGATACACAATTCCTCCGTGACGAACACATAGATATCCCCTCCCTCTTTCGGGACAGTTACGGGATATGGAACAATCCCGAAGACCCCGTGGAAGAAATCGTTCTTAAATACGATTCGGTCGATGGAGCTTTTGTGAAAACACTACCCCTGCATCACTCGCAACAAATACTCTCCGAAGACGAAACAGGTATCACCGTCAAACTGCGACTGCGCATTACCAACGACTTCGTCATGGAACTGCTTTCCCGCAGCCGATCGGTCGAAGTAGTCGCGCCACACACCCTGCGCACCCGCCTGTACGATACGCTGCGACAAGCCGCCGAACGAAACAAACCTATTGAAACAGAGTGCGACTAAGTACTGAAAATCATTAACGATACGAATAAAATACCGAATAAAATACAATACCCCAAGACTTGTTATTACAAATCACCCAGACATTCTACACTAAAATTATCGTTATGGGAAATATCGAAAAAATCATACAGGCAATAGATATTCAGCTTATACAAAAAAACAAGCCTTATATGCTTTTAGCGGAAGCTAATCGTTTACTTACCTTTACCCGTTTAATCGCTGATAACAAAGCCTTGAAAAAAATAGTAGAATCAGGACTGATTCCTCACGCCTATCAAACGCAAAAATCTCCAAAACAATGGAGAATCCCTTTATCTGAAAAAGGGAAGGCGGAAAAAGAAAAATTGGATAAACAGAATAAACAAAGAGCAAAGGAAAACCAATATACAATCCAAACACAAATATTAAACCAACCAACTCTTTGTTGCCCGTTTTGTGAAGATACCGATATAATTCCGGAACAGTTTCGTTCGGAGCCATGCTTAATATGTCCAAAATACCAAGCAAGAAATGGATGTGAAGGAATGAACAACGAAAATCAAATATTTTATCTCGATGAAAACGGGAATCTAATTTATTAAAACAAACTTAACTACAATATAGTGAAACAAATTAAATGATACAGCTATGAAATTCAACACTATCGATGATTTGAAAGCCGCCGGTTTCGAGGGATTCATTCCGGTAGTACAACTGCAAGCCGACAGTACGGCAATACCCCGAACAGCCGGAGTGTATATGGTTGTCTATACAGAGGGAAATATGCCCGAGTTTCTCTCCCGCGGTACAGGAGGATTCTTTAAAGGGAAAGACCCCAATGTGTCGATAACCGAATTGGGAACCAACTGGGTAAAAAATACTTGTGTGGTCTACATCGGAAAAGCCGGAACAACCCTAAGAAAACGATTAAATCAATATCTGAAATTCGGGAATGGACAAAATATAGGGCACTGGGGCGGCCGATACATTTGGCAAATAAAAAATTCCGGCAATTTGCTGTTGTGCTGGAAACCTACTCCCGACGAAGATCCCGAAGCGATCGAAACCGCACTCATCGCCCGATTCAAAGAACAGCACGGGGGACACAGACCATTCGCCAATCTCAAAGATTAAAGGCAGAGGGGATCTCTATGCAGAGTCAAGGCAAATGTTCTACTTTGCCTTGACTCCCATTTTAGATAAATTACCAATATTTGCAATATGAAAAATCTCATTGCTACGACATTGCCGGATATGATGGAGACGGAACTATATTGACGATCGTTTCACAAATCCGGTGGTATCCGGCACAGACGACACAGCAGTATCTCTTCTCGCCCGATAGGGTAACAGTTCTTGCAGCCTCTGTTCCAACTTTGTCACCGTCAGGTTACGAGAATCGATGGACCCATCGGGGGCAATAAGCATAAAATTGGGAACCGACACCAGAGCATATCGGGTTTCGATTACATCGGGTTCCGCGGCCGCACAGTGATGTGAAGGCAATCCCAAAGTTCTCACTTTTTCTCGCCATATGTCCCGTTTTTTATCCAACGAAACAGACAAAAAGGTCGCGCCCCGATAACCATACGCCCGATACAGTTCTCCGAATTTCGTCATATCCCGGCAAGAAGGCTCGCTATCCGAACGCCAAAAGCCAATAGCCGTATATCTCGCATATCCTATATATCCCGACAGATTCTCTTTCCGTCCCGAATACTCTATCAATGGAACATCTACATACGGATTTCCCGGCTCGACTTTATCGGCATTACGCAAGCGCAAAGAAATATCGGACAATACCTGCGCATTCTTACTTCGCCCACCGAATCCCGACAAAAGGCTTCGCAACTCATCTTCATCGAAACGGCTTTGCATCTGTTCCAGCACCCATATCGCAGCCGGTGAATAATGATTCCGTCGAATAAACCGGTAGGCCAGCCTCTCCTCTTGGCTGCTCAAACGAAAATCCTCATCGCACATCGATTGTTCCAAACCGGCATCCATCATACGCTTCTCCACCTGTTCGACGTAATGGCTATGCAAACAGCGGCGTAAAGAATCGAGGCGATACGCCTCCCGTTTATATTCCTCGAATATGTTATTCTGCTCCGTCCCTGCGACACTCGAATACGAAGTATCCATTACCGCCTCCATCGCTCCATTTTCCAACACAAATAACACGGGCACAGCCAAAGAATCGAGATAACGGTTAAACCGCAGATAAGCCATAATCGGTTCCTCCTGTACTCCGTGAAAAGAAAAAACTCCGCCATCGACTATCGCACTGTCCAAATTCACCAATTCGTTACTATGAGACAAATAAACGACATTCCCGTCAGTCAGCGAGTTAACCACTTTTCCTGTAATCACGTACGACGAATCCGTTCTATCCTGACAACCGGCGAGCAATAGCAGAAAAAATATCCAATGATATACCTTATTCATACTCTATACTTTGTAACTACAAAGATAGCGAAAGGTGAGAGCAGAGACAAACGGAAACCCCATTTCCGATTTGGCTATACCGAACCGCATCTTATCTTCGTACTCACAAAGATAAAGAAGTTTTCAGGAACCATCTCAAATCTTAACTCATTCATCTCGGCAGCAATCGGCTTTTTTTGTAATTTTGCTTAAAGAACAAAAACGACCGGAATCATGAAATTTATAGGAGCCCACGTAAGTGCTGCGGGCGGTGTAGAAAACGCTCCGGTAAACGCACATGCCATAGGAGCCAAAGCCTTCGCCCTGTTCACAAAAAATCAAAGGCAATGGCAATCGCCTCCGTTATCGGATAAAAGCATAGAACTATTCAAGGAGAATTGCGAAAAATACGGATTCTCACCCCAATATATACTACCGCATGACAGCTACCTAATCAACCTCGGACATCCTCAGGAAGAAGGGCTGACCAAATCTCGGGCGGCTCTTCTGGACGAAATGCGACGTTGCGAACAACTGGGATTGAAACTATTGAATTTCCACCCCGGCAGTCACTTGAAAGAGATTTCGACCGACGAGTGTTTAGCCCGTATCGCCCAATCGATCAATTTGGCTCTCGAAAAGACCGATGGGGTTACCGCCGTTATAGAAAACACGGCCGGGCAAGGCAGTAACGTAGGATTCAAGTTCGAGCATTTAGCGGTTATCATCGACCGGATAGAGGACAAAAGTCGTGTAGGAGTCTGCATAGATTCCTGCCATGCTTTTGCCGGAGGTTACGATTTGGCGACAGCCGAAGGATATGATGCGACTTGGCGGGAATTCGACCGAATTATCGGATTCGAATACTTGCGAGGAATGCACCTGAACGATGCTAAAAAAGGACTCGACTCCCGTGTAGACCGTCACGACAGTTTAGGCGCAGGCGTATTGGGTATGGGGTTCTTTGAACGATTAATGCAAGATAAGCGTTTTGATAACATACCGTTGATTCTCGAAACTCCGAATGAGAACCTTTGGCCTCAGGAAATAGAGAAACTGTATGGCATGACCTTCCCGGAATAAACAGAACAACGGATTTACAACAAACCCAATGCTCCTCTCTTTTCGATGGAATGAGAGTAAAACCCGATTTAAGTTTCCGAAGGCTATGGGATATTAGTTTCGGATTCTTCGGCGTTCAGATAGCCTATGCTCTTCAAAGCGCCAACATTAGCCGGATATTCGCCACCTTAGGGGCCGATCCGCATAATTTAAGTTATTTCTGGATACTTCCTCCGTTAGCAGGAATTATCGTACAACCCATCGTGGGCGCATTGAGCGACCGCACTTGGAATCGTTTCGGGCGACGTATTCCATACCTTATCGCCGGCTCGGCCATTGCCGTAGCAGTCATGTGCCTATTGCCTAATGCCGCTTCATTCAAGGGATATATCCATGCAATGTGGTTCGGGTTAATAGCCCTCATGATGTTGGACACATTTATCAATATGGCCATGCAACCTTTCAAAATGTTGGTAGGCGATATGGTCAACGAACGGCAAAAAGGACTCGCTTACTCCATACAAAGTTTCCTTTCCAATGCCGGAAGTTTAGTCGGCTACTTGTTCCCTATCCTGTTCACCTATATCGGTATCAGCAATATCGCAGCCCCCGGAGTTATTCCCGATTCGGTAATTTTCTCTTTCTACGGAGGGGCAGCCATATTGATACTGTGTACCCTCTATTCTTCGATACGGGTAAAGGAAATGCCACCTGCGGAGTTCCGGAAGTTTCACCAAATTTCGGACAAAGAACTGACAGAGAAGAATAATTTCATATCCCTACTGCGCCACGCTCCGAAAGTTTTCTGGACGGTCGGTCTCGTTCAGTTTTTCTGTTGGTCGGCTTTCATGTATATGTGGACCTACTCCACAGGAGCCATCGCCGACAATGTCTGGCACTCGACCGATCCGGCTTCTCCCGGCTACCAATCAGCCGGGAACTGGACGGGCGTATTATTCGCCATACAAGCCATAGGCTCGGTATGTTGGGCCCCGCTTCTCCCCTTGATAAAAAACAGAAAAGCGGCATATAGCCTCAGCCTACTTATCGGCGGAGCCGGTTTCACACTGGTTCCTTTCATTCACAATGCCTATCTGATGTTCCTGCCTTTCTTCCTCATTGGTTGTGCTTGGGCAGCCATATTGGCTCTACCCTTCACGATCCTCACCAATTCCATCTCGGGGAAAAACATGGGAGCCTATTTAGGACTGTTCAACGGCACGATCTGTGTTCCCCAAATTCTCGCGGCCTTAGTAGGTGGTTCTCTGCTACGATGGTTAGGCGGTAGCCAGCCCGTCATGTTGGGGATTTCGGGTATTCTGTTATTCGCGGGAGCTTTGTGCGTATTTGCAATCAAAGAAACATTCGTACATGAAAGTGAGACAGAACGTATCGAAAAGGGAGATTAACAGACTTTCAATACTAAAACAAATTATAAGCCCCACTCGGTATCATCAAATTAATTTGCTCCTGTCCTCGTTTGCACTATCTTTGTATCACTATAAACATATAAACATGAAGAAAATAGCCAAAAGTCTAACCGACTTGATAGGGAATACTCCTCTATTGGAGCTCTCGAATTACAATAAAAAACACGAGTTGAACGGAATACTGGTCACTAAACTGGAATACTTCAATCCGGCCGGGAGCGTAAAAGACCGTATCGCTTTATCTATGATAGAAGAGGCCGAACAAAAAGGGCTGTTGAAATCCCATGCCACAATTATAGAACCCACAAGCGGAAATACGGGTGTAGGTCTCGCATTCGTTTCGGCAGCAAGAGGCTATCGGCTCATACTGACCATGCCCGATACGATGAGCATGGAAAGGCGCAATCTGCTCAGAGCATTGGGAGCACAGTTAATCCTTACTCCCGGTAGCGAAGGTATGGCAGGAGCCATTCAAAAGGCGAAAGAACTGAATGAAGAGATAAAAGGAAGCATCATTCTGCAACAATTCGAAAACCCTGCCAATCCCGCCATTCATGCGAAAACAACGGCCGAAGAAATATGGAGAGACACCGAGGGCAAAATCGACATATTCGTCGCCGGAGTAGGTACGGGAGGAACCGTCAGCGGCGTAGGAGCCGGACTTAAAAAACACAACCCAGCTATAAAAATCGTAGCCGTAGAACCGAAAGACTCACCGGTTCTATCGGGAGGTAAAGCCGGCTCCCATAAAATACAAGGCATCGGCGCCGGGTTCGTTCCCAAGACATTCGATGCTTCCGTGGTCGATCAAATAATCCCCGTAAGCAACGACGATGCCATTCGCACCAGTAGAGAACTGACAGCGACAGAGGGTCTATTAGTAGGTATCTCCTCCGGAGCAGCTGTTTTCGCAGCTACCCAACTGGCTCAATTACCCGAAAACAAAGGCAAAACAATCGTCGTACTTTTACCCGATACGGGAGAACGTTATCTGTCGACAGTGCTATACGATTTCGAGGGATATGCCTTGTAAAAGCCCCTATCTCCCGCTACGTTCAATCAATTCCCGAAGTCGGGTATTAAACACCCCTTCTTCCAAAAGCTGTTCTATCGACAGGTGCATGCGGTATCGCCAATAGTGACGGGAATGAGCCGGTATATTTATCCGCTCCTCCTGCGGATTTTCCCGACGTAACCGCCCGTCTATCGACAGCCAATCCTGTAACGGTAAAATAACAAGCATCGAAGGAGAAAAGAGATTCAACTCGACTATCTTCTCGCAAATCCACGGTTCACAGAAATAAGGAGCCTCGCCCTGTTCGCCGAGAATTTCATTGAAAAATCGTTGTGTTCGAGCTCTATCCTCTTCCCACCATACCCTTATTCCCGACATATCGTGAGTCGAGGTCGTACATACCGATCGATAAGGATAAGCCCATGTATCCCCAAATTCGCGCCAAGACTCCTTAGGCATTCGTTGTATTTCCAACGAGAGTATCTGTAAACGCTCCATCACTTCGGGAACGCAGTGCGGGATCATTCCCAAATCTTCGCCACAGACCAGCATGTCGGTCGACGATATGAGAGCTGGTAACTTCCGCAACGCCTCGTCTTTCCAAAAAACATCGTGACGATGGTAATAAAAATCGTCATACAAACGATTGAAACAAGACTTCTGATCTTCATCGAGGCTATGATAAACATGTGTATGCTGAGCCGAGATACGGGGGTGATAATACCCCGGACGGTCGGGATCTTCGAGGAAAAGGACATCGTCGATAAGCCGCATCAACCCGTCTCTTATCAAAATACTCATATCGTCACTCGCCCCGGAGAAATATCCGACTATCTTACGCTGAGTATCGACCAAGACATTCAAATCCCATCGTCCGTCTCCCTTATGTACCAAGAACCGCTCTTTCACTTCTCCGGTATATGCACCGAAAATCTCGTCCAAAAAATCTTCCCGAATATAAGGAACCGTTTGCCACGAAGCATCAAAACGGAATCCGTATCTCTGCAACTCCTCGGGAGAGAACGGTAACGCCGGATTAAAGTGTCCCAGCAGACCATGAACGGCCTCGAACGGAATTTCCCAAATTCTGAAAAAGCCCAAAATATGATCAATCCGGTAAGCATCGAAATACTCCGACATCTTGCGCAACCGGGCTTTCCACCACGCATATCCATCACGAGCCATGACCTCCCAATTATACGTTGGAAATCCCCAGTTCTGGCCTTCTATCGAGAAATCGTCGGGTGGCGCCCCTGCCTGACTATCCATGTGAAAGAGTTGCGGATTGACCCACGCATCGACACTGGTACGACTGATTCCTATGGGAATATCGCCTTTCAAAACCACTCCTGCCCGATGGGCATACTCCTTGACTTCGGATAATTGAACATGCAAATGATACTGAATATAATAATACAATGCGACCGATTTATACCACGGACTCCACACGGCACAATAGTCGGCAATGGCCGATTCATCGTAAAACGAATGTTCTTCCCAACTGCTAAAATCGGCAGTTCCGAACCGGTCTCTCAAACTGCAAAACGCCGCGTAAGGAAGCAACCAAAAGCTATTATCCCGAAAAAAGGCTTTGAATCCGTCGCTCGATAGCGTAGCCTCGCCCTGCACCTCGAACAAAAGTCTCAAATATTCCATCTTCGCACGGTTCACCCGCTCGTAATCGACATCGGGCAACCGGTTCAATTCTTCCCGCAGCGCATCGAAGCGGGCTTGCTCCACCTCGTCGTTCAAATACCCGATTTCGGATAATCGAAGGTACTGCGGATGCAAAGCAAATGTAGAGTTGGCATTATAGGGATAGGAGTCTTGCCATGTACCCGACATCGTCGTATCGTTCACCGGGAGTAACTGTATAAACGACTGCCCTGTTCTTAACGCCCAATCTACCAAATATTTCAAATCGATAAACTCCCCTATGCCGAACCCATAATCCGTACGGAGAGAAAATACCGGAATCGCCGTCCCGGCTCCCCTCCACTGCGATTCGGAACCGTTGAAACGAAGTCCCGAAACCACCACGGCCTCAGACGGATTTTGCGGTTTCTCCCGGCAAATACGGTTCTCTCCCGTTTCCCAAGCTACAACTTCCCGTTGATGGGTACGCACGATAACGAACTTATACTCGAACGGGAATTTCAGGTGTTTCCCATCGAGGGTTATCTGCCACTCCGGAAAAGCAGAATCATTCAATAACGGGGCTTTTAAAACGTCCCAATCGCCCAATTCCGGACAGTCGCCGACCATAACGAGCCCCTCATCGGGCCTTAGCTGCGACGCATCGACCTTAACGGTGAGTGTCCCCGGTTCTATCGTTTCTACGACAGAATCGGCATGTTGCCGAAAGAATATACCTTGAATGAATGCCGATGAATAAAAAGGCATATCGGCAGGAACATCGCGCCATCGATCGACCAAACGATATTCCCCGTCATTCCTCCCCGGAGAGAAACTATGAGGGCTCCCCCATTCCCGACGGATTCCCTCCCCGGACTTTACCAGATATTCATAATGGAACTTCTTTGCAGAGGCCGGCAGTTCCATTGTATATTTCCATAGGCCGTCACCTTGATAATCCATCATAACGGCCCGATTCTCTTCATTCGCGCCAAGCTCATCTATGTTCCCGGAGAGAAATAAACTTTCGCCCCATCGAGTGTGATAATATATCTCGAATGTTATTTTCATCGCTATGTCCTATATTTTAATCATAAAGGTAAGAACTTTCCGACAAAATTAACGCTCTTCTTCATACCTTTTTTCTAAAAAACAAAAGCGAACCTATGATAGTTCGCTTTTGCCTTTTGGTCTATATTTGTCGCTCGAATATTATCCACATTTGGAAGTTCCGCACGACGTACAAATGAGACAGCCTTCTTGATAAATGAGCGTCTCATTTCCGCAATGAGGACAAGTCTGCCCGTTAGCCTTAGTCCCATTGGGCAGATATTTCTTCAAAGCTCGCTCGACCCCGTTTTTCCAACTGTTGATAGACTGACTATCCAATTCAAGGCTCGAAACCAATTTCAATACCTGCGGAATAGGCATTCCGTACCGGAGAACCCCCGATATCAGCTTGGCATAATTCCAATATTCCGGATTGAATTTATCGGACAACCCCTCGATAGTAGTCTTGTAACCACGCTTATTGGAGAACTGGAAGTCGTACCGCTTCGTACCATCTTCATTCACAGCTTTCACAATTTTTCCCTTGACCACATTCTTCGGACAAAAAATACCGTCATCGTCATCGGCCAAACCGGTAAAGATCTCGTACGGTTTTCCGTCTTTCAAACCGACAAAGGCAATCCATTTTTCTTTATTATTCTGGAAACGAACCACGTCTGCCTCCAACTCGATAGGACGGACCAATGTCTCGGCCGGTTCATTGATAGCCGCAACGGGTTTCTTCTCCTCCTTCTTGGCAGAGATGAGAACTCCCGACCGGGAACCATCGCGATAAACGGTACACCCCTTACAGCCAGAACGCCATGCCTCTACATATAGCTGACCCACCATCTCTTCACTGACATCGGAAGGTAAATTGATCGTCACGCTAATCGAGTGGTCCACCCACCTTTGAATGCGGCCTTGCATACGAACTTTCTGCAACCAGTCGATATCGTTAGCCGTAGCTTTATAATAAGGCGAACGAGCCACCAACGCATCGACTTCTTCCTGTGTATAGTTCTCTTTCACTTCGATACCATTCACCTGCATCCAAGTGATGAATTTGTGATGATAAACCACGTACTCTTCAAAAGCATCTCCCGTCTCATCGACATAGTCGATACGAACCTCAGGATCATTGGGGTTCACTTTACGGCGACGGCGATAAACAGGCATAAATACCGGTTCGATTCCCGATGTAGTTTGTGTCATCAAGCTCGTTGTTCCCGTGGGTGCGATAGTCAGACAGGCAATATTCCGACGCCCGTACTTGCACATATCCCGATATAGTTCCTCGTCTTCCTTTTTCAACCGATTGATAAACGGGTTATCGACTTCCCTACCGGCATCGAAAATCGAGAAAGCCCCACGCTCTTTTGCCATCGAAACCGACGAACGATAAGCCGCAAGTGCCAACGAACGATGTACTTTCTCAGAAAAATCGGTAGCCTCTTCGGTTCCATAACGAAGTCCTAACGCGGCAATCATATCGCCCTCGGCAGTTGTGCCCACGCCGGTACGACGCCCTTGCAAAGTGCGTTTTTGAATCTTGTACCACAAGTTAAGCTCTGTACATTTTACCTCGTCGGTCTCGGGATCGGATTTGATTTTCTCTATGATCTTATCGATTTTCTCCATTTCGAGATCGATGATATCGTCCATCATTCGCTGAGCCAATCCTACGTGTTTACGGAACAAATCGAAATCGAAATAAGCTTCTTTCGTAAAAGGATTGACCACATAGGAGTACAAGTTTATCGCTAACAGACGGCAACTATCATAAGGACACAAGGGTATTTCTCCACAAGGATTGGTCGACACTGTTTTGAAACCTAAGTCGGCATAACAGTCGGGAACAGACTCTCTGATAATGGTATCCCAAAATAGAACTCCGGGTTCGGCCGACTTCCAAGCATTATGTACTATCTTTTTCCAAATAGCCTGCGCATCGACCTCTTTCGTTACTTTCGGATCGTCGGAATCGATGGGATATTGTTGCCGATAAGCTTTTCCGGCAATGGCAGCCTCCATAAAATCATCGTGAATTTTCACCGACACATTAGCTCCTGTCACCCGTCCTTCGACCATTTTGGCATCAATAAACGATTCCGAATCGGGATGCTTAATAGAAACCGATAACATTAAAGCTCCTCTACGACCGTCCTGAGCAACTTCACGCGTGGAATTGGAATAGCGTTCCATAAACGGAACCAAACCCGTAGAAGTCAAAGCCGAGTTTTTTACCGGAGACCCTTTGGGCCGAATATGAGACAAATCGTGACCGACTCCTCCCCGACGTTTCATTAATTGAACTTGCTCTTCGTCGATTTTTATAATCCCTCCATAGGAATCCGGTGCTCCGTCGAGACCGATTACAAAACAGTTGGACAACGACCCTACCTGATAATTGTTTCCAATACCGCTCATAGGACTTCCCTGCGGTACGATATAACGGAAACCTTTCATTAAATCGAACAGTTCCTGTGCCGAAAGAGGATTAGGATATTTTTGCTCTATACGAGCAATTTCATTAGCGATACGCAAATGCATATAGTAGGGAGTCTT
>ENA-ORCM01002468-ORCM01002468.1-human-gut-metagenome-genome-assembly--contig:-NODE-2468-length-13317-cov-4.808006_pt1 | contig 13317 bp, 10 predicted proteins | sample MGYA00242906_ERZ507928 | MGnify/ENA primary metagenome ERZ507928 (study PRJEB26167, sample SAMN06115497) | human gut metagenome | host: Homo sapiens | place: China:Shanxi | collected 2015-05-07...
ATTTTTTCAGGCATCGGACTTATTTTTTTGTTTTTGCTTCAGATTTTGCAGGGAGTTCTTCCCGGAAATCCGCAGGGGATTTCGGGTGTAAAATGGGATTTGTCCTTTAATACCGCAGCCAGTTTCGTAACCAATACAAACTGGCAGGCATACAGCGGCGAGTCCACATTAAGCTATCTGACCCAAGCACTCGGACTTACCGTGCAGAACTTTGTTTCCGCAGCTACGGGTATTGCCGTGCTGTTTGCCCTGATACGGGGATTTATAAAAGTAAAAGCCGATGGATTAGGCAGCTTTTGGGTTGATATAACAAGAATCATCATTCATATTTTGATTCCGCTGAATCTTATCATCTCCCTTTGCCTTGTGGGCGGCGGCGTGATTCAGAACCTGAAAGGCGCTGAAACCGTATCGCTCGTTGAACCGATTGCGGTAAGCGCAGACGGCGAAATTCTTGAAAACGCCGAAATTGACCTTGATACAAATACCGTAACAGTTGACGGCAAAAAAATAGAAGACGCCGAAATTGTTACCGAACAGTTTGTACCTATGGGTCCTGCGGCAAGCCAGGTCGCCATTAAGCAAACTGGTACAAACGGCGGCGGTTATATGGGCGCTAACTCCGCTCATCCGCTCGAAAACCCGAATGCTTTTACAAATTTGATTGAAATGCTTTCAATTTTGCTTATTCCTGCGGCGCTGTGCTTCACCTTTGGCAAGGCGGTAAAGAATAAAAAACAGGGCGTTGCAATTTTTATGGCGATGTTTATATGCCTTGCGCTGGCGCTGGGCACGATTGCCGTCAGCGAACAGGTTGCAACGCCGCAACTTGCACAGGATGGTGTCAATGTCTCAATGACCAACCAGGCGGGCGGCAATATGGAAGGTAAGGAAACCCGATTCGGTATTGCAACATCCTCTACTTGGGCGGCATTTACAACGGCGGCTTCCAACGGCTCTGTAAACTCCATGCACGACAGTTACACACCGCTCGGCGGTATGGTGACAATGCTCCTGATGCAGCTCGGCGAGGTTATCTTCGGCGGCGTTGGCTGCGGTCTTTACGGTATGCTTGCCTTTGCCATTCTGACGGTATTTATAGCCGGACTTATGGTCGGCAGAACGCCGGAGTTTTTAGGCAAAAAGATTGAACCTTATGAAATGAAATGGTCTGTGCTTGTTTGCCTTGCAACGCCGATTGCTATTCTTATCGGCAGCGGACTTGCGGCGGTCGTTCCGAGTGTGGCGGATAGCCTAAACAACGGCGGAGCGCACGGCTTTTCCGAAATACTGTACACATATTCTTCCTGTGGCGGTAACAACGGCTCTGCCTTTGCCGGCTTTAATGCAAACACCGTATTTTTGAATGTTTCGCTCGGTCTTGTCATGCTGTTTGCCCGTTTCCTTCCGATCATAGGAACACTGGCGATTGCGGGCAGTCTTGCCGGCAAAAAGAAGATTGCAACAAGCTCAGGTACACTTTCCACAACAAACGGTATGTTTGTATTCCTGCTGATTTTAATCGTCCTTATTATAGGCGCACTCAGTTTCTTCCCGGCGTTGGCGTTAGGACCGCTCGCTGAATTTTTCAGTAATGTTATTTAAGGAGGCACTGTTATGGCATCAAATAATAAAAATGCTTTTGCCGATAAAAAGATGCTCGGCAGAGCCATAAAAGATTCATTTGTAAAACTAAATCCCAAAACACAGGTGCAAAACCCCGTTATGCTTTTGGTATATATTTCGGCGATCCTCACAAGCGGACTGTGGATTGTATCCCTATTCGGACTAAAGGACGCTTCAAGCGGATATACCTTGGCAATCGCAGTTATTCTGTGGTTTACCTGTATTTTTGCCAATTTTGCCGAAGCGATTGCCGAGGGCAGAGGCAAGGCGCAGGCGGACGCTCTGAGAGCTTCAAAAAAAGATGTGGAGGCACACAAGATACCCTCTGCCGATAAGAAAGAACAGATAACCGCTGTTTCTTCCGCATTGCTTAAAAAAGGCGACATTGTCATTGTGAAAGCAGGAGAGCAAATTTCGGGCGACGGTGAGGTTATTGAAGGAGCCGCTTCCGTAGACGAAAGCGCTATCACAGGCGAATCCGCACCCGTTATCCGTGAGGCAGGCGGCGACAGAAGCGCAGTAACTGGCGGTACTACTGTACTTTCCGATTGGATCGTTGTGCGGATAACAAGCGAAGCGGGCGAAAGCTTCCTTGATAAAATGATTGCCATGGTCGAGGGCGCTTCCCGTAAAAAGACGCCAAACGAAATCGCATTGCAGATTTTTCTTGTCGCCCTTTCCATTATCTTTATTCTTGTTACGGTATCGCTTTATACCTACTCCATATTCTCGGCAAAACAGGCAGGAATTGATAACCCCACCTCTGTTACTACCTTGGTAGCCTTGCTTGTCTGCCTTGCCCCTACCACCATCGGCGCATTGCTTTCCGCTATCGGTATTGCGGGAATGAGCAGACTGAACCAAGCAAATGTACTTGCTATGAGCGGAAGAGCTATTGAAGCCGCAGGCGATGTGGATATATTGATGCTTGATAAAACCGGAACAATTACGCTCGGTAACCGCAAGGCGAACGCATTTATTCCCGTAGACGGTGTAAGTGAACAAGATCTTGCCGATGCGGCACAGCTATCCTCTCTTGCCGATGAAACGCCCGAAGGCAGAAGCGTGGTTATTCTCGCAAAAGAAAAATTCAATATTCGCGGCAGAGAGCTTTCCGACAAGAACATGACATTTATTCCCTTTACGGCGAAAACCCGTATGAGCGGCGTCGATTATCACGGCAACGAAATCCGCAAGGGGGCCGCAGATACCATGGAAAAATATGTAACCGAAAGCGGCGGAATTTATTCGGAGGAATGCGACCGAATCGTTAAAGAGATTGCGAACAAAGGCGGAACTCCCCTTGTTGTAGCGAAAAATCATAAGATTTTAGGCGTTATTCATCTGAAAGACATTATCAAGCAGGGCGTTAAGGAAAAGTTTGCGGATCTTCGTAAAATGGGCATAAAAACCATTATGATTACAGGCGATAACCCGATGACCGCCGCCGCCATTGCGGCAGAAGCGGGCGTGGATGATTTTCTTGCCGAAGCAACTCCCGAAGGCAAGCTTCAAATGATACGCGATTTTCAGAGCAAAGGACACCTTGTGGCAATGACGGGCGACGGCACGAACGACGCACCCGCACTTGCACAGGCTGATGTGGCAGTTGCGATGAACACCGGCACACAGGCGGCAAAGGAAGCGGGAAATATGGTTGATCTTGATTCGTCACCGACAAAGCTTATTGATATCGTCCGTATCGGTAAACAGCTTTTGATGACAAGAGGCAGTCTGACCACCTTCTCCATAGCGAACGATATAGCAAAGTATTTCGCCATTATTCCCGCATTGTTTATGGGACTGTATCCGGGTCTTTCGGCACTTAACATTATGGGACTTCATTCCCCGCAAAGCGCTGTTTTATCGGCAATCATCTACAATGCGCTGATTATTATTGCGCTGATTCCACTGGCACTCAAAGGTGTGAAATATCGTGAGGTTCCCGCAGGCAAGCTTTTGTCCCGCAACCTGTTAATTTACGGTCTCGGCGGTTTGGTGGCACCCTTCATCTTTGTTAAGCTGATTGATATGCTGCTTGTACTGTTCGGATTGGCATAAGGAGGTTTTATAATGAAAACATTAAAAAATATATTGCCGAAAGCGGCTGTCATTTTCATGATTTTCACGGTAATTTGCGGTATTGTTTATACGGGTGTTGTAACAGGGATAGCACAGATCATTTTCCCTGATAAAGCAAATGGTAGCATTATAGAGGTTGACGGGAAAAAATACGGCTGTGAGCTGCTCGGTCAGCAATATACAGATGACGGACATATGTGGGGACGCATTATGAACATTGATGTTTCAACCTACAAGGATGAAAACGGGAAAACTCTGATGTATGCTTCTCCGTCAAACCTTTCTCCTGCAAGCGAAGAATATGAGGCTTTGGTAAAAGAGCGTGTGGAAAAATTGCAGGCGGCAAACCCAGATATGGGCGAAACAACAATACCCGTTGATCTTGTAACCTGTTCCGGCAGCGGACTTGATCCGCATATTTCCCCCGCTGCTGCCGAATATCAGGTGGCAAGAATAGCAAAAGCCAATAATATGACAGAGGATGAAGTGCGGGAAATTATTGATGAATGCACGGATGGCAGATTTTTAGGTATCTTTGGTGAAGAAACAGTAAATGTTCTTAAAGTAAATTTGATGCTGGACGGAATTCTGTAATAGTTTTAAGGCGGAAGAGTTTCGGCTTTTCCGCCTCTACCTTTATGCAATCTTAATATCGTCTTTATCTTGCTTACGCCGATTTAATGCAGATTAAGATAAAACAAAGATAGTCTAAATTTGATATTAAGATTGCGAAGGTATCCGTTATGATAAAACGGCAAAATCCAAAACACAAGCACATTACATCGTTCCAGATTATTATATTAGGCTTTCTGTCTGTGATAATTTTAGGCAGCATACTGTTAATGCTGCCCGTTGCAACAAGGGTCGATTTTCAAAGCTCGCTTGAAACGACATCTCTATTAAAGAAATTGGATGCCAAAAAGATAGTTTCCCGTGCGACACGGGATGTACACGCAAAATTCCTTCTGCGAAACGGTGCGGATGAAATCGTATATCCCGAAAGGCAGCTTGCGGATTGGACGGCTATCCGCTATACTGCCGACCATATCCTCGATTACATAGAGTTGGACAGCGATCATGCAATTTTTGAAATTGCCGTACCCGAAAAATGGATCGGAAAAACCGTTATTGAAGCAGATGTGCGTAAAAAGCACGGTATCAATATTATGGCGATTAAACGCGACGGTAAAATGAATCTAAATTTTGTGCCTGAAACAAGCTTTATACCGGGTAACACTATTTTGGTGCTGGGTGATACCAAAAACATACAAAAGTGTTTTCACATATAAATTACGAAAGAAGACGAAAAGCATGAAAAAATTATTGTTAGTGTGCGCAGTGGCTGTCATGATTGTGTTCGGTTACTTTATAATGAAAAGGCTTGACGATTTTTTAGCAAATAACCACCACTTAATTGACGAAGAAATTGCAGAAAACAGCCTTTTTATTGCGTTTGATAATCCTATGATCTTGGATTCGCTGATACCGCTATTTGAAAAGTTTTCAAAAGGAAAGCCGAATTGTCAGCTTCATTTCCTGTTTGGAAATACAGAGGATATATATGATAAGCTAAACAAAAATCGCATTGACTTTGGCTTTATTGAAAACAATGCTTCTGCAAATGACGATACATACCGCTGTCTTATCATTTCTACAAAGCAAAATAGTATTATCTGTGAGAAAGCAGGATGTACGATAAAACCGCTGGATCCTTCCGTAATTCAGACCGCTGTGATATGGAAAAAGGCTTCAAATAATGCCTTTGCAAATAGCTTCTCTGATTTTCTCTTTTCAAATCAAGCGGTGATCAATGCGGAATATGTAAAGTAGAAAATACTTTTATACTTGTGATATAATAAAAAGTAGAAAGGGGGAGTTGTAATGCAATACTTTATAAATTCAAAAGACGGAAGTCTGCAAGCCGCCCAAAACTGCGGCGATAAAAAGCCGTTTTTTACATTTATGAGTACGGCGGAATTTCACGAATGTAAAAAACAACTACCGTATTATAAAGAACTTCTTCACTGTCTTGGATCGATTCGTTATTGTAAAGCAGAGGTTTTCAAAAACTGCATCATCGGAACATTACGCCTGCCTCAAAAAAGCGAACAGCGTTCACCGCAGCTTTCCTTCAGCTTTTATTTGACGGGACAGTCGCTCTTATTTGTGGAAGATGTAGGCGATTTGAAATTATGGGTAGACAAACGGATAAGTATGTTTCAGGAGCTGAACAGTCCGGCTCATCTTCTTTTGCAGTTTATGGAGCAAATGATAGAGGATGATGTTCTCTATCTTTCTCACATCGAGTCAGAAACAGAAAAAATGGAAGAAAATATCGGCTCCGGCGGTTCGGCAGACTTTTTCCCGTTGCTTACAAAACACAGGCAAAAGCTGTCCGAATTAAATGCTTACTATGAACAATTGACAGATATCGGAGAGTTGTTTCAATCCCGCGCGTGTTCTTCATTTGCAGACGATACCGGGGACTGGGAAAAATTTACCCACCGTGCCGAGAGATTGCAAAATCATGTTCAGTTGCTTCGTGAAAATATGCTTCAGCTTCGTGAGCTTTATCAGTCAAAGCAGGATGCACGGCAAAATAAGATTATGGGCATTCTCACAATCGTCACCACCTTTTTCCTGCCTCTTACTTTAATTACGGGATGGTATGGAATGAACTTTGCTTATATGCCGGAGCTTGAGTGGCGATACGGTTATCTGTCGGTGATTATTGTTTCTCTTATTATCGCAATAGGAGAAATCATCTACTTCAAAAAGAAAAAATTCTTTTAATCAGGAGGTGTTTTTATGGACGAAACAAGGCAAAGCCCGGAACAGATTTTAAAGCAAATTGAAAAGGAAGAGCAAACTCTTAATCGCGGGCATTTGAAGATATTTTTTGGATATGCCGCAGGTGTAGGTAAAACCTATGCAATGCTGAAAGCCGCACATTCGGCAAAAAGGCGAGGTATTGATGTCGTTGCGGGTTACATTGAGCCCCACGCCCGTCCGCAGACATCAGCGCTTGTAAACGGATTGGAATGTCTTCCGAATCTTGTTTCGGAATATAACGGAATTACTCTTTCAGAATTTAATCTGGACGCTGCACTTGCCAGACATCCACAGTTAATTCTTGTGGATGAGCTTGCCCATACCAATGCCCCCGTGTGCCGACATACAAAGCGTTATCAGGATATTGAAGAGTTACTTAATGCGGGAATAGACGTTTATACCACGATAAACGTTCAGCATATTGAAAGTATAAATGACACCGTTGCATCTATAACGGGCATTATGGTACATGAGCGAATCCCCGATTCGGTATTTGATAACGCAAGTCAGGTTGAGCTTGTTGACATTGAGCCGCAGGAATTGATTGAACGGCTGCAAGCGGGCAAAGTTTATAGACCGACTCAGGCTGAGCGTGCTACAGAGAATTTCTTTACCGTAGAAAATCTAACGGCGCTTCGTGAAATTGCTTTGCGACGCTGTGCAGACAGGGTAAATCTTCTTACCGAAGCCGTAAAAATAAAAAGCCACAGTGATTATCATACGGATGAGCATATTCTTGTATGCCTTTCGTCGTCACCGTCGAATGCAAAAATAATTCGCACTGCCGCCCGGATGGCGAATGCCTTTAAGGGCGCTTTTACCGCGCTGTTTGTGGAAACTCCTGATTATCAGGTTATGCCTGAAGAAGATGTAAAACGCCTGCGAAGCAATATGCGTCTTGCAGAACAATTAGGCGCTAAAATTGAAACCGTGTACGGTGAAGATGTTTCCTATCAAATTGCCGAATTTGCAAGGCTTTCGGGAGTCTCAAAAATTGTGATAGGAAGAAGCTCCGCAACCCGAAAGAGCATATTTTCTAAACCTACTCTTACAGAAAAACTGATTGCAAACGCACCGAATTTAGATGTGCATATCATACCCGATACTGACGGTAAAAACACCGCATACCGCGCCAAAAAAGCAAGGAAGAAAAATGGAATCGTGTTTTCGGTTTCCGATCTTTTAAAAAGCGTTGCCATTTTAATTTTGGCAAGCTGTATAGGAATGCTGTTCAGGCAATTGGGGTTTGCAGAGGCAAATATCATCACGGTATATGTTCTCGGCGTTCTTGTGACCTCAGTCGTTACAAGACATCGGATTTACAGCCTGATTTCTTCTATTGTCAGCGTTTTGGTTTTCAACTTTTTCTTTACCGATCCGCAGTTCACACTTCGGGCTTACGATCAAGGATATCCTGTCACCTTTTTAATTATGTTTTTGGCGGCACTGCTCACAAGCTCGCTTGCCGTGAAGTTAAAAGAGCATGCGAAACAGTCTGCAAAGGCTGCTTACAGAACAAAGGTGCTGTTTGATACAAATCAGCTTTTGCAACAGGCAAAAGACAAAAACGAAATCGTTTCCGCAACGGCAAATCAGCTTATAAAACTGCTCGGAAAGGATATAGTGTTTTATCTGACTGAGGGCGAAACACTCGGCGAAGCTCATATTTTCACAGTTTCAGGTGAGAAAACAGACAAAGAAATAACGGATACAAAGGAGAAGGCAGTGGCGGAGTGGGTGCTAAAGAATAACAAGCACGCAGGCGCTACTACAGAAACGCTTTCAAATGCAAAGTGCCTATACCTTGCCGTAAGGGTAAACAGCCGAGTCTACGGTGTTGTCGGTATTTATATAGGCAATGAGCCGCTTGATGCGTTTGAAAAGAGTATCCTTTTGTCTATACTCGGTGAGTGTGCTTTGTCGCTGGAAAACGAAAAGAACGCAACAGAAAAAGAAGAAGCGGCAATTCTTGCTAAGAATGAACAGCTCCGTGCTAATCTCCTGCGGGCTATTTCGCACGATCTGCGAACACCGCTTACTTCTATTTCGGGGAACGCAAGCAATCTTATATCAAACGGCAATTCCTTTGATGAAGCGACAAAGAATCAGCTTTATACAGATATTTACGATGACTCTATGTGGCTTATCAATCTTGTGGAAAATCTACTTTCGGTAACAAGAATTGAAGAGGGACGGTTGAATCTTCATATTACAGAGGATTTAGTGGACGATGTCATTACAGAAGCGCTTCATCATGTGAACAGAAAAAGCGTAGAACATCATATTACCGTTCGGCAGAAAGAAGACTATCTTCTTGCCAAAATGGACGCAAAGCTGATGGTGCAGGTTATTATAAATATTGTGGACAACGCCATTAAATACACGCCGAAAGGCTCCAATATTCTGATTAAAACCTGGAAGCAAGGAGATAAAGCCGTTATATCTATTGCCGATGACGGCGACGGGATACCGGATGAAATGAAAGCGCGGGTATTCGATATGTTTTACAGCGGAGCGAATAAAATAGCCGACAGCCGCCGCAGCTTAGGCTTGGGATTATCTCTATGCCGTTCCATTGTAAATGCGCACGGCGGCAAAATAACCGTTTCGGATAATACACCGCACGGCACGGTGTTTACCATTACATTATCTGCCAGGGAGGTAGAAATTCATGAATAAACCATTGATATTGGTTGTTGAAGATGATAATTCGGTTAAAAATCTTATTACGACAACCCTTAAAGCACACGATTACAGATACTTAACTGCGCCAAACGGCGCCACCGCCATTTTGGAAGCGTCATCGCACAATCCTGATATTGTCCTCTTAGATTTAGAACTTCCCGATATTGACGGTGTTGAAGTAATCAAAAAAATCCGCACTTGGTCGAATATGCCGATTATAGTCATAAGCGCACGAAGTGAAGATACCGATAAAATTGACGCACTCGATGCGGGGGCCGACGATTATCTGACCAAACCGTTTTCTGTGGAAGAATTATTGGCAAGGCTCAGGGTAACGCAAAGGCGGCTTAATATGATACAGAACGGGGCCGCCGCCGAAGCGTCTGTTTTCACAAACGGTCAGCTTCGTATAGATTATGCCGCAGGATGCGCCTATCTCGGCGACGATGAACTGCACCTTACACCTATTGAATATAAGCTTTTGTGTCTGTTTTCAAGAAATATCGGCAAGGTTTTAACCCATACCTTTATTACCCAGAACATTTGGGGCAGCAGTTGGGATAACGATATTGCTTCCTTGCGTGTTTTTATGGCAACGCTCCGCAAAAAGCTGGAGAAGGACGCAGATTCTCTCCAATATATCCAAACGCATATCGGCGTAGGCTACCGAATGATGAAGGTTGAATAATCTGTTAAACAGAAAATGAATAGCAAAAACTGTGCTGTAAATCCTTTTGATGTTTACAGCACAGTTAATCTTTTATGAAAAAATCAATTCATTTAGCAATAAGGTTGTTTCGCATTTCGTTCAAGCAATTCACGACCACCCGCCGTTCAGAATCATCAAGTGCTATGTAATACTTCTTACCTCGCATATCAAAACCTCCTTTGATTTTCTACCATAATTGTACTCAAAGGCGGTTTAATAGTCGAATGTATGAAATTATGATTTGACCTTTAAGCTACTAATTGTTAATTGCTTAAAATTATGATATAATGTTTTCAAAGAGGTGAAAAAGATGTTTGATGATATGGTTAATCTCTTTAATTTGGGGGCTTTTTCGGATGAGGAAAAAGAACTGTATGCATACGCTTTTGCAGAGGCAGGAGCCGTGCAGTGCGGATTCTGTATTCCGGGAATGGTCATTTGTACAAAGGGACTTCTGGATAAGAACCCAAACCCGACGAGAGACGAGATCGCGTTTGCGCTGCGCAACAACATCTGCCGCTGCACCGGATATAAAAAAATCATGGATGCGGTGGAATTAGCCGCAAAGATCAAACGGGAAGGAAAGGGAATCCCGAAAAAAGAATTTACCTGGAAACTGGGCGAGCGCGTGCATCGTGTGGATGCCAGGGAAAAGACATTAGGATATGGAGAATACGTGGATGACATGGAGGTGGAAGGACTGCTTCACGCGAGTGCGGTCCGTTCCAAATATCCGAGAGCAAGGGTGTTGTCCATCGATACAGAAAAAGCAAAAGCAGTTCCGGGTATCGTAGATATTTTTACCGCTGCGGATATTCCGGGAGATGTGAAAGTCGGACATCTGGTTCAGGACTGGGATACGATGATTCCGGTTGGCTCCATTACTCATTATCTGGGAGATGCCATTGCACTTGTGGTTGGTGAGAACCTGGATGTGGTGGAAAAAGCGAAAAAACTGGTGAAAGTCGAATACGAGGAGCTGCCCTTTGTCAGCAGTCCGTATGAGGCGATGAAAGAGGATGCGCCGCAGGTACACGGAAGCGGAAACCTGTTGGCACACAAGCATGTATCAAGAGGAAACGCCAAGGAAGCCATTGCCAATGCAAAATATGTCTATACCGAGGAGTTCCATACTCCCTGGACGGAACATGCATTTCTGGAGCCGGAATGTGCGATTGCCATGCCGTATGAGGACGGCGTACTGATCTATTCCACAGATCAGGGAACTTACGCAACTCAGCACGAATGTTCCGAAATGCTTGGTCTTCCGAGCGAAAAAGTCCGGGTTGTCAACAAACTGGTGGGCGGCGGATTCGGCGGAAAAGAGGATATGTCCGTGCAGCATCATGCGTCACTGGCGGCTTATCTGCTGAAACGTCCGGTCAAAGTAAAACTAACGCGACAGGAAAGCATCCTGATCCATCCGAAACGGCATCCGATGGATATGAAATTTACGGTTGGATGTGATGAGAACGGCATTATTCAGGGCGTAACCGCTACCGTTATCGCAGATACCGGAGCATATGCATCTCTTGGCGGACCGGTGCTCGAACGTGCCTGCACGCATGCGGCAGGACCATATCATTATGAGAATTTCGAAATTGAAGGGACTGCCTATTATACAAATAATCCGCCGGCGGGTGCTTTTCGTGGATTTGGTGTCACCCAGACCTGTTTTGCAACAGAAACACTTCTGAATATGATGGCAGATAGAGTGGGAATCACACCGTGGGAAATTCGTTACCGTAATGCGATACGTCCGGGAGAAGTGCTTCCGAACGGTCAGATCGTAGATGAGTCTACCGGTCTTATTGAGACACTGGAGGCGGTTCGGGAGGATTATGAGACTGCTCTGGCAGAGGGGAAACCGGTCGGAATCGGCTGTGCAATGAAAAATGCGGGTGTCGGTGTCGGCATCCCGGATACCGGACGTGTGAAGCTGATCGTGGAAGACGATGAGAAGCTGCATATCTATTCCGGAGCATCCTGTATCGGACAAGGACTCGGTACCGTTCTTGTACAGATGGTTGTGACCAATACAGATCTGAAACATGAGGATATTGTATACGAAAGAAGCAACACCTGGATTGCACCGGATTCCGGTACGACGTCCGGTTCGAGACAGACACTGATCACCGGAGAAGCATGCCGGAGAGCCTGTGAGAAGCTGATGGAAGACAGAAAAACAGGAAAAAGTCTGAAAGATATGAGGGGAATCGTTTATTACGGAGAATATCTGGCAAAGACGGATCCACTTGGTGCTAATGTGCCGAATCCGGTCTCTCATGTGGCATATGGATATGCAACACAGATGTGTATACTGAATAAAAAGACCGGTAAGATGGAACACATTGTCGCGGCACATGATGTCGGCAAGGCAGTCAATCCGTTGTCCTGCGAAGGGCAGATTGAAGGCGGTGTTGTAATGTCGATGGGATATGCACTCAGAGAAAAATATCCGATTGACGAAAACTGCAGGCCGATTCAGAAATATGGTTCACTTGGATTGTTCCGCGCTCATGAAGTTCCGAAGATCAAAGCAATTGTTGTAGATAAACCGGGATTAAATGTAGCGTGCGGTGCAATCGGTATCGGAGAAATCACGTCGATTCCTACAGCACCGGCGATTGCAGACGCATATTTCCGCTATGACGGAATACGGAGATACAGTCTGCCGCTTCCAGATACACCATACGAAAGGAAGTGGTGATATGGCTGTGAAAAAAAGATTTCCGTACCGTGCAGCCCTTGTGGCGTGTAATGGTGGGTGTCGGACGGCAAAAGACGGACAGGGATGCGCTGATGGCTGTATCGGCTGTGGCGCCTGCATACAGGAATGTAAATTCGGGGCGATTTTTCTAAATGAATATGGCGTGGCAGAAGTGGATGAAGAGAAATGTATTGCCTGCGGGAAATGCGCAAAGGTCTGTCCGCAGGAGATTATTCACATTCATGAATGTGCAAACTATATTGTTGTAAAATGCTCAAATAAGAGCAAAGGAGCAGCGGCAAAGAAACAGTGTGAAGTAAGTTGTATCGGCTGCGGTATCTGCGAAAAGACCTGTACGGCAGGTGCCATTCAGATTACAGAGAATCATGCCGTGATCAATGAAGAACTGTGTTTAAGCTGTGGGATGTGCGCAGTGAAATGTCCACGGCATGCGATTTATGATCTGCGCGGAATATATACAGAAATAAAATGACAGAAGTATTTTAACAGGTAGGTTCTTTTTTCTATTCAAAAGATTTTATTGAGAAAATTTTATGAAGAAGGTGAGTAATCATGATTGGAAAAAGTGTTCCGCGTGTAGACGCATATGAGAAAGTCACCGGAAGAGCAAAATTTACAGAAGATCTACTTCCGAAAAAATGTCTGATGGCGA
>ENA-ORCM01002470-ORCM01002470.1-human-gut-metagenome-genome-assembly--contig:-NODE-2470-length-13314-cov-3.849739_pt1 | contig 13314 bp, 2 predicted proteins | sample MGYA00242906_ERZ507928 | MGnify/ENA primary metagenome ERZ507928 (study PRJEB26167, sample SAMN06115497) | human gut metagenome | host: Homo sapiens | place: China:Shanxi | collected 2015-05-07...
GTGGCCGTCACGGCCCGGAACATGGCCGGGGGCACGCCCTTCGGCCCGGACATTGTGTCCCAGTCCTTTCGGGAGGTCTTCCTCTATTTCGAGACGGCCATCTATCGCCGCTTCGACCTGCACATCCGCCGCTTTCTGCTGGAGATGGCCCTGTTCGACACCTTCAACCTGGAGATGGCCCGGGTGGTCAGCGGCGACCCCCACGCCGGGGAGCTGCTGGACTGGCTCCAGCGGAACACCACCATGCTCCGGTATGACGGCATCCAGCGCTTCCACTTCTGGCCCCAGTTCCGGGCCTTCCTCCTGTGGGAGATGGACCGGGAATATCCCCAGGAGAAGCGCCGGGCCCTGTTCAGCCGGGGCGGACTGTATTACGAGCTGAAGGAGGACTATCCCCACGCTTTAGAATGCTACACCAAAGGCGGGGACCACTCCAAGGTGTCGGAGCTACTCATCCGAAACGCCGAGCTTCACCCCGGCATGGGCCACTACCGGGAAATGGAGCAGTATTACCGGGCCCTGCCCCACAGCGAGATCCTCGCTTCCCCCGCCCTGATGCAGGGGATGAGCATGCTGTGCGCCCTGGCCGTCGACTACGACGGCTCGGAATACTGGTACGACCAACTGCGGCAGTTCGCCCAGAGCTGCCCCCGGCAGGACGCGGCGGGCAAACAGGCCCGCAGCCGCCTGGCCTGGCTGGACATCTCCCTGCCCCAGCGCAGTGTAGACAGCCTGACGGAGACCTTTCCCGCGGTGTTCCGCCTGATGACCAACAAAGAGGTGGCTCTGCCGCCCTTCTCCGTCACCAGCACCCTGCCCAGCATCATGAACGGCGGCAAGGACTTCTCCCCGTGGAGCAAAAAGGACGACCTGCTCTACAAAACCCTCCGTCTCCCCGTGGAGGCGGTGCTGGGGCGGGACGGCGTGGGTCTTGCGGACTGCGCCATCGCCGAGAGCAAGTTTGAAAAGGGGGAGGACGTGGCCGGTCGGATGCTGGCCCTTCTCCCACAGCTGAACGAGGTCCGCAACCGGGGCGCGCCGGACATGGAGTTCGCCATCAGCGGTCTGCTTGCCCGCAGCCAGCTGGCAGGCGGACAGCCCGCCGACGCGCGGCGCACCATCGAGGTACTCCGTGAATGCTTTGCCGAGCGCGGTTTGACACGCTTTCTGCCCAATATGGACGCCATGCTCTGCCGCATTGACCTGCAAACCGGCGACATTGACGCGGCGGACGCGTGGTATCGGGAAAAAGCCCCGCGGGAGCCGACGCACCTGAACGTCATGCGGCGCTACCAGTATCTTACCCAGGCCATGGTGGAGCTGGAGGACGGCAGACCGGACGCGGCGCAGCTGACGCTTGCCCCGCTGGAGCCGTATGTCCAAAACTGCGCCCGCATCATCGACGGCATTCACCTGAATGTCCTGACTGCCATCGCCCTGCACCGCAAGCGGGACGAGGGGTGGCGCGAGAGATTGACGGCGGCGCTGGACGCGGCGGCGGAGTACCGCTTCATCCGCACCGTCAGCGTATACGGCACGGCGGTGCTGCCGCTGCTGGAGGCACTGGACTGGGACGGCAACAAAGCATGGCGCAAGCGGCTGATGGCGGCGGTGCGGACGCAGGCGGCGTTCTACCCCCATTTTCTCGAACCCCGCCTTGCCCCCGGTGAGGAGTTGACGCCCACGGAGCTGCAAATTCTGCATCTGCTCTGCGCGGACAAGTCCAACGCCGAGATCGCGCAGATCATGGATGTGAAGCTGCCGACCGTGAAGACCCACGTCAGCCATATCCTCGACAAGCTGGACGTGAAGCGCCGGGCGGAGGCCAAGACCGCCGCGAAGAAGCTGCATTTAGTGCAGGACGACCTGTAAAAACAACATCCGGCAGATGTCGGATTTCCATATAAAGGCAATATGATTTTTCAAGGAGGAAAGATATGAAAAAACGAGTATTGAGTATGTTCATGGCGCTGGCGCTGTGTCTGACGCTGCTGCCCACGGCGGCATGGGCGGAGGAGACGGACGCGCCGGAGGGCGGTGCGCCCGCCGCAGACGAACAGCCTGCGGTTCAGTCGGAGCCTGCGCCCCAGGCGGCGGAGGCGGCAGTGCAGGCGGCGGAGGTCGCCGTGGCCGAAGTGGACGGCGTGAAATACAACGACATCCAGGAAGCCTTTGAAAAGGTGAAGCAGTCCGACGGCGGCACGCTGACGCTGCTGACGAATTGCGAAACCTCGAATACGAGCGAGAAATTCGATATTTCCGGCAATTACACTTTGGACTTAAACGGCTGTACGCTGAAGGGGCGGCTGTATCTGAGCAAAACCAGCACGTCCTTGACCGTCAAGGATTCCAGCACAGGCGGAAAAATCCAAGCTACTGCCGGCTGGTCGCCACTGTGGGTCGATGGCGGAACTGTCACCATCGAGAGCGGCACCCTTGCCACACAGAGCAAGAACGCGCCGGCATTGGTTTTTGGTGATAATGATGCCTGCAAAACGCTGACGATTACAGGCGGGTCGTTTGAAACCGGATATGTTCAAATCGGACGCACTGGCGGCACAACGGTTATCACCGACGGTGCGTTCCATGACCTTCGCGTCAACGGGGACTCCAAGCGAGTGACCCTGTCCGGCGGCACCTTTGACACGGTGACGCGTTACAACGGCAGCACCATTGCGCCCACAGACCTGTTAGCGGACGGTTATACCTTTGTCGACCGGGGCACCGGCGCGGAGGTCTCTACATCGCAGGTAGCTGCCCTGACCAACGTCAAGGTCGTCTCCAAGGAGACCGCGAAAGCTTCGGCTTCGCTGACGGTGGATGGAACCGCGACCCCTTACGGCACCTTTGAAGAAGCCCTGACCGCCGCACAACAGCCGCAGGGCGGAACGCTGACCCTGCTGAACAACGTGAACCTTGTGACACAGGTCTACGTCAACAGCGGCACGTTTACCCTGGACTTGAACGGCCATACGCTGACGAGCGCGGATTTCAATACCATGGTTGTCAAAGGCGGCAGCATGACCATTCGGGACAGCAAGGGCAACGGCGTTATCAGCAACACCAGCAGCGACGACATAGCGGTTTTCTGCTACGGCGGGAACGTCACGATTCTTGGCGGCTCCTTCCCGTCCAAGCTTCACTGGGAGGAGTCCGGTACGGTCTCGCTTCAGGGCGGGGCGTTCCGCTCCTTGGACAGAACGGATGGCTCCTGGCTGTCGGCAATCCCGGAGGGGAAAGCCCTGGAAAGGGACGGCCAGATTACGGATGCCAGCGCAAAGACAATTATTGCGCCTACCGGCTTTTACGTACTGGCCGACCACAAAGAACACACCTGGGAGAACGGCAAATGTGCCTGCGGACGGGAACACACTGACCACACCTGGGAGGACGGCAAATGCACCGTCTGTCATCTTACCTGCTCCCACCACGAAATCGGCGAGGACGGCATGTGCAAGACCTGCGGCACCCAGTTCACGGCGAAGGAGAACGGCGACTATTACAAGCATCTGTCCGATGCCCTGGCAAGCGAGAGCGTTGATGATGTGACCTTGGTGGCGGACGATACCCTGTCGGAGGATGTGACGCTCATCAAAGACATCTTCTTCTACCCGAACGGCCACACCGTCAGTGGCGAGGGCGCAATCGTGGTGCCCAGCGGCAAGAGGCTGGAACTCAGAGAGAAAAACGAAACTGAGAAAGCCGGAAACGCCGGTGCGATTCGGGTAGAGAACGGCGGCTTGCTGGTGGTCGGTGAGGACTTTACAGGAACTGTCCAGACGCTGACCGTTTCGGAGAAGGCAGAGGTCAAGCTCCTCGGCGGTACGTATGGAACCATCACAGGTTCGAGAGAAAAGGCGGGGACGCTGCTGTATGGTGGTAATGATGCCTTGGCGTTCAAAAAGCAGGACGGCTCGTTTGTGCGGTATGACCAGAGGATTCCATCTGAAACGCCGCTGGAAAACGTGACCGTGGCTTTCTGCCCGCATAAACAGCTGACGGAAGCGTGCGGCGAGACCTGCGAATACTGTGATGGAGCGCTTCGATGCAGAATCGGGGCGTCTGGCTATCGGGATATGAGCGCTGCGATTCACGATGTTCCAGACGGCGGAACCATTACGCTGCTGCGGGACTACTCTGCGGTCACCAATATCTCGGCAAATGTCGACCGTGCGTACACCATCGACCTGAACGGCCATTCGGTTCGGAAGGACAGCGGCGGTATCAGCCTGGCGGTGTATGCCGGTACGCCGAAGATCATCGATTCCAAGGGCGGCGGCAAAATCAGCCAGCTGTCCATCGGCAGCAGTCTTGACCTGACGTTGGCCGACCTGCTGCCGAAGGGCTGGGACTTTCAGAAGAGCGACGGAAGCTGGCTGAGTACGACGGAGCTGGAAGGAAAAACGGCGTCCAATGTCACCGTGGCGCAGCTCCCCATTCGGAAAGTGACGGTCACGGCGGACAAGGACGTCTATCAGCCCGGCGACACCGTTGTTCTGACGGCACATCTGGAGACCCTGCCGGGTGCGAACGTGGGAACGGCGGGCACGTATTACTGGGTCATCGACGGCAATGCCATGGAAATGTCGGCGGACGGAAAACCGCAGGTTACGTATACGCTGACCAATGTCCGGGGCGGAACCCACACCGTCCAGTGCTGTGTCTACTATAACGGCTATACGACGACCAGCGAGGTCAGCACGTTCACCGTGAAGAAGTACGACCTGACGCAGGGAAAAATCACCGTCAACTACGGCGACCCGGAACTGGGGTACTTTGCGGACAGCTTCTGCTTCAGCCCGGAGACGGACAGCTCGGCAGGTACCAAAATCACCCCGTCGTTCACCGTCACCTGCAACGGCAAGAAGCTGGAGAAGGACCTGGATTATAAAATCGTGTCCGGCGGTTCGGGCACTGATGTGGGTACGTACACGCTGACCATTCAGGGCATCGGCAACTACGCGGGTAAGCTGACGCAGGAATGGCGCATTGTCCCGGCAAAGCTGACCGGCCCGTCTGTCAGAGCCATCAAAAAGGCGTATGACGGCACGACGGATGTGCCGATGGAGCCGTTCACAAACAGCTTCAGCATCGCGGAGGGGTGGCTGAAAAACAGTTCTGTGAAGCTGACCCGTGGAGTAGACTACACGCTGTCCGCGCGGTACGATTCCGCCGACGCTGGGGACGACAAGACCGTGCGCTGCACCGTGCAGATGCTGAACCCCAACTATGTGTTTGAAAACGGCGAGAATACGGTGGAGCGCGAGATGAACTATAAGACGTACGGCGGTTTGTCTTTCCGCATTGACCGGGCTTCCGCGCCGGCGACCGTCCCCGGCAGTCTGACGGTCACCAACCGCCACGCGGCGGACTACACCGTGGACTTGAACGCCCTGCTGCCCCAGCTGGACGGGGAGAAGCGGTACGGCGACGTGACGTACACGGTTTCCAGCGTCGACCTGGGCACGTACTGCGCTGCGGACAGCGCTTCCATCGAGAACGGCGTGCTGACGCTGCCGATTCTGGCCAATGACACAGAGCAGACCGGCAGAATCGGTCATGTCGTGGTGCAGGTGGATTCCACCAACTACGAGCCGTTCACCCTGACGATCGAGGTCAGCGCGACGAATAAAATTGTCCCCACCGGTGCGCCGACCCTCAGCAAGACCACGCTGACGTCCGGCGAGAAATTGGGTTCGGTTACGCTGTCTGGTACGATGCAGGACAGCGGGACGGACGTGCCCGGCACGTTCACCTGGGATGAACCGGAGACCGTGCCCGCCGTGGGTGCTTATACGGCTGCGTGGACGTTCACCCCGGACGATGCCCAGCACTACGAGACGGTGCACGGTACGGTGCAGCTGACCGTGCAGGAGGCCAGCAAGCCGGATGACGGCGGTTCCGGCGGAGGGAGTTCCGGTGGTTCCTCTGGCGGCGGCTCTACCGGCGGCGGCTCCAGCAGCTCCGGCGGCGGTTCTTCCTCCGGCGGCGGCTCCAGCAGACCCTCCACCAGCACCGGCAAGACGGATACCACCACCAAGCCTGACGGCACCAAGGTTCAGACCGAGACCAAGGCCGACGGCACCAAGATCCAGACCGTCACCGGCAAGGACGGCTCTACCGTCAAGACTACCACCAATCCCAACGGCAGTTCCGTGACCGAGACCAAGGCCGCTAACGGCTCCACCGGCACCGTCAAGACTGACAAGAACGGCCAGACCACGGCGGAAACCGCTCTCAGCAGCAAGGCCATCGAGGATGCGAAGAAGTCCGGCGAACCGGTCAAGGCTCCTGTGGAAGTCGAGGCCACCCGGAACAGCAACACCGCCCCCACCGTCAAAATTGAGCTGCCCAGAAACTCCGGCGACACCAAGGTGGAAATTCCCGTTTCCAACGTGAAACCCGGCACCGTGGCGGTGCTCGTCCATCCCGACGGCACGGAGGAGATTTTGAAGGCTTCCGTTCCCACCGAGAACGGCATCCGCCTCACCGTGGACGGCAGCGCAACGGTGAAGATCGTTGACAACTCCAAGGATTTCATTGACACCCGGAATCACTGGGCGAGGGAGGAGATCGACTTCGTCAGCGCCCGCGAGCTGGTGAACGGCATGACCGCCACGATTTATGCGCCCAACGCCTCCGCCACCCGCGCCCAACTGTGGACGATCCTCGCGCGCCAGAACGACGCAAATCTGAGCGGCGGCAATACTTGGTACGAAAAGGCGCAGCTGTGGTCCAAGGATAAGGGTATTTCCGACGGCACGGAGCCCAACGCCGCCATCAACCGCGCCCAGATGGTCACCATGCTGTGGCGCACCATGGGTCAGCCCGCAGCGGGCGGTGCGGCCACGTTTACCGACGTTCCCGCTGACAGCTACTACGCACAGGCCGTGGCTTGGGCCGTGGAAAGCGGCATCACCGCCGGCGTGGGCGGCGGACGCTTCGACCCCTCCGCCACCTGCACCCGCGCGCAAATCGCGGTGTTCCTGTATCGCTATATGAAGTGACGCAAAAACAGCCCCGGTTCCTTTCACAGGGAACCGAGGCTGTTTGCCGTGAACTGCCGCTGTTCCGGAAAAAACGGGACACATTTTGCACCGCTGAAAGATGTGTTGAATCTCTCAATAATTATCCGTTTTCCTTGTACATTTGCCGTATGCTATCCTCGTCCAACGGTGACGATGATATAATTTCCTCATGCAGACAGAGGTTCCCTGCTTTATCCCTGCGGCACCGTCCGCTTTACAGCAGTATGGGACCTCTCCCTTATGGGATTTCATGAATGAGCCGGATGCGGGAGTGATCTTTCCGCAGATTTCTATGCAGGATATGACTCATAAGGACATGAGGAACTGTCTGTACATCAACAGGAAAGGCAGGTGCCAACACTATGTTCATTGTCGGGATCGACATTGCCAAACGGAGTCACGAAGCCATCATCATCGCTGAGGATGGCCAGGTTGTCCGCAAGGCATTCAGCTTCCGGAATAACTGTACCGGCTACAATCTGTTACTGGAACAGGTACGGAGACTGACCCTTGTAAAGAGCCAGATCGTATTCGCCATGGAATCCACCGCCCACTATTGGCTGGCACTCTACGCCAGACTTTTGAAAGACGGATACGCAGTCATGGTTCTGAATCCTATCCAATCCCATTCCCTGCGGGAGCTTTACATCCGCAAGGCCAAAACCGACGCCAGAGACTCACTCGTCATTGCGGACCTTGTCCGCTTCGGCCGCTGCAAAGCCAGCAACGTGCCTCAGGACAAAATTCTGGCTCTGCGAGAGCTGTGCCGCAGTCGCGCCTATCTGGTAGACATGGCCGCCGATCTGAAGCGGAAGCTGATTGCCTTATTGGACAGAATATTTCCGGAGTACGAATCCCTGTTTGATTCTGTTTTCAGCAAGGCTTCTATTGCCGTACTAAGCAAATACTCTACACCACAAAAAGTGAAAAATGCAAATCTCAGGAAACTGACGGATATCCTTATGGAAAGCAGCAACGGACATTTTGGCGAGTGGAAGGCCCATCAACTGAAAGAGGCCGCCTGCAGCAGCTTTGGGATCGATGACAGCGGCGGCGTGTATTCCACGTTGCTTGGGATGTTCCTTGAGCAGATCCTGTCTTTAACTGCACAGGCAGATTCTCTGGAAAAACAGATATCCGTATTCTTCCAAGAGTTTAATAACCCTTTAACCTCTATACCGGGAGTTGGGACTGTTCTCGCCGCAACAATTTTAAGCGAGATTGGTGACATTACTCGCTTTTCTTCTGCCGATAAGCTGTTGGCTTACGCAGGGCTTGATCCATCCGTGAAGCAGTCCGGCGAATTTAAGAGCAACCAGAATCGTATGTCCAAGCGGGGATCTCCTTATTTACGTCGTGCCATTTGGTTGGCGTCCACGGTAGCAGTGCATCGTGATCCGATGTTTCAAACCTATTACGAAAAGAAAATATCCGAAGGTCTGCATTACATGAATGTGATTGGTCATGTCAGCAGAAAGATGACCGCTGTGATCTTCGCTGTCCTCCGGGATGGACAACCGTACCAACCCATTTTGCAATCTGCCGGTTAACTGAGCTGCATCATTTTCATCCGGCCCGCAAAGGGTCTGGTTCTTTGCGCCCTTTTCCGATATACCCCTTATACACGCGAACTGTAATTTTATCCCTTGACAAACCCATAGCCGACTGCTTTCTTTTTCGTCCTCGAAAAAGCCGTGAAAAGCGCAGGAAACGCAGTCATATCAACGCTTCCAATGCATCGGTCATACGGACTTCAACACCTCCGGCACAAACAGCCCACACGGCGAAACAGGGGCCTTCCCTCTCTCGTCCACAGCGCAGCTTCTTGCTGCTGGCGAAATTTTTTATTCCGCCACGCTTTTATATACATACATTTCCCGGTTCTCTGTGAACCCCCACTATATCAGCAGAGGGAAAAATCCGGCGAAGCTGCCGCCATAAGTTTTATCCCAACCGTTCCTCATTGCGTCTTTCAACTTCTTGCACAAACGGCCCACGTTTGTTTTCACGGGTGAAAGTGGGTACAATCGGCTCTGCTCAAAGGATCGCACACAACGGCTCACACGGCGAAACAGGGGGCTTCACTTTTGTGCAATCGTGCAGGGCATTTGACCGTCCCTCATCAGGCAAAAGAACAGCCGGAGGAAGCGGATGCACGCCTATGGCGTGTGTCCGCTTCCTCCGACGTTGCGGCCCCGCTGGGCTGCGCTGCCTCGTCTGCAATTTGGCGGTGCTGCTTTTTTCGCTCTGCGTTCGGTACTTTCTGCATGTGCGAGGCAAGGGGGGTATCACCACTCTCGGCGTGCTCTACATGTCGTCGAAACGCCCGATGCCCGCTTGTCAAAGCGGCTAACTCGCCGTTTCCTTGCCTTGCCCGATTCTTCTTTGATTCCAGCAGCGCAAAATATTGTCCCCTTTCTTTACAGATGCCAAAAGGACCAGCGGGATACCCGCTGGTCCTTTCACTTTTGTTCGCATCTCCTTACTTGCCCTGATAGGCCCGATAGAGGAACGTAACGATTTGGGCGCGGGTGCAGCCTGCGTTGGGGCTGAAGGCGGAAGCGGACGTGCCGTTGGTCACGCCGCTCTCCACGGCCCACGCCACAGCATCGGCACAGAAAGCGTCAGCCGCCACATCGGTGAAACCGTTCACCGTGGTGGGTGCTTTACCCAGCGCACGGTACAGCAGCGTCACACTCTGTCCACGGGTGCAGGTATTGTTGACACCAAACGTACCGTCCGCGAAGCCGTTGGTAATGCCGTTCTCAATAGCCCATGCAACAGCGTTGTAGCAGTAGCTGCCGGGGAGCACGTCGCCGGGGACCTTGGCCGTGCCCTTGGGCGCGGGGGAACCGGCGGCCCGCCACAGGAAGGTCACGATCTGGCCACGGGTGCAGGGATTGTTAGCGCCGAACAGAGCGTCGGTCTTGCCGTTGGTGATGCCCTTCTTCACAGCCCATTCCACAGCCTTGGCATAATAAGCGTCGGCGGGAACGTCTGCAAAGATGGAAGCCGCCTGCTCCTCAACGAACTCCGCAGAGACAGTCACCTTGGAACCGGGCATGGTGAAGGTGTACTTGCCGTTGCCCTTATCGGTCAGCTTGAGTTTATTGCCGCTGGCGTCCTTCACAGTCAGGGTGTCCAACTCATAGCCGCTGTCGGGCTTGACGGTAATGGTCACAGTATCGCCCTTGGAGGCGTTCTTGGGGCTGACGGTCACATCGCCGTTCTTGGTGCTGGGAACGGACACCGTGTAGCTGCTGCCACTGGAAGAAGAACCACCGCCAGAAGAACGGCTGTAAATGGTCAGCGTACCGTTCACATAGGTAATCTCATAGTTGCTTCCCGCATCCGCGCCGCTGGGAACGATAGAATAGGTGCCTGCGACAGAACCATCCGCCGTGCAGGTCAGTTTAGGCTCGGTGGCCAAGCCGTCGCCATTCACCAGACCAGTAGAGGTGTAGGTGAATTTCGGCAGCGTGCCACCAACAGTCATGGACATATCATCCGCCTTGATGGTCAGCGGAGCTTTTTTAATTGTAATCACAGCGGAGCCGGTGATTTCCTTATCATCCTTAGTTGCCTTCCAATAGACAACGTAAGTACCAGCATCTTTCTTGGCAATGCTGTCTTGAGTATAAGTAGCCTTTGCCTCGCCGTACTTTACCGTTACGCCCTCAGAGGCCTTGACGATGATGCTGTGAGTCTTACCGTCATAGGTGCCGTTGTAATCCGTGGCTGTGACTACGAGCGCACCAGTGTCAACGGTGTAATGCTTTTCCACAGAACCGGTATAGTTACCGATAAAGCTGATGGTAAACTTACTATTAGCCGTATGTGTCACGGTGTAATCCGTGCCTCCAACCAGCTTTGTGCCGTTGTAGAACACGCTGATGTTATCCTTTGCGGCAGCAGCATCGTCAGCGTTGGGATAGACGCTGTTAATCCCGGTGATGACAACCTTACTGTCATTGGTCAAATCCTTCTTCGCGACAGTGATCTCCGTGGTGAAGAATTCCTGACCGCCGTAGACCAGCTTAACCGTACCGGTCTTGCTTTCCTCAGTAGCCTTGATGAAGGAAACTTTGGAGCCCTCAAGAGCCGTGTAATCAGATTTCATGATCACACCAGTGGGAACTTTCATGGTGGTCTCGTCGCCATAGGTCTTGCCGTTAAGCACCGTGGTATCAATGGGCGTCGCATCGGAAACTTCGGCAGCATCAGCCGTCTTGACGTACCAGTTAGTGCCGGAAAGTGTCAAATCTGCACCAGTCATCTGAGCTGCAAAGCTGCCTGCATATTTCGATGCAGGACCCTTAGCCGCATCAGCCTGCTGCGTTGTCAATGCCATGCTGTCCTTAACCGTTACCACTGCTGTTGCATTACCAATCAGGCCGCCAGCATATGCACAGCCATAGATCCCGACGTTTGCACTATTACAGGTATTTTCAGCCTTCATACTGCCGACTGCAACACAGTTTTCGAAAGTACTGTTAGAGCTTACCAGACCTGCCATGCCGCCAGCATATGCACTTTCACCGAAGGTCGGCAGTGCCGAGTCATATTTCAGCATTGCAGAAATATTACCCTTGACAACACAGTTTTTCATCGTACCTGCAAACTCAGCTGCGATGCCGCCAGCACGAGCAAATTTCGGCGAGGTAACCGTAATGCTGCCTGTATACGTAGAATTTTCAACCGTTGCCGAAGCCTGTATACCCAGCAGGCCGCCAACTTCAAGGAAGCCGCCGGTTGCATTCATGACGGTAGAAGTACGCGAAACCGTATAGTTCACAGTCGAATGGCAATTTGTGATTGTTGCACCACTGCCACTCACAACTGCTGCACCAAAATAAACATTTTTGCTGTTTTCAGGCGCAACGGTAATATTTACATTACCCGCAAAGTTAAGATCCTTTACTTCTGCACCATCCGACACACCAACAAAGCCAAAGCTGGAGCTCTGTGCTTCAGAAAGTGCATCACTGGACAGATTATACGTGATCGTATGGCCCTGACCCAGAATGTGTCCACCAAATGTACGCGCGTCTGAACCGATGCCCATTGCATCCAGATCGGTCAACGTAATATTATTGTTGACCTTGACATAGATGTTGGACAGTGCCACTTTCTTTGCGTCCGTGCTTTCGTTGCCGAAACGATTGCCCAGTACGGCGTTCTGTGCATCCGCATCGCCCTGAAGCGCTTTCACAAGATTCGTATAATCCTCAGCCGTGTTGATCACATATGCGGTGGCTTCCGTCTGGAACGGATAGCTGTCTTCCATGATATTGCCGTTATGGGAAAAATCGTTGTAAATATACTGATAATCCGCACTTGCAATATCTGCAACCTTTTCACCGTTTGCACTTACATAGTGGTCTGCTGCGTAGAAGTTATCCGCATTGTTCTCAACCGGAATTGTCAGGACAACTTGACCTTCCTCGGCAGCCGTTGCTTTGGTGCTGCCAAAGGTATAGTCCGTCGAACCCGCACCCTTCATGACGTGGGTGCAATTCGTATACCCTGCGGAAGTCGGCATACCGCTGGTACCGCTCTTACACGAAACCAGCGCACCGGTATAACCGAGCTTAGCCGTAATTACAGCTGTATTGCTGCAGGAGTCCAAGGCAATTACAGTATTGCTGCCGTTTACCACAATAATACCAGCCGCCACATTGTTCGACTGTGCCTGAGAGCTGATCGCACCAGTATTGCTGCAATTCTTGAAAGTTGCAGTTACCGCACCGGTAGCCAGGCCGACGATGCCGCCTGCATTGCTGTAACGACCGCTTGCTTCCATATTGCGTTCTGCGATCAGCGCACCGCTGTTCGAGCAGTTTTCATAAGTTGCCGATGCGTTCTGATAGGAGCAGATACCGGCTGCAGAGCTGTTGCCCATGCTCGTGTTGAATGTGCCGCCCTTGATCGCAGCAGTGTTGTGGCAATCCACAAAACTCGTCGGATTGGCGCTGCCGACCATACCGGCGATACCGCCGGCCCACGAGGTATTATCCGTAGCGCCCAGTTCGAGAGTGGCTTCATTGGTAATATTCTTAATGGTGCAGCCGTAGGACTCACCAATCACAACGCCGGTAAACGCACTGTTGGTCAATACCTTTGCCGAGCCGCTGGTCGTAAAGTTTTCAATCCATGCACCGGTAGCACTGTTGAAAACACCCATGTTGATATTGACATATACCGTGCTTTCGCCAATAGTCAGCTTCAGCTTTCCGCGCTTGGAGGACGCACCAACGGCTACCTCATTGCCGCTTTCATTCTTGTC
>ENA-ORCM01002478-ORCM01002478.1-human-gut-metagenome-genome-assembly--contig:-NODE-2478-length-13287-cov-3.215897_pt1 | contig 13287 bp, 11 predicted proteins | sample MGYA00242906_ERZ507928 | MGnify/ENA primary metagenome ERZ507928 (study PRJEB26167, sample SAMN06115497) | human gut metagenome | host: Homo sapiens | place: China:Shanxi | collected 2015-05-07...
GAGGTGAACTCCAGCAGATAATCCACCCGCCCGCGGAGCATCGCCGCCACGTCATCGACCTCGCCGCGCGTCGACGCCACCACGGCGCGCCGCACGGGCCATTCGGAGAGCAGTTCTTCGAGCATCGACGGGTGCAACCGCTCCGTGCAACGCTGCGCGACAAGTTCTCCCCTGTCGAAAACCGCGAGTTTTACCAGGGTGTTCCCGATATCTACGACTAAATTCAAAGCTGTTGCAGTGTTTTATACCCGTCCTCAATGTCTTTGACATTCCTAACGGTCATCGCCAGACGATTATTGTGCTGTTTGAGCACAAATCTGGCGGGATTTTGCGTCACCTTGCGAAGCAACTCCATAAAGGTATCGCTTTTGTAATAGGGCGAATTCTGCTCGCCGACGAAGTGGAGGATCATCAGCCCGTTCTTGACCTTCACCCGTTCGATGCCGAGGCGAATCGCCTCCCAGCGCAGGCGCACGACGTTGAGCAGTTCCTGCGCTTCGCGCGGCAGGGGGCCGAAACGGTCTGCCAGACGGCTCTCGAAGGCCTGCAACGCGGCTTCGTCCTTGGTCGAGTCGAGCTCGCGGTAAAGTTTCAGGCGTTCGGCCTGCTGCGCCACGTAGGCATCGGGCAACCCGGCCTCGACCTCTATTTCGATGTGCGCGTCATCCACGTAATGCATCTGCTCCACGACATCCTGCTCGGCGGCACCCAGACCCGCCACCTGCAAGCCTTCGGCCCGCAGCTCGGCGATCGCCTCGTTCATGATTTTCTGGTAGGTTTCGAAACCGATGTCGGCGATAAACCCGCTCTGCTCGGCACCCAGCAGGTTGCCCGCGCCGCGGATGTCGAGATCCTGCATCGCAATGTTGAACCCCGACCCCAGGTCGGAGAACTCCTCGATCGCCCGCAGGCGGCGCCGCGCATCGGACGACAGCATCTCCTCGGGCGGCGAGAGCAGGTAGCAGTAGGCTTTCTGGTTGCTGCGCCCCACGCGCCCGCGCAATTGATGCAAGTCGCTCAGGCCGAAGTTCTGGGCATTGTCGACGATGATCGTATTGGCATTGGGGATGTCGATGCCGTTCTCGATGATCGTGGTCGAAACGAGCACGTCGAACTCCCCGTAGATAAAATCCATAATCAGTTTTTCGAGCTTCTCGGCCGGCATCTTGCCGTGTCCGACGGCTACGCGGGCCTTGGGGCATACGCGCGTGATAAGCCCTTGGATGGACATCAGGTCTTCGACGCGGTTATGGACGAAATAGACCTGGCCACCGCGTGCGAGCTCGGCCTCGACGGCGTCGCGGATGATCTCCTCGGAAAAGACATGCGACTCGGTGACGATCGGCTGGCGGTTGGGCGGCGGGGTCGAGATGACCGACAGGTCGCGCGAGCCCATGAGCGAAAATTGCAGCGTGCGCGGGATCGGCGTCGCCGTCAGGGTCAGCGTATCGACATTGACGGCCATCTGCGTGAGTTTCTCCTTGGCCGCGACGCCGAACTTCTGTTCCTCGTCAATGATCAGCAGCCCCAGGTCGCGGAATTTGATCTGCTTGCCCAGTATCTTATGGGTGCCGATCAGGATGTCGATGCGTCCCGCCTCCAGGTCGGCGCGAATCTGGTTCACCTCCTTCGTGGTCTTGGTGCGGTTGAGGTATTCGACCCGCACGGGGAAATTGCGCAGGCGTTCCGAGAAGGAGCGGTAGTGTTGCAGGGCGAGGATCGTCGTCGGCACCAGCACCGCCACCTGCTTGCCGTCCACGGCAGCCTTGAACGCCGCGCGGATCGCCACCTCGGTCTTGCCGAAGCCCACGTCGCCGCAGACCAGCCTGTCCATCGGCTGGTCGGACTCCATGTCCTTCTTGACGGCCGCGACGGTCGTCTGCTGGTCGGGGGTGTCCTCCCACTGGAACGACGCCTCCAGCTCGTGCTGCAGGTAACTGTCGGGTGTGAATGCGAACCCTTTGCTGGCCTTGCGCTTGGCATAGAGGGCGATCAGCTCGCGCGAGATATCCTTGACGGCCTTCTTGGCGGCGTTCTTGAGTTTCTGCCATGCCCCGTTGCCGAGTTTATAGACCTTCGGAGGCTCGCCGTCGCCGGACTTGTAACGCGAAATACGGTGGAGCGAATGGACGTTCACGAACAACACGTCGCCGTCCTTGTACACCAGTTTGATGGCCTCGTGCACCTTGCCGTTCTCGTTGATCTTCACCAGCCCGTCGAAACGCCCCACGCCGTGGTCGATATGCACCACATAGTCGCCCGGGCGGAGCTGGTTCAGCTCGGCGACGGTCATCTGCTCGTCGCGCCGAATCTCGCCGTTGATGCGGTAGCGCTGGTAACGGTCGAAAATCTGGTGGTCGGTATAGAGGCACAGTTTCAGGTCGTTGTCCACGAACCCCTCGTGCAGCGTAACGGAGAGCGACCGCACGGCGGCCTGCCCCCGGCCTATCTGGTGGAAGATGTTTTCGAGGCGTTCGACCTGCACCTTGTTCTCCGAGAGGATGTAGGTCGCATAGCCCCGCAGCGAATTGCGGATCATGTCGTCGGCCAGCATCTCGAAATTCTTGTTGAACTTGGGCTGCGGGGCCGTGTCGAACACCACGGCCGCCGTGGCGGGGCGTTCCGGCAGGTTGTCGCGCAGCGCCACCACGCTGTTGCCGGCCATGTCGCGCAACAGCACGTTGCGGCTGGTCAGCAGGCGGTCGATCTGCCCGGGCTCCTCCATGTCCGCGAGCACCTTGCGGCGCAGGTCGTTGACACGGCGCAGCACGTAGTCGGCATCGTAGAACCAGCAGGTTGCCGAAGAACCCGCGAACTGCACGAACGACACCCGGGGTGCCTCGCCGGCATTGAGGTTGGGGACGATTTCCACCCGGTCGAGCTTGTCGGCCGAAAGCTGGCTCGAAATATTGAAACGGCGGATCGAGTCGACCTCGTCGCCGAAAAAGTCGATCCGGTAAGGCTTGCTTTCCGAATAGGAAAAGACATCGACGATACCTCCGCGCACGGAGTACTGCCCCGGTTCGTAGACGAAATCGACACGCGTGAAGTTCGCATCCGCAAGGGCATCTTCCAGCACGGCGATCGAAATCTTGTCGCCGAGCTTCACGGCAATCGTGTCGCGCTGCAACGTCGCGGCGTCGACGACCCGTTCGGCCAGCGCTTCGGGATAGGTGCAGACCACCAGGTATCCCTTCGTAAAGCCCCGCACGGCGTTCATCGCCGTGGTGCGCTGCACTACGCCCTGGGCATCCTCGGCGCCGTAGGCCGCCGAACGCTTGTAGGACGACGGGAAGAAATAGACCTGCTTCTCGTCCAGCAGATTGTAAAAATCGTTCAGCAGGTAGGCCGCGGCATCCCGGTCTTCGGCCACGAAGATATGCACGCCTCCCGTTTTCGCCACTGCCGCCGCCGCATAAAACGAAAGAGCACCGCCGACCAGCTCTTTCAGGTGGACGGTTGCGCGCTCCTTCTTATATTCGCGGCACAACTTCGGCAGGGCCTTCGACCCGGCGGCGAACTGCGCCAGCTGCTCGCTGGCAGTCATAGCGTCACTTGTTAATCAGGTCGTTATCCTTGTCATCGTGGTAATGCACCTCGACGATGCCGAGGCTCTGGTCTTCGACGACACGCAGGCGGAGTTTGTATTTCCACTCCCAGCGGCGGCGCAGCGACCAGATGCCCTTCCGCAGGAAAGCAGCCACATAGGGGCTGACAACCAGCTTGATATACTTGTGTCCCCGGTCTTGCGTGAGGAACGATATCTGGTTCTCGATCTTTTTGTCCAGCAATACCGTAGGCTCGATCTTGCCCGTGCCGTTGCAGGTCGGGCAGACGTCCGAAACCTCCTCCACGGCCACGGGACGCACCCGCTGGCGGGTGATCTGCATCAGCCCGAACTTGGTGAGCGGCAGCACCGTATGCTTGGCCTTGTCGGTGGACATCAGCTTGACCATCTCGTCGAAGAGCGCCTGTTTGTTCTGCGCCTTGTGCAGGTCGATGAAGTCGATGATGACGATGCCCCCCAGATCGCGCAGGCGCAGCTGGCGGGCGATCTCCTTCGCAGCCGCCAGGTTGACGTCCATGGCGGTCTGCTCCTGGTTGTCCTCGGCCTTGGTGCGGTTGCCCGAATTGACGTCGATGACGTTCATCGCCTCGGTATGCTCAATGATCAGGTAGGCGCCGCGGCGCAGCGAGACGTACTTAGCAAAGAGCGACTTGATCTGCTTCGAGATATCGAAGTTGTCGAAGATGGGGACGTTGCCCCGGTAAAGCTTGACGATCTTCTCCTTCTCGGGCTCGATCAGGCGGATGTAATTGCGGATGTCGTTGTACATCGCCTCGTCGTCGACGGCGATCTGCGAGAACGAGCCGTTCAGCGAATCGCGGATAATCGTGTTGGCACGGTTCATCTCGCTCATCAGCTGCGCGGGCGGCGTGCTCTTCTTGATCGCGGCGCAGGTCTTGCGCCAGCGGTCGATCTGCGACTGGATGTCGTGCTCGATATCCTCGTCCTTGGCCTCCATGGCCGCCGTGCGGATGATGACGCCGAAATTCTTGGGGAGCACCGCAGCCGCGATGCGCTTGAGGCGTTTCTTCTCGTCCGCCGAGCGGATCTTCTGCGAAAGGAACACCTTGGACGAAAAGGGCACCAGCACGACGTTGCGGCCGGCCAGCGAAATGTCGGAGGTCAGGCGCGGCCCCTTGGTCGAAATGGCCTCCTTGGCGATCTGCACCATGATGTTCTGCCCGACCTGAAGATAGTCGCCGATCTTGCCCGTCTTTTCGACGGGCGGCTCGAGCTTCATGCCCTCGACGCGCATTCCCCGCTTGCCGGGCTGCTGCGAAGCGACCAGCTTCTGCAACGAGGGAAACTGGCTTCCCAGGTCGAGGTAGTGGATAAAAGCGTCCTTTTCGTGCCCGATGTTTACGAAGGCTGCATTGAGCCCGGGCATTATCTTGCGTACTTTCCCGAGGTAGATATCCCCTACGGAAAAACCCGTCTGGCACTGCTCCTTGTTGAGCTCGACAAGCACCTTGTCCTCACACAGCGCAATGGAGATTTCTGTCGGGTTGACGTTAACGATTAATTCTCTGTTCATCTATATCGTGTGTCGCACCCCGGAAACGGGGTTGCGGAATACTGAAACCGGTTAGGCCGCATTTTGGTCTGAAGTGGCGGCGAACTCCAAAGGAAAATATTGTCCGGACACATCGGCCGGCAACATGGCGGGTAAGACAATACCCTGTTTTTTCGGCGGCACTGCGTCGCAATGCCTCTGCGGCAGCCTCATAACCTGCGTTGCAAGAGGGCCTGACGTCCGCAAACGGCTATCCGGGGATCTGCATTCCCCCCGGGGATACGGGCCCCGGTCGCAAAAAACCGCAGAAAATAGGTAAAGCTAAAAGAACCCGGGGCTCCTTTAGCTTTATCTATCGTTTAGCACTAAGGTGCTACCCTACTTTTTCTTGTGGCGGTTCTTGCGCAGACGTTTTTTGCGCTTGTGGGTAGCCATCTTGTGACGCTTATGCTTCTTTCCGTTTGGCATAGTCCTTAAATTTTAGAGGTTCTTTATTTATTGAATTATTTCACCTTCGCAGCGAAGCTCTTGGCGGGCTTGAAAGCGGGGATGTTATGTTCCGGAATGGTGATGGTCGTGTTCTTCGAGATGTTGCGTGCGACTTTCTTTGCACGTTTCTTCACGATGAAGCTGCCGAAGCCGCGGAGATACACGTTGTTCTTGTTGGTCAGAGAGGTCTTGATGCTATCCATGAAAGCTTCGACGATTGCCTGAACCTGCACCTTCTCAACGCCGGTGCTCTTAGCGATTTCGCTTACGATATCTGCCTTTGTCATAGTTATCTAGTATTAAATTATTAAGTTCGTGTGAAGACATTCGGACTGCAAATATACGCTTTATTTACATTTTAGCCAATAAACCTCAACTTTTTTTCATTATTTTTCCGGCAGTCCCCTACCAGCCACTGGAACAAGAGGATAACAAATATCGGGCAAAACTCGGCGGAAAATTAAAATATTATGTGCCAGGCAATTATATCCGGACGGCACGCCGAAGCGAACCGCGCACGATAATCATTCATAATCAACACATTAACCACAAACCCGCCGAAAAGGAAGAAGCCTTTTCCGGGCATCATTGCGCCCGAAGCGTCCCGGCACGGCCCTCCCCGCCCGGATGCCGGTGCGGCAGCCCGCCCCGCGCCCGACGACACCTGCGCGGCCATCCTGCACACGGGCTGCAGAGGGCACGGCATCCTCGCCCTGCCCGGAGCCGGGGCTCCGCTCCCGCGAGACTCCCGGCACGCCGCTGCAAACCGTCCCGGAGGCGATTTACACCCCGGAACCGCGGATAATATCCCGCCAACCCAATAAACGCCCGGTTTTTGCGTTTGATAATAAAATAACTAATTTTGCGAACTAAAATCCGATAACCGTATGGTCAAAATACTCTGGGTGGACGACGAGGTCGAACTCTTGAAGCCCCACGTCCTGTTCCTCAAACAGAAAGGCTACGAAGTCGACACCTGCAACAACGGCTACGACGCGATCGACATGGCGGCCGAAGGCGCCTACGACCTGATAATCCTCGACGAGATGATGCCCGGCATGACGGGGCTCGAGACCCTCCCCAAGATCAAGGAGGTGCGCCCCACGACGCCCGTCATCATGGTGACCAAGAGCGAGGAGGAGAACATCATGGACAAGGCCGTCGGCTCGAAGATCGCCGACTACCTCATCAAACCCGTCAACCCCAACCAGGTGCTGCTCTCGATCAAGAAGAACGTGCACCAGCAGCAGCTCGTCACCGAGCAGACCACGGCCGACTACCGGTCGGAATTCGGGCGTATCTCCTCGTCGCTGCAGATGGCCGAGACCTTTTCGGACTGGTGCTCGCTCTACCGCAAGCTCACCAACTGGGAGGTCGAGCTTTCGGAATCCACCGACCAGGGCATCAAGGAGGTGCTCACCTACCAGAAGACCGAGGCGAACCAGGAATTCTGCAAGTTCGTACGCCGCAACTACTACAACTGGATCAACAAGCGCTCGGACGACACCCCCGTGATGTCACACACGCTCATGCGCACCAACATCTTCCCGGTGGCGGACGAGAACCCGAAGACCACGCTGCTGCTGATCGACAACTTCCGCTACGACCAGTGGCGGTCGATCTCCTCGCTGCTGCGGGGCTACTACGACGTGGCGCTCGACGATTTCTACTGCGCCATCCTCCCCACGGCAACGCAATACGCCCGCAATGCCATTTTCGCCGGCCTGATGCCGCTGGCCATCGACAAGCTGATGCCCAACAAATGGCTCAACGACAACGAGGAAGGCGGCAAGAACCAGTACGAGGAGGAGTTCCTCAAACGGCTGATGGCCCAGAACGGGAAGAACTGGAAATTCTCGTTCGACAAGCTCGTGCGCCCCGAACAGGGCCGCAGGCTGGTCGACAATATACAAAAAGTGTACGACGCCGATTTCTCGGTGATCATCTACAACTTCCTCGACATCCTCTCGCACGCCCGTACCGAGACCGACATCATCCGCGAGCTGACCGAGGACGATTCCGGTCGCTGACGCGCTCGTGGTTCGAGCACTCCGACCTCTACACCATCCTCAAGCTCCTCTCGGAGCGGGGGCACACGGTCGTGATCACCTCCGACCACGGCACCATCCGCGTGGACAACCCCGTCAAGGTGACGGGCGACCGCGAGACCTCGGCCAACCTGCGCTACAAGACGGGGCGCAACCTGGCCTACAACTCGCGCGACGTCTACGAGATCCTGAAACCCGAGGACGTACAGCTGCCGTCGAGCAACCTCACGTCGAGCTATATCTTCGCCTACAATTCGGATTTCCTGGTCTACAACAACGATGCGAACCGCCACATCCGCTATTACCGCAACACGTTCCAGCACGGCGGCATCTCGATGGAAGAAATGATCGTACCTTATATCGTCTTAAAACCCAAGCAGTAATATGAAAACGATCCACATCACCTCGCAGGACGAACTGCCGGACGTCGCCGAGGCGGTCATCGAAGCGCTCGGCCGCCGCACGGTAGTCGCACTGCGCGGAGAAATGGGCGCGGGCAAAACCACGCTGATCCGCGAGATCGCAGCCCAACTGGGCGCCACGGACACCGTAACCAGTCCTACGTTCGCCATCGTGAACCAGTACAAGGGCAAGGGCAACCGCCGTATCCATCATTTCGATTTCTACCGGATCAACGACATCCGCGAAGCCTATGATTTCGGTTACGAAGAGTATTTTTTCTCGGGCGACCTCTGCCTGGTCGAATGGCCCGAAAAGATCGAGCAGCTCCTGCCCGAGAACGTGATGACGGTGCGCATCACCGTCGACAGCGACACGGCACGCACGTTCGAAATCGACTGAAGCCCGGCCAACGCCCCGCGACACTACGACCATGGCAGACGGTTTCCGCATCGCATTCTGCATCGAATGCCATAAATACACCCCTGTCCTGCAGGAGTTGTGCCGACAGTTGCAGCACCCCGAAGCGGATATTTTCATCCATGTCGATGCGAAATCCGACATCGGGGATTTTGCGCCGCTGCGTCCCCTGGCACGTTTCATCCACCCGCGCAGCAAGGTGTACTGGGGCGAGTACGGCCAGATCGACTGCATGCTCAAACTGCTCCGGGCCACCTGTAACGGCGACTACCGCTACATCGCCATTCTCTCGGGCGACACCCTGCCGCTACGCCCCTGCGGGCAGATACACGATTTCCTCGAAGCGTGCTACCCGCGGCAGTTCGCGGACATGCAGCCCGAACTGCACATCACCGAGCTGACGCAGAAGATGCAGTGGTGCCACTACCCCGACAGGAACGATTGGATCGGGCGCCTGCCGGGCTATTTCCGCAAAAGGCTCTACAAACGGCTGCGCCCCGGGGACAACCCCTATTTCAGAACATTGCCGCCGCTCGAAAAGGGTTCCAACTGGATCGTCGTCACCGACCGCTTCCGGGATTTTGTGTTCGATTATCTGCGCACCCACCCCGATTATATCCGCGCATTCAGACACTCGCACTGCGGCGACGAGATCTTTTTCCAGACCCTGATGGGCATTTCCGAATTCGCCGGTGCGAATACGCGCCGTCCCCTCGTCTTCACCCGATGGGTCGGAGAAGGGGCGCCCCATCCGGAAACATTCGGCACCAACGACCTGCCCCGGCTGCTGCAGGCACGGGACACGGCGGCGGAAGTTCCGTACCTCTTCGCCCGCAAGATCGCCGACGACCTGGACATCGCCCGCTACCGGGCGGCCTTCTTTCCCCGGCCGGAATAGCGCCGGTTTTGCGCGTCATGCAAAAAAACGCTATCTTTGCAGCGCCCGAAACCGCATCCGATTTCTGAAACACATTTCATACAAGTTTTACACACGCAATGCAAGAATATATCTCCAAGCAACAACAGGTTTTGCATCCCGCGGAACAGATTTACGCGGTCATCAGCCGTTTCGACAACCTCACGCCCGCCCTTGCCGACAAGGTCGAGGAGTGGCAGGCTACCGAGGACAGTTGTTCGTTCAAGGCCAAAGGCTTCACCGTGAAACTCCGCATGGAGGAGCGCGAGCCGGGCAAATACGTCAAGGTCGTCGGCGACGACGGGGGCGTACCGATGGATTTCGCATTCTGGATCCAGTTGCAGGAAGTCTCCGCCGCGGACACCCGCCTGCGGCTGGTGCTGCGCATCGACCTGAACATGATGATGAAGATGATGATCGGCAACAAGCTGCAGGGGGCGCTGGATCAGATCGCCGAGGGGATCGCCCGGGCGATGAACGCCGCCCCGCAGGTCTGAACGGACGGCAAACAAAGTCCGGCACAGCCCCTGCAAATCGGGCACGGCTCCGCAGACACGATGCCCCGGGGCGATGATTCCGGGCGGAGGAGGGATGTTTGCGGCACAGGCCTGGGAACACGCAGCCAAAGGCGGTATGACGCCGTACCGCAGGCTCAGGCAAGGATCACGCAAGCATTCGTCGGCGCGACGCGCACACGAAAAACCTAATAAACGCACGCGATTATGAAACCGACAAGCTATCTATCAGCCCTTTTCCGGCCTTCGGCGCTTCCCGCCGGAGAGCGCCCGCCGACTTCAACCTGATCAGCCGCTATTTCTACAACTGCCCGGCGGAGGACGCCAGCCATACGATCGACGCCGAAACCACGGCCGACCTCGACCTCAACGCCGTATTCGAGCGCATCGACCGCACGACCTCGAAAGTCGGGCAGCAATGCCTTTATGCCCGCATACGCACGCTCCGGGGACAGGAGGATGCCGAGGCTTTCGGCCGCAGCACGGACTGTTTCTCCCGCAACGGGGAACTTGCGGCCAGCTGCACCGAATCCCTCTCCCGGCTCACCGACGAGGATGCCTACGGGCTGCAAAACCTGATTTTCGACACACCGGCCAAAGTCCGTTATTTCGCCTGGGTATACCCGCTCACCCTGCTCGCCGTGGCGACGCTGCTCGCCGCCCCGTTCTACCCGCTGTCGCTGCTGCTGTTCATGGCTATCTTCGCCGTGAACCTCTATATCCATTACAGCAACAAGCTCAATGTCTCGCTCTACGGCTCGGCCGTAAAACAACTTTCGCTGGCATTGCGCACAGCCCGGGAACTGGCTGTCGAAGAGGTGCCCGGCACGGAGGAGGCCACCGGACAAATCCGGCAGGTCGCCGAGGTCGAACGCCGCAGCCGCGTGGTCGGGACGCAGGGCGACTCCGCAAACGAGCTGGCCGCCATCGCATGGCTTTTCATCGAGCTGGCCAAAGTCGCCTTCAATATCGAGGTGATCCTCTTCCAGCGCTTTATCGGCAGCATCACGGCCCGGCGCGATGCGATCCACGGCATGTTCCGCTTCATCGGGGAGACCGATGCCGCAATCTCCGTCGCACGCCTGCGCAGCGAAACCCAGACCTGCCGCCCGCAGTTCGTCGACGGGAAATACCTCATGGCCGAGCAGGTCGTACATCCGCTCATCGACGGCTGCGTGCCCAATACGCTCGTCCTCGACGGCACGGGGCTGCTGCTCACCGGCTCCAACATGTCGGGCAAGACGACCTTCATCCGCACGCTGGTGCTCAACGCCCTGACGGCCGAGACCCTCGACATATGCTTCGCCGGCTCCTATACGGCCCCGTACATGCGGCTGCTGAGCTCGATCCGCATTTCGGACGACATCGCCGAAGGCACGAGCTACTACCTGCAGGAGGTGCTGACCGTCAAACGCTTCCTCGAAGCTTCACAGGATTCCGTCCCCTGCCTGTTCGCCCTCGACGAGTTGTTCAAAGGGACGAACACCACCGAACGTATCGCCGCCGGGAAAGCCGTCCTCGCGCACCTCAACCGCGGCCCGCACATCGTGCTGGTATCGACGCACGACATCGAGCTGGCGGAGTTGCTCGACAGCGACGGCTACGAACTGCACCACTTCCGCGAAGAGGTGGTCGACGGGCGGCTGGTCTTCGACTACCAGCTGCACACGGGGCCGCTGACGACCCGCAACGCAATCCGCATCCTGGAACTGTACGACTATCCGCCCGAACTGATCGCCGAAGCCTATGCGGTGCAGGAACGGCTGCTGAAAAAACCGGAATGACAGCCAAACGACAAGCGGGAGCGCCGGCCTCTAAGGGCCGGCGCTCCCGCTTCAGATTTTCGGTTTCTGGAGCATCCGGATAACCAGCGACGCCCCGTAAATCAGCATTCCGTACATGACCGAGATAAAAAACACCTTGAAACCGCCGGCCAGCAACGTCGGCGAATACCACCCCTCCGGGTCAACGTCGGCGGACAGGAAATCGAAATTTCCCGCAAATACAAGGACACCGCACGGCTGCGGTTCGAGTCCCCTGCGGGCGAATAACGCCCCGCAACACGCAAACGGGAATTCTTGCCAACACATGCGGCAGAGCGGCCATTTCCCCGACAGCATAAAACCCCGAGAATTGCATTAATGGAACAATGAGCCGGAGAAGGCCACATGCCACCGGGAAACTTAAAACAGGGAAAGTTATGAAACAATATGATGCCGTCATCATCGGCTTCGGCAAAGCGGGCAAGACCCTCGCCGCCGAACTGGCCGCACACGATTGGAGCGTCGCGATGGTCGAACGCTCGGACAAAATGTACGGCGGCACCTGCATCAACATCGCCTGCATCCCCACCAAGACGCTGGTCTACGAAGCGCATAAGAGCCTGTGCCGCGGAGAGCGCAGCTTTGAGGAAAAGGCCGCCGACTATCGGCGCGCCATCGCCCGCAAGAACGAAGTGACCGGTTTCCTGCGCGGTAAAAACTACGCCATGCTTGCCGACCGGGACAATGTGGACGTCATCACGGGGACGGCCTCGTTCGTTTCCCCGCATGAAGTCGAAGTCAAAACGGCGGACAAAACCCTGCTCCTCTCCGGCGAACGCATCTTCATCAACACCGGCGGCGAAACCGTCATCCCGCCCATTGAAGGCGTCCGCGAAAACCCGCGAGTCTACACCAGCACCACCATGCTGGAGCTGGAAGACCTGCCCCGCCGTCTGATCATCCTCGGCGGCGGGTATATCGCGCTGGAATTCGCCTCGTTCTACGCGGAATTCGGTTCACGGGTCACCATACTGGAACGCGGTTCCCGCTTCCTTGCCCGCGAAGACGCCGATGTGGCCGACAGCGTCCGCAAGGCGCTGGAAAACAAGGGCGTAACGATCATAACCGGTGCATCCGCCAGTGCCGTACGCGACGCCGGGGATGAAGCCGAGGTCCGTTTCATTCTCGACGGCACGGAACAGGCGTTGCCCGCGGATGCCATCCTGCTCGCGACGGGCCGCCGCCCGCTCACGGCGGGGCTCAACCTTGAAGCCGCTGGCGTGAAGACAACGGAACAAGGCGCGATTGCCGTGGACGAACGCCTGCAAACCTCCGTTCCGCATATCTGGGCTCTCGGCGACGTCAAAGGCGGCCCGCAGTTCACGTACATTTCGCTGGACGACTTCCGCATCGTCCGGGATGCCCTTTACGGAGAGGGCAAGCGCGTCGCCAGCGACCGCGATCCCGCGTATACCGTATTCATGGACCCCCCTCTCGGTCGCGTGGGGCTCACGGAACAGGCCGCCCGCGACAAAAACCTCGACATCAAGGTTGCCGTCCTTCCTGCGGCAGCCATCCCCCGCGCCCGGTTGATGGGTGAAACCACGGGTATGCTCAAGGCCGTAGTGGACGCAAAAACCGGAACCATATTGGGTT
>ENA-ORCM01002480-ORCM01002480.1-human-gut-metagenome-genome-assembly--contig:-NODE-2480-length-13277-cov-6.061894_pt1 | contig 13277 bp, 13 predicted proteins | sample MGYA00242906_ERZ507928 | MGnify/ENA primary metagenome ERZ507928 (study PRJEB26167, sample SAMN06115497) | human gut metagenome | host: Homo sapiens | place: China:Shanxi | collected 2015-05-07...
GTCCCGCCCCCTGTCCGACCTGCTGGACGAGGCCGACCCCATCGAGGGCAGCTATACCTTCGAGGTGTCCTCCGCCGGGGCGGACCGGGTGCTGAAAAAGCCCGAGCACTTCGCCCAGGAACAGGGGCAGGAGGTAGAGGTCAAGCTCTATCGCCCCCGGGACGGCCGAAAGGACTTTGTGGGCATGCTCCAGTCCTGGCGGGACGGGGACGTGACCCTGGACGTGGGCGGCGAGCCCATCACCTTTGAGAAAAAAGAGATCGCGCTGGTACGGCTGTACCCCCGCTTCTGATTCGTTTAGGAGGAACACACTGTGGCTAAGAGAACGACAAAACCCGCAAACAGCAACGAACTGGACGGCAAGGAGTTTTTTGCCGCCATCGCCCAGATCGAGCAGGAGAAGGGCATCAAGCCCGGCTATATGATGGAGAAGATCACCCAGGCGCTGCTGTCCGCCTATCGCCGGGACCACGAGGGCGTGGGCGATAACCTGGTCATCGACGCCGACCCCGACACCTGCACCGTCCGCCTGTTCCTGAAGAAGGACATCGTGGAGGAGGTAGACAACCCCGCCACCGAGATCAGCCTGGAGGAGGCCCGTCTGGTCCTGCCCCAGGCCCAGCTGGGCGACGTGGTCCGCATGGAGATCAAGCCCAAGAACTTTGGCCGCGTGGCCGCTCAGACCGCCCGCCAGGTCATCGTCCAGGGCATCCGCGAGGCCGAGCAGGGCATGATCTATGACGAGTTCTGCAATAAGGAGCACGAGCTGCTCACCGGCATCGTCACCCGCATCGACCCCCGCAACGGCTCCGTCACCCTGCGCATCCACTCCGGCTCTGAGTTCACCGACGCCTATCTGGGCGCCAACGAGCAGGTGAAGGGCGAGCACTATGTGGAGGGCCAGCGCCTGAAGGTGTATGTGGTGGAGGTCCGCCACGCCACCAAGGGTCCCCAGGTCCTCATCTCCCGCACCCACCCCGGCCTGGTCAAGCGCCTGTTCGAGATGGAGGTACCCGAGATTTACGACGGCACCGTGGAGATCAAGTCCGTGGCCCGGGAGGCCGGCTCCCGCACCAAGCTGGCCGTGTGGTCTGCCGACCCCAACGTGGACCCCATCGGCGCCTGCGTGGGCCCCAAGGGACAGCGGGTGAACACCATTGTGGAGGAACTCAAGGGCGAGAAGATGGACATCATTCGCTTCTCCGAGGACCCGACCCAGTACATCGCCGCCGCCCTGTCCCCCGCCGACGTGGTCAGCGTGGAGGAGCTGCCCGACGGCAAGAGCTGCCGGGTGGTGGTCCCCGACGACCAGCTGTCCCTGGCCATCGGCAAGGAGGGCCAGAACGCCCGTCTGGCCGCCCGTCTCACCGGCTATAAGATCGACATCAAGCCGGAAAGCTATCACGACGAGGAAGAAGCCGCAGCAGAATGAGTCCGCTGTACTTCATCCTCTGCGGACTGGCAGCGGCGCTGGCCCTGCTGTCCCTGTGGCTCAACGGAAAAAACAGGAAACAATAAAGCCCGGCGCGCGCAGGCGCGCCATGTGTAAGGGAGGGCTGTCTGAATGCAAAAGGTAAAAAAAATCCCCCAACGCCAGTGTGTCGGCTGCCGGGAGATGAAAGATAAAAAAAGCCTGCTGCGGGTAGTCAAATCCCCAGAGGGAACCGTCAGTCTGGATTTCGTGGGCAAAAAGCCCGGCCGCGGTGCCTATGTGTGCCACGATGTGGAGTGTCTGAAGAAGGCGCGGAAATCCAAAGCGCTGGAGCGTGCGTTCAGCACGGCAATCCCCCCGGAGGTCTACGACGCCATGGAGGCAGAACTGGAGGGACAGAATGGACAGGAATGAGCAGGTTCTCTCCCTGATCGGTCTGTGCCTCCGGGGCCGGAATCTGGAAGTGGGCGAAGAGCCGGTGGAGGCCGTGTCCCGCGCGCGGGACGCCCGCGTGATCCTGCTGGCGTCCGACGCGGCGGAGAACACCGCCCGCCGGGTGCAGCGCTTTGCGGAAACCGGCCAGTGCGTGTGGCTCCGGGTTCCCTTCACCAAGCGGGAGCTGGGGCAGGCCACCGGCCGCGGCTCTGCCGCCGTAGCCGCCGTGACGGATATCGGTCTGGCGGTGGCGGTGGCGCGCCGGTTGGCGGAGCTGGATCCCGAAAAGTATGACGAGGATCTCGCCAAGCTGGAATTGAAGGCCAAGCGTGCCGCAGAGCGGAAGATCGAAGCCGCACGGCATGAGAAAAACCTCCGCCGGGGCGTCAAGCGTCCCAAAAAGACAGATAATGAAGCGGAGAGCAGCCCGGAGGCCAGGGCAGATCGCCGGAAACCCACCGGCAGAACCCCCTCCGGCGAGCGGCGTACCGAAAAAGCAGGCAGCCGCCCCGATTCCGGCCGTCGGAAGTCCGGCGAACAGGCGGATACGCCCCGTCCCGGAAACGGCGGCGCACAGCGGCGTCCTCTCCGCAAGAGCGGCTCCCGCCCCTCCAAAAGCAACCGCCCCAAACCCAGGGGAAAAGCGAATCCATATGCCCACAGCCGCCCGGTGAAAAAAGGAAAAGGCTCCTTTCGGAAAAAGGAAGGCTAAGCCGTCCGACGTGGGTTTCCTATCGACGAAAAGCCCAGCCCCAGGGTTGGAGATGAACGAGGTGTTTTGATTGGAAAAATACAGAGTAAGAGATGTGGCGCGGGACTTTGGTCTCCCCGCCAAGGTGATTACCGAAATTCTGGACAAATACGCCACCGCGCCCAAGAGCAATATGCAGGCGCTGGAGGATCATGAGCTGTCCATCGTTTTTGAGCATCTGACCCAGAACAATCAGGTCTCCAGCATTGCCGCCATCTATGCGGATGAGCCGAAGAAGCCGGAGCCTCCCAAGGTGCAGCCCGCTCCGGCCCAGAAGCCGGCGCAGACCGCAAAGCCGGCAGCGCAGCAGCCTCAGCAGCCAAAGCCTGCCCAGCCGGTGCAGCAGCGCCCTGCCCAGCAGCCCCAGCAGAAGTCCGCTCCGGCAGCACAGCAGCAAAAAACCGTGCAGGCGGCGCAGCAGCGTCCCGTCCAGCAGCCTCAGCAGAAGCCTGCCCAGCAGACGGCGCAGCAGGCCGCACCCCAGCAGCCCCAGCAGCTGAACAAATCCACGGCCACCGCCCATCCCACCACCCGCGTCCCCGAAAAGAAGCTGGTGGATACCCGCAAGGGCGGCGACGTGAATCTGGCCAAGTACGACCAGCGTCTGGAAGAGCTGGGCGGCCAGCGGGGCGAGCGGATGTCCCAGAAGGGCGGCAAGGAGAAATTCCGCAATAACAAGAACCGTCAGGGCGGCCAGATGTTCTCCAACAAGCGCCGTCAAGACGAGGCCGAGAAGATGAGAAAGCTCCAGCTGGAGATCGCCAAGAAGGCCCCCGTCAAGGTGCAGATCCCTGACGAGATCAGCGTGGGCGAGCTGGCCAGCCGTATGAAGAAAACCGGCGCAGAGGTGGTCAAGTGCCTGATGAAAAACGGCGTCATGGCCTCCCTCAGCCAGATCATTGACTTCGACACCGCCTCCTTCGTAGCCGAGGAGCTGGGCTGCAAGGTGGAAAAGGAAGTGGTGGTCACCATTGAGGAAAAGCTCATTGACACCACCGAGGACCGTCCCGAGGATCTGATCCCTCGCGCCCCCGTGGTGGTGGTCATGGGCCACGTGGACCACGGCAAGACCTCCCTGCTGGATACCATTCGGAATACCTCCGTGGCGGCAGGCGAAGCCGGCGGCATTACCCAGCACATCGGCGCCTATCAGGTGCAGATCAACGGCAAGCCCATTACCTTCCTGGATACGCCGGGTCACGAGGCGTTCACCTCCATGCGCGCCCGCGGCGCCATGGTGACGGATATTGCCATTTTGATGGTGGCGGCGGACGACGGCATCATGCCCCAGACCATTGAGTCCATCAACCACGCCAAGGCGGCCGGGATCCCCATCATTGTAGCCGTCAACAAAATCGACAAGGAAAACGCCAACCCCGACCGGGTCATGCAGCAGCTGACCGAGTACGGTCTGGTGCCTGAGGAGTGGGGCGGCGAGACCATCGTCTGCAAGATCTCCGCCAAGAAGCACATCGGCATTGACAACCTGCTGGAAAATCTGGTGCTGCTGGCGGAAGTGCAGGAACTGAAAGCCAATCCCAAGCGCGCCGGTCAGGGTACCGTCATTGAGGCCCGTCTGGACAAGGGCCGCGGCCCTGTGGCCACCCTGCTGGTGCAGAACGGCACTCTCAAGCAGGGCGACATCATCATCGCCGGCACCTCTGTGGGCCGTGTCCGCACCATGACCAACTACAAGGGCGAGCGTCTCACCGAGGCCGGCCCCTCCGTGCCTGTGGAGATCGCGGGTCTCTCCGAAGCGCCTACCGCCGGTGCGCCCTTCTTCGCTGTGGCGGACGAGCGGATGGCCCGTGAGCTGGTGGAGCAGCGCAAGGCCGAGGAGCGCGCCAAGGCCGCCGCGCCCGTGCAGAAGGTCTCTCTGGAAAACCTGTTCGATCAGATCAAGTCCGGCGAGCGCAAGGAGCTGGCGCTGATCGTCAAGGCCGACGTACAGGGCAGCGTGGAAGCCGTGAAGTCCTCTCTGGAAAAGCTCTCCAACGACGAGGTCAACGTCAAGGTCATCCACGGCGCCGTGGGCGCCATCAACGAGTCCGACGTTATGCTGGCCGCCTCCTCCGGTGCCATCATCGTGGGCTTCAACGTCCGGCCTGACGCCGCCGCCCGCGACGGCGCCGCCCGCCAGAACGTGGATATGCGGATGTACCGTGTCATCTACGATGCCATCGACGAGATCGAGGCCGCTATGAAGGGCATGCTGGCCCCCAAGTTCCAGGAAGTGGTCCTGGGCCATGCCGAGGTCCGGGAGACCTACAAGGTCTCCTCCGTGGGCACCGTGGCCGGCTGCTACGTTCAGGACGGCTGCATCCGCCGGGACTGCTCCGTGCGGGTGGTCCGGGACGGCATCGTGGTCCACGAGGGCACTCTGGGCTCCCTCCAGCGGTTCAAGGACTCCGTCAAGGAGGTCAAAGAGCGCTATGAGTGCGGCCTGACCATTGACAAGTTCAACGACATCAAGCTGGGCGACATCATCGAGGCCTACACCATGGAAGAGGTTCCCCGCTGATCGTTTCCCCTCTGATACGCATCCTGACAGGGCGGCGGCTGTGCCGCCGCCCTGCCGTTCATTCCTCCCTCAACAGAAAGGAGATTTTTTATGGCATCTAACCGTATCGGCCGCATCAACGAAGAGATCCAGCGGGAGCTGGCGGAACAGCTGCGCCGTCTGAAGGATCCGCGGGTTTCTCAGGTGGGCATGGTCTCCATCACCCGTGTGGACACCACCGGCGACCTGCGCTATTCCAAGGTCTATATCAGCGTACTGGATAAGGATCAGGAAAAGGACGTCCTGAAAGGGCTGAAATCCGCCTCCGGCTTCCTGCGCCGGGAGTTGGGACACAGCCTCCAGCTGCGCTACACCCCGGAGCTGCAATTCATTGCAGACGATTCCATCGCCTACGGCGCACATATTCTGGAAGTCCTGCGGGACCCGGAAAAGGTGAAGCCGGTCAATCCCGACAACGACGCCGTCCTGCCGGATGAGGAGGACTGACGGATGCTGACCGTTTCCGAAACTGCGGAACTGCTGCGTTCCTTTGACCGCGTTCTCATCCTGACCCACATCCGTCCCGACGGGGACACGGTGGGCTGCGCCGCCGGACTGTGCGCCGCCCTGCGGGCGCTGGGCAAAACCGCCTTTCTCCTGCCCAACCCCGGTCTGACAGACACCACTGCCCCCTATTTTGCGCCCTATGCCGCCCCGGCGGAATTTACGCCGGAAAAGGTGCTTTCCGTGGACATTGCCGCGGTGGGGCTGTTCCCCGACAACGCCAAGCCCTATATCGGCGCCGTAGATCTGGCCATTGACCATCATCCCTCCTTCGAGGGCTTTGGCAAAGCCAACATCGTCCGCCCGGAGGCCGCCGCCTGCGGAGAGCTGATTCTGGACATCATCCGGGAGCTGACGCCTGTGACGCCGGAGATCGCCCTGCCGCTGTATGTGGCGATTTCCACGGACACCGGCGGCTTTATCTACTCCAACGTCACCGCCGCCACCCATCGGGCTGCGGCGGAGCTGATGGATACCGGCATTGACTACCGCGGGGTCAATAAGCTGTTTTTCCAGACCAAATCCCGCGTTCGGATGCAGCTGGAAGCCGCCATGCTGGCGGATGCGAAATTCTACGACGGCAGCCGGGTGGCGGTTCTCGCCGTCCCCCGCGCCCTGCTGGAAAAATTCCACGCCACGGAGAGCGATGCCGAGGATCTTTCCGCCCTCGGTCCCCAGATTCAGGGGGTGGACTGCGCCGTGACCATGCGGGAGCTGGGCGATGGCGTTTGGAAATTCTCGCTCCGCACCGGGGAGCGGGTCAACGCCACGGAGGTCTGCCGCCTGCTGGGTGGCGGCGGCCACGCGCGGGCTGCCGGTGCCACCGTGGAACACGTGACGCAGGCGGAAGCCGAGGAAAAAATGCTCTCCGCCATCGCGCAGATCGTCCCGGACTTCAAGAAATGAGGAACATCCATGCCTAACGGAATCGTCATCATCGACAAGCCCTCCGGCTGGACATCCATGGATGTCTGCGCCAAGATCCGGGGAATCCTGAAGGAAAAGCGGGTGGGTCACGGCGGCACGCTGGATCCCATGGCCACCGGCGTCCTGCCGGTGTTTGTGGGACAGGCTACCCGCGCCGTGGAGTTTGCCGAAAACGGCGAAAAGGAATACATCGCCGGTCTGCGGCTGGGCCTTGTCACCAACACGCAGGACACCTCCGGTGAAACGCTGGAGACCCATCCGGTCACGGCAGACCGCAAGGCGCTGGAGGCTCTGCTTCCCCGGTTTACCGGGCCGATCCAGCAGATCCCGCCCATGTACTCCGCCATCAAGATCGGCGGGCAGAAGCTTTACGACCTGGCCCGCAAGGGCAAGGAGGTGGAGCGGAGGCCCCGCAGCATCACCATCTTTGAGCTGGAACTGCTGGAACAGGTAAACGAAACGGATTACCTGCTCCGCTGCCGCTGCTCCAAGGGGACCTATCTCAGAACGCTGTGCCATGACATTGGTCAGGCGTTGGGCTGCGGCGGCGCCATGTTTCGTCTCCGCCGCACCATGGCCGCCGGGTATTCCCTTGCGGAAGCGGTTTCCCTTGACGATGTGCAGGTGCAGGGTGCAGCCCTGCTGCGGCCCGTGGAAACCATGTTTGCAGCCTATCCCATGTATGTGCTCTCTTCCCCCGGCAAGGAAAACCGGGTTCGCAACGGCAATCCCATTACGGTGCCGGAGCTGGCGGACGGCCTGTACCGGGTTCACGGCAGCAGCGGCACGTTTCTCTGTCTTTCCCGTGCCAAAGACGGCACGCTGACTTCTATCAAAAACTTTTTTGGAGCGTAAGTATGTCCAATCAATCAAGAGTCATTGCTCTGGGCTTTTTTGACGGGGTGCATCTGGGCCACGGCGCTCTGCTGCGCCGCGCGGCAGAAGAGGCCAACGCGCGGGGCGTTCGCTCGGCGGTCTTTACCTTCGCCCAGCCTCCCAAGGAGGTGGTCACCGGCGTGCCGGTTCCCCTCATCAACTCCCCGGAGGATCGGGCCTGGCTGGCTAAGAACCTGTACGGCATCGACGATGTGATCATGGTTCCCTTCGACCGCGAAATGATGACCACCTCGTGGGAGGATTTCATCACGGAAATTCTGGTGAAGCGGTATCATGCCGTCCATCTGGTGGCAGGCCACGACCACCGCTTCGGCCATAAGAATCAGGGCAGCCCGGAGCTGCTGAAGGCCAAGTGTACGGAACTGGGGCTGGGATGCGACATCATCCCGGAAGTCACCATCAACGGCATCACTGTCAGCTCCACCTATATCCGCCGGCTGGTAAGTCTCGGACAGGTGGAGCGGGCCATGGAATATCTGGGCCATCCCCATATCCTGACCCAGACCGTCCGCCACGGCCGCCGCATCGGCCACACCATCGGCATCCCCACGGTGAATCTGGTGCCGCCGCCCCATGTGTTGGTGCCGGGGAACGGCGTCTATACCGCCAGAGTGCATCTGGCGGACGGCAGCAGCTATGCCTCCGTCACCAATGTAGGCACCCGGCCTACGGTCAACAATGGCAGCGATCTGACCGTGGAATCCTGGATGCTGGATTTTAACGGGGATCTCTACGGCCAGACCATCCGGGTGGAGTTTTACCAGCATCTCCGGGATGAAATCCGTTTCGATTCACTGGAGGAACTGAAAGCCCAGATTGAGTCCGACGCCCTGAAAGTCCGGGCCTATTTTGCGTCGCACACCTGAATAACAGGAAAAAGGAGAGCCGCCGGCTCTCCTTTTTTCACAGCCTGCCTACATTGCTCCGCAATTTATCCGGCACGATCCTATCCCTTGAAAAATGGTGCAAATTTCAGAAATACGTAGAAATTACCGACTGCATTTTCGCATATCCACTCCTTTTCGAGCCAAACTATGCTTGCGATACCCAAGAACCCACAAATGTAAGATGTTGAAAAGGAGAAATTGTTATGTCCAGTAAGAACACCAATAAGATTAACGTTCCTGAGGCCCGCACCGCGATGGATAAGTTTAAGATGGAAGCTGCCGCCGAGATGGGCGTCAACCTGAAGGAAGGCTACAACGGCGACCTGACCAGCCGCGAGGCCGGCTCCGTGGGCGGCCAGATGGTCAAGAAGATGATCGAGTCTTACGAGAAGAACCTGTAAGCTACTGGTCGGATCAGACTATGTAAGGAAGAGCGGACGGCTGTCCGCTCTTCCTTTTTGAAATCGGGTATGCTATAATATTTTATTACAATTTTCCGCAGGGGTGCGGCGGGTGAAGGAAGGGATCGGCATGGAAAATATCCATCAGGGACACCGGGAGAAAATGCGGCAGCGCTTCCTGAAAAGTGGGCTGGAAAGCTTTGCAGATCATGAGGCGCTGGAGCTGCTGCTGTATTATGCCATTCCCCGACGGGACACCAATCCCATTGCCCACCGGCTGATGGAGCGCTACGGCTCCCTGACGGCGGTTCTCTCGGCTCCGGCGGAGGATCTGAAAAAGGTGGAGGGCATCGGCGAGAGTGCTGCGGTGCTGCTGAAGATCGCCGGGCAGATTGGACGGAAGGCCCGGCTGTCGGACGCGACGCAGAGCCGCGCCATGACGGATGTGGAAACCGTGGGCGCCTACCTGCTGGAACGCTACGCCGGGGAGACCCATGAGGTGATCTATGAGCTTTGTCTGGATCGGAAAGGCAAGCTGCTGGCCTGCAAGCGGCTTCATGACGGCGGAGCCGCTTCCGCCGCGCTGGACATCCGAAAAGTGGTGGAAAACGCGATTCTCACCTCTGCCAGCACGGTGATTCTGGCCCACAATCACCCCAGCGGCATCGCTCTGCCGTCTGATGACGACTGCGCCGCCACGACTCACGCCGCGCAGGCGCTGCAAACCATCGGTGTCGCGCTGGCAGATCATATCATCGTGGCAGATGACGATTTCGTTTCCATGGCCCAGAGCGGATATCTTTCTTAAACGGCCTGCGAACGAATGTTTGATTTTCTGTGCTGAATGTGATAAACTGAACTGCGGAATATTCGGAGGGAAAATGGAGAATAGATCATGCCGAAATTTGAAGTAGTCTCTCCTTACCAGCCCAGTGGCGATCAGCCGGAGGCCATTGCCGCGCTGGCGGAGGGAATTGAAAACGGCCTGAAGGAGCAGGTGCTGCTGGGCGTTACCGGCTCCGGCAAGACCTACACCATGGCCAAAGTCATCGAGAAGGTGCAGCGCCCCACACTGGTGCTGGCCCACAACAAAACGCTGGCAGCCCAGCTGTGCGAGGAGTTCAAGGAGTTCTTCCCCCACAACGCCGTAGAGTATTTTGTCTCCTACTACGATTACTACCAGCCGGAGGCCTACATTCCCCATACGGACACCTACATCGCCAAGGACGCCTCTACCAACGACGAGATCGACCGTCTGCGGCTGTCCGCCACCTGCGCCCTGCTGGAGCGGCGGGATGTCATTGTGGTGTCCTCCGTCTCCTGCATTTACGGCCTGGGCGAGCCGGACGACTTTGCCAAGCTGGTGATCTCCCTGCGGGTGGGGGCGGAATGGGATCGGGACGAGCTGCTGCGCCGTCTGGTGGAAAACCGCTACGAGCGGAACGACGTAGCCTTCGAACGGAATATGTTCCGAGTCCGGGGCGACACGGTGGAGATCTACCCCGCCTACTATAAGGATCACGCCATCCGGGTGGAGTTTTTCGGGGACGAGATCGATCGGATCTCTGACTTTCACCCCCTTACCGGCACGGTGAACCGGGTGCTGAACCATGTGGCCATCTACCCCGCCAGCCACTATGTCACCACCAAGGACAAAATGGACCGGGCCATCGGCCAGATTCGGACGGAGTTGGAGGAGCAGGTCAAATACTTCAATGACAACGAGATGCTGGTGGAGGCCCAGCGCATCCGCCAGCGGACGGAGTACGACATGGAAATGATGCGGGAGCTGGGCTACTGTTCCGGCATCGAAAACTATTCCCGGATCATCTCCGACCGTCCGGCAGGCAGCGCCCCTATGACCCTGCTGGACTTCTTCCCGGACGATTTCCTGCTGTTTGTGGACGAAAGCCATGTGACGCTGCCTCAGGTGCGGGCTATGTACAACGGCGACCACGCCCGGAAGGAATCGCTGGTGCGGTACGGGTTCCGCCTGCCCTGTGCCTTTGACAACCGTCCCCTGAAATTTGAGGAGTTCGAGCAGCGGATCGGGCAGGCAGTGTTTGTCTCCGCCACGCCGGGGCCTTATGAGCGGGAACGGGCAGACAACATCGTTGAGCAGGTGATCCGGCCTACCGGGCTGCTGGACCCCCGCGTGGAAGTCCGCCCTGTGGAGGGGCAGATCGACGATCTGATAGAGGAGATCCGCGCAAGAGCCCAGCGGAATGAGCGGGTGCTGGTCACGACCCTTACCAAAAAAATGGCGGAGGACCTGACAGAGTTCTTCCGGGCCGCCAACATCCGGGTGCGGTATATGCACTCCGATGTGGCCACTATTGAGCGGATGGAGATCATCCGGGATCTGCGGCTGGGTGAATTTGACGTGCTGGTGGGCATCAACCTCCTGCGGGAAGGACTGGATCTGCCGGAGGTATCTCTGGTGGCGGTGCTGGACGCCGACAAGGAGGGCTTCCTCCGCAGCGAGACCTCCCTCATCCAGACCATCGGCCGGGCGGCGAGAAACGCGGAGGGGCTGGTCATTCTCTATGCCGATACCATCACCCCCTCCATGCGGGCGGCGATGGACGAAACGGAGCGCCGCCGGAAGATCCAGGACGCTTACAACAAGGCCCACGGCATCGTGCCGAAAACCATCATCAAGGACGTCCGGGAGATCTTGGAGATTTCCAGGAGCGAGGACAGCAGCCGCAAGGCCAAGGGCAAGCCCAAGAAGCTGACGGACGCGGAACGGGCGGCGGAGATTGCCAAGCTGGAGCAGGAGATGAAGGAAGCCTCCAAGCTGCTGGAATTCGAGTACGCGGCGGTGCTGCGTGACCGGATCATCGAGCTGAAAGGCGGCAAGCAGGGCGTTTCCTGCGGCTTTTAACGAACCTCGCAGAGATGAGAAACGGATCCCTGCAAAACGCCGCAGACCTTGCGCGGAATCCCACCGGCTGGTGCCGGAAACGCTGCCGGAATACGTCCGGCAGGACATTGAAATCCATCCTGACAGAAAGAGCCAAACCATGAAAACGAAAACATATTGTTCCTCCCTTCAAATTCTGGCGGCGGGCATCTGCTGGGGCTGCATCGGCCTGTTTTCCCGGACGCTGCTGAACGCCGGGATCGGCGCGGCCAACGTGGTGGTGCTGCGGAATCTGGGCAGCCTGCTGGTGATGCTGGCGGTATTTGCCGTGAAAGACCGCAGCGTATTCCGCATCCACCCCCGGCATCTGCCGATTTTTTTCGGCACCGGCGTTATCAGCGTGGTGCTGTTTACCCTGTGCTATTTCCGGTGTCAGGAGCTGTGCTCTCTGGCGGTCAGCGCCATTCTGCTCTACATGGCCCCTGCCATGGTGGTCGTTATGAGCGCCGTGGTGTTCCGGGAACGGATCACCGCGAAAAAAATTGCCGCGCTGGTGCTGGCGCTTTTCGGCTGCTTCTTTGTCACCGGGGTGGGGAACGGCGGCCTGAGCATGACGCTGCCGGGCATTCTTTTCGGATTGGGCGCCGCCTTTTTCTATGCGCTGTATTCCATTTTCAGCCGCTTCGGCCTGCGGCATTACGGCTCGTTCACCGTGGTGATGTGGACCTTTGTGTTCGCCGGGCTGGCGTCTTTGCTGCTGTTGGACTGGCCCGCCATGAAGGCGGCCCTGTCTCAGCCGGGAATGTGGTGGATGGCGGCGGGCATTATCCTGCTGTCCACGGTAGCCCCCTATCTGCTCTACACCAGCGGACTGCAGCGCGTGGAGAGCGGAAAAGCCTCGATCCTTGCCAGCGTGGAGCCGGTGACGGCGGCCTTTGTGGGGATTCTGGCCTTTGGAGAACCGGCGAGCCTGCCGGTGTTCGCAGGACTTGCCTGTATTCTGGCCTGTGTGCTGATTCTGCGGTGAAAGGATGGATTGTGATGCAGAAAACAAAAACAAGAGGCTGTCTGAACAGCCTGACGCTGAAGCTGCTGGCCATGGCCCTGATGCTCTGCGACCACCTGTGGGCCACGGTGCTGCCCGGCTGGATGTGGCTGACGGACATTGGCCGGATCGCCTTCCCAATCTTTGCATTTCAGGTGGCGGAGGGATTTCAGCGCACCCATAATCGGAAAGACTATCTGAAGCGGATGTTCCTGTTCGCACTGATCTCCGAGATTCCCTTCAACTACCTGTACTACTCCTCGCCGGTTTTTCCCTTCCACCAGAACGTGATGTTCACCTTCTTCATTGCCCTTCTGCTGATGCTGGGACTGGAAAAGCTCCGCGGCAAGGGAACCGGTGTGTACATCATCGCCGCCGCGCTGAGCCTGCCGGTGGGGTATTTTCTGGGAACCGTCACCATGGTGGATTACTACGGCAGCGGCGTGGTCACGGTGCTGATCTTCTACCTCTGCCGCCAGATCCCCTACGGCTGGATCGGCGAGGTGGCGGGACTGGCCTTCCTGAACTGCAAACTGCTGGGGGGCATGACCATCCCCCTGACGCTGGGGAGC
>ENA-ORCM01002481-ORCM01002481.1-human-gut-metagenome-genome-assembly--contig:-NODE-2481-length-13277-cov-5.008485_pt1 | contig 13277 bp, 9 predicted proteins | sample MGYA00242906_ERZ507928 | MGnify/ENA primary metagenome ERZ507928 (study PRJEB26167, sample SAMN06115497) | human gut metagenome | host: Homo sapiens | place: China:Shanxi | collected 2015-05-07...
ACGCACAGGCACAGCTCATCGAGGGCCTGCCCGTGGATGACCCCGCCGCTTACGCCGAGGCCGTCTGCAGCCTGATGAAGTAAGGGGTTCTCCCTTTCATGATTTCCCGGGAAACGATACTGCTCCCTTGTAGCGTTTTCCTGTTCTTTCTTACACATACTCCCAACAAAAGATTTCCCCTTAACAAAAGGGCCGCGCTCCGCTATAATAGAGTGGAACGCGGCCTTTTTCTTTGCCCGTAGGAGGTTCTTATATGCCGAAGAAGCATTATTTTGCGCAGATCCCCACCATTGCCATTTTCATTGCCTTTGCCATTTCCGGGCCGCTGGGGCTGCTGCTGTTTATCCTGAAACACATCGACAAGGATTCGCTCAAAAAAGAGCAGGCAAACGCCGCCTATGCCAGTGATTTCCGTGCCTCCGATACCCGGCCTGGCGCACAGGCACAGCCTGCGGCAGAATCTCCGCTGAGCCACGACCTCCCGACGGCAGAGCAGAAAAAAGCCAAAGAGCGCCAGAAATCCATGACCACCCTGTGTGCTGTCGTGGGCGCAGTCTTTTTGCTGGCAGGCGTGAACGGGATGTTTATCAAGGGGCCGGGCGGCATGGCAGAGATGTTCCGGTATCTGGCCCAGATGCTGGGCGGCGGCGGCGCTCTGTGGCTGAGCACCCGGATGAGCCGCACCCGGAAGCTGGAACGTCAGCTGGACAAGATCGTGGCCGACCGGGACAACATCCCGCTGGAAGAGCTCTTTGCTGCGGCAGGCGTTGATGCCGCCAAGGGCCGCGCCGCCGTGGAAAGTGCCATTGAGCACGGGTACTTCGGGGCGGATGCCTACATCGACAACCGCACGGGCACCCTCGTGGTGCGGGGGCCTGCGCCTCAACCGCCCACTCCCCCGCAGCCGGAACCCACTCCCGAACCGCAGGACCCTTACACCGACCTGCTGCGCCAGCTGCGGCAGGCCAACGATGCGATCCCGGACCCGGTGATGACGGCCAAGATCTCCCGGCTGGAGACCCTCAGTGCCCGCATCTTTGCGCTGGCCAAGCAGGACCCCGGCAAAAAGGCCCAGCTGCAGAAGTTCATGGATTATTATCTGCCAACCGCCCTCAAACTTTTGAACACCTACGCTGAGCTTTCCCGGCAGGATGTGGCAGGAAGCAATATCTCCGACGCCCGGCAGTCCATCGAGCGTTCCATGGACCTGCTGGTGACCGCCTTTGAAAACCAGCTGGACAAGCTGTTTGCCTCCGACGCGCTGGATGTCTCCACCGACATTGCCGCGTTGGAGGGGATGCTCAACCTCGATGGTTTGACCACGCCGGATTTTCACACCAACGCATAAAAATGCAATCCTCCATATCGGCAGGCAGGGCCGCATTCCCGCCACAAAGAACGGTTCTTTGTGGTTTGTGGCCAATGTTTTTCCGGTATGGAGGATTTTTTCGGCTCTGTTGTTGGATTTTTTGCACAAAATTCTGTGCGGATTTTCTGGCAACTTTGCATTGAAATGCAACAATAACGCATGGTCTTTTACAGGCAGATTCTTTATTATAAGGGTAGAGCATTTTCCGCAGCCTGCCCTGTGGGCTGCGGCCGCAATTTGCACCATTTGTTCAGAGGAGGAACACGCAATGATGAAGCCTATTTCCGTTTGGAAGCAGGAGCTGTCCGGTGGGGCTCACGCTGCCCGGCTGGCAGCGCTCTACTGCTGCGCTCCCGAGCAGACCCCCGCACAGGCCGCCCGGTACGAGGCCGTTCTGGACGGGCTGGAAGCAACGTTTGGCCCCCATGCTGAGGCAGGGCTGTACAGCGCCCCCGGCCGTACCGAGATCGGCGGCAACCACACCGACCACCAGCATGGCCGGGTGCTGGCGGGCAGCGTCAACATTGATATGATCGCCGCCGCAGGCCCCAACACGCTGGGCCAGCTCCGTGTCCAGAGCGAGGGCTATGACCTGTGCGTCATCGACCTGAATGATCTGGCCGCCCGCAAGGAAGAGGAGAACACCAGTGCCGCCATCCTGCGCGGTGAATGCGAGGCGTTCCGCCAGCGGGGGGCCAAGCTCTCCGGCCTGGACGTCTACATCTCTTCCAACGTGCCCAAGGGCAGCGGCGTTTCGTCCTCTGCCGCCTTTGAGGTGCTGATCGGTGTCATCCTCAACGATCTGTTCCTGGCCGAGAAAGTCTCCCCCATCGCCATTGCGCAGATCGGCCAGTGGGCAGAGAATGTCTACTTTGGCAAGCCCTGCGGCCTGATGGACCAGATGGCTTCCAGCGTGGGCAACATCATCACCATTGATTTTGCCGACCCCGCCAAGCCCATCGTGGAGCCTGTGCCCGTGGACTTCTCTCAGGCGGGCCTCGCCCTCTGCATCCTGGATTCCGGTGCCGACCACGCCGACCTGACCGACGAATATGCCGCCATCCCCAATGAGTGCCGCGCCGTGGCCGCTGTCTGCGGCGGCGAGGTGCTGCGGGATGTTCCCTTTGAGACGTTTATCGCAAAGCTGCCGGAGTGCCGTAAACAGTGCGGCGACCGGGCTGTCCTCCGCGCGTTCCATATCTATGCGGACAATGACCGGGTGGCAAAACAGGTCGCTGCCCTGCGGGAGGGCGATTTTACCACATTCCTCAATCTGGTGGGCGAATCCGGCCAGAGCAGCTGGGAGTACCTGCAGAACGTTATCCCCGCCGGTTACAAGGAGCACCAGGAGGTGGCCGTGACCATTGCGGCGGCCAAACATTTCCTGGGCGGCAAGGGCGCTGTCCGCGTCCACGGCGGCGGCTTTGCCGGCACCGTACAGGCCTTTGTGCCCGTGGAGCTTCTGGCGGGGTTCAAAGCCAACATGGAGGCCATTTTGGGTGAGGGCCGCTGCCATGTCCTCTCCATCCGCCCGGAGGGAGGCGCAGTCCTGTGAGCGATATCTCTACTGCCATCCAGCAGCTCGTCAACTACGGCCTGGACACCGGCCTTATTCTGCCGGACGATGAAATTTACATCCGCAACCAGCTGCTCATGACCATGCAGCTGGACAGCTTCACCGCGCCTGAGGGCGAAGTGTGCTACACCGACCTGGAATCCATCCTGAAAACACTGCTGGACGACGCCGTCGCCCGCGGTGTCTGCGCGGACAACTCCACGGCCCGCGACCTGTTTGACACCAAACTCATGGGTGTGCTCACCCCCCGGCCCAGCATCGTCCGCGCCAACTTTGAGGAGCGGTACGAAAATGAGGGCCCGCAGGCCGCCACCGACTGGTTCTACCAGTTCAGCCAGGATACGGACTACATCCGCCGCTACCGCATCAAGCGGGACCTCAAGTGGGTGACCAAGACCCCCTACGGCGATCTGGATATCACCATCAATCTCTCCAAGCCCGAAAAAGACCCCAAGGCCATTGCAGCAGCCAAGCTGGCCCCCCAGAGCGCCTACCCCAAGTGCCAGCTCTGCGTGGAGAACGAGGGCTATGCGGGCCGGATGAACCACCCCGCCCGCGAGAATCACCGCATCATCCCGCTGACCATCAACGACAGTGCGTGGAATCTGCAATACAGCCCTTATGTCTATTACAATGAGCACTGCATCGTCTTCAACAACAACCACACCCCCATGAAGATCGAGCGGGCCACGTTCCGCAAGCTGCTGGACTTTGTGGCCCTCTTCCCTCACTATTTCGTGGGCAGCAACGCCGATCTGCCCATTGTGGGTGGCAGCATCCTGAGCCACGACCATTTCCAGGGCGGCCATTATGAATTCGCCATGGCCAAAGCCCCCATCGAGAAACCCTGGGTCTTCCCCGGCTTTGAGGATGTGGAAGCGGGCATCGTCCACTGGCCCATGAGCTGCATCCGCCTCACCTGCGCCGATGATACCCGGCTGGTGGAGCTGGCAGATAAAATTCTGACAGCATGGCGCGGCTACACGGACGAACAGTGCTTCGTCTACGCCGAGACTGACGGCGAACCCCACAACACCATCACCCCCATTGCCCGGATGCGGGGCGGCAAGTTCCAGCTCGATTTGGTGCTGCGCAACAACATCACCACCCCGGAGCATCCGCTGGGTGTTTACCACCCCCACGCCAAGCTCCACCACATCAAAAAAGAGAACATCGGCCTGATCGAGGTCATGGGTCTGGCCGTGCTGCCCAGCCGCCTGAAGCAGGAGCTGTTCGACCTTGCTGATGTGCTGATGGCACACCTGCCCACCGCAGAGTACCCCGAAGCCCTGCAAAAGCACGCTGCGTGGGCAGAGGAGATCCTTGCAAAGCACCCGGAGTTGAACGCCGACAATGTGCACCTGATTTTGCAGGACGAGGTAGGCCATGTGTTCGCACAGGTGCTGACGGATGCCGGTGTCTACAAGCTGGACGAGGCAGGCCGTGCAGGCTTTGTGCGCTTCCTGGAGAGTGTGTAAGATGATCCTGGAAGTCTGTGTTGACAGCACGGCCAGCGCCCTTGCAGCCAAACGCGGCGGGGCCGACCGGCTGGAACTCTGTGCCGACCTCATTGTGGGCGGCACCACCCCCAGCCTTGCGCTGGTGCGGCAGGTCAAGGCCGAAACCGGCCTCCCCGTGCGGGCACTGCTCCGCCCCCGTTTTGGCGATTTCTGTTACGACCGCTATGAGCTGGCCCAGATGGAGCAGCTGGCCGCGGAGCTGGTTGCCGCCGGGGCCGACGGCATCGTGACCGGTGCCCTGACACCGGAGGGAGATTTGGATACAGCGGCGCTGCGGCCCATCTATGCCGCTGCCCGCCGTGCCGCGCGGGAGGCCGGACGCCCGGCAGCTTGCACGCTGCACCGCGCCTTTGATGTCTGCCGGGACCCGTTTGCGGCGCTGGAAGCCGCCAAAGAGCTGCAGCTTGCCACCATCCTGACCAGTGGGCAGGCCGCCAGTGCCCCGCAGGGAGCGTCCCTGCTCCACCAGCTGGTGCAGGCCGCCGGGAATGACATTGAGATCCTGGTGGGTGCTGGCGTCGGCCCCGCCAACCTCCCGGACCTTGCCGCCCAGACGGGTGCCAGGGCGTTCCACCTCTCGGGCAAAAAAGTCCTTGACAGCCGGATGATATTCCGCCGCGAGGGCGTGCCCATGGGCCTGCCCGGCTTCTCCGAGTTTGACATCTGGCAGACCGACGAAGCCACTATCCGGAAAGTACGAACGATTTTGGATACGATTGCATAAGAAAAGAAGCTCTCCGCGCAGGAGAGCTTCTTTTTGTGTAGATCCGTATAATAATCTCAGACTTTCCGTCGAAGCAGGCTCATGGGAGGCAGCTGCGGGGTGGGGATGGTGTATTTTTCCATCGCGTGCGGGGTGGACTCCATGGCCTCCCCGGCCTCGTTTTTGATCCACTCCGGGGTCAGCGGAATGCTCCGGCCATCCGGGCAGAGGGCTTCCAGCGTATCTCCCAGGCTCCACTTGCCCCGCTGTTGGCAGCTGGCAATGCCATTCTCCCAGCCGTCCACCGTGCCCACAAACTCCCACTCGCGGATGTAGGTGGCGCTGTCGGTGGCCTGACGGGCCTGCTCCCGGCCAAAGTAGAAGCCGGGCGAATAGTGGCGGTGGCTGGTGCGGGTCAGCTCCTCCAGCACCTGCTCCGGCAGAGCGAAATCATCGTTGAGCGGGTCGGCAAGGTACTGGTCCAGCGCCTTGCGGTAAGCAGCGGTCACGCTGGCCACATAGTAGAACGTCTTGGCGCGGCCTTCGATCTTCAGGCTGTCCACACCCGCCTTGCAGATAAGGTCCAGGAACGGGGCGGTGCACAGATCATTGGCGTTGAGGATGTAGCTGCCATTCTCGTTCTCGCCGATCTCATACAGCTGACCGGGGCGGGTCTCCTCGCTGAGATAGTACTTCCAGCGGCAGGGCTGGGCACACTGGCCCCGGTTGGCGTCACGGCCTGCCATGTAATTAGAGAGCAGGCACCGGCCCGAGACGCTCATGCACATGGCACCATGGACAAAGGCCTCAATTTCCAGTTCCGGCGGGGTCTTGTCCCGCAGGGTAGCAATGTCCTGCAGGGTCATCTCCCGGGCCAGCACCACCCGCTTGGCACCCATGTTGTAGGCAGCGCGGGCAGCAGCCCAGTTGGTGATGCCCGTCTGGGTGGACATGTGGACATCAATGTCCGGGGCAAAGTGCTTGCAGGCGTCCAGCACACCCAGGTCAGCCACAATAAAGGCATCCACGCCCGCCTCCGCGGCGGACTTGATGGCCTCGGGCAGGCGGTCGGCCTCCTCATTGGTGGGCAGGGTGTTCATGGTCAGGTAGACCTTGCGGCCGCGGGCGTGGGCATAGATGACGCCCTCCGCCAGCTGCTCCGGCGTAAAGTTGGCCGGAGCCGAGCGCATTCCAAATTCAGGCAGGCTGCAATACACAGCGTCCGCGCCGTAGTTGATGGCGTACCGCAGGCGCTCCAAATCGCCCGCCGGGGCCAGCAGTTCCGGGATCTGCAACATAACGTTATCCTCTCTTTTTATCGTTCTGATTCACACAATAAGCTCCCCTTGCCGGGGAGCTTATTACATTTACTTCAGGCTTTTATTCACGCTGTCGGCCTCGGCGCAGTTTTTCTGGTGGTCCGCGTAGGTCTTGGCGTAGTAATAATGACCGCTCTGGTCTGTCACAAAGAAATAGCAGTCCTTGACTTCCGGGTCACACTGAGGGTCCAGCGCCGCCCGGATGGCCGCAAGGCCGGGGTTGGAGATGGGGCCCGCCGGGAGGCCGGTGCAGTTGTAGGTGTCGTAGGCGTCCCGGATATTGGCCGGGATGCTGTCCCACCCGCCGTAATAGGGGGCCACCCAGTTCCACAGATAGTTGTTGTCGGCATCGCTCTGGACATGGCTGGAGGCGTTGCTCTGCAGCTTGGGGTAGGGCGAACCCTCCGCCAGCCGGTTGCGGAACACCTGGGCCACATTATCGTCCTGGTCGTTGCCCGCTTCCTCCTGCACGAACGATGCCAGCGTGATCAGCTCCGGCAGGGTCATCCCCTGCTCGTCCAGCTGCTTGTACATGGCGTCGGTGATCTGCTTGTCAAAGTGGGCGTAGAATGTGGCCACATAATTGTGGACGGTATCGTCTTTCAGAAACTCGTAGGTATCCGGGAAGAGATAGCCCTCGCACTTCAAAAAGCGGTCCGGGGCGTCCTTGTCGTCCGGGACATACTGCCAGAACTTATATTCACTGAAATCGCCGGTGTTGGCCTCTTTCAGGAATTCCTCAGCCGTGCAGAGGCCGGCATCCTCCATCTTCCGGGCCATGGCGATGGCAGTGGTACCCTCGGGGAACGTCAGGCGGACGCTCTCGGCCTTGGCATACTCCGACAACACCTCGATCAGGTCGTCATAGGAGCTGCCGGGCGCAAGCGTAAACTCGCCGTACTGCAATTTTGCGGCAGCTCCCTGTTTGCCCACATACCAGCGGAACAGGCGCGGGAATTTGATCACCCCCGCCTCTTTCAGCGCGTTGGCAATGGTGCCCACGCCGCTGCCCTGCTGGATGCTCACGGTGACTTCCTCGCCCGGCGTGCCGCCGTCGATCTCCCGCTTTGCCATCCAGACACCGCCGCCCGCGACCACGAGCAGCAGTACCAGCAGCGCCAGAACTATTTTCAGTGCCCCGCCCTTTTTGCGGGGAGCACTGTGGGAATTTTTGTGTGCCATACCCACTCCTTTAACCGTTTTCCAGCATCAGCCGCATGTAGCTCTCGCTCACATCAAAGGGTTCGCCCTCAAAGCGGATCATGCCATAGTCCTGCCGGGTGCCCTCGCCCAGGAACAGGTTCTGGGCAGCACCCACCGTGATAACAGCTTTTTCCACGATGACCTCTTTCTCCCGGGCCGCTTCCATCAGTTTCTCGGCAGAACGGTCATCCTCGGCCATCAGCTCCACAAAATAGAGGGTATCCTCCTTGCGGAAATAGATGCCGTAGCCCTGCTCGCTGGACACGATGGTGGCACCGCGGGAGTACAGGTCTCCCAGCACCACGGCCATCTTCTCCGGCGTCAGCATGACCGTATCCGGCCAGAAGCGCTCCCGCAGCTCGCAGAGCTTTTTGGCGGTCACCGAGTCAAACTCAGCCTGGCTCCACAGGTTGCTCTCCACTTCCCGGGGCAGGCAGCGGAGGGCAAAAGCTTTCTGGAACCCCTTATCCTGCAGCAGCGCTGCCCGCTCCGAGCTGGTGGGCGCGGCCACCGTAAAGCCCGCGCCCCGCAGCTTCTGCTGGGCGCAGAGAGTATCCACCAAACCCGCCAAAATCAGGTTGCCCTGCCCGCACAGGCCAAACAGGTAATTGCCCGGGCGGCCCTGCAGCGTGACCGGCACCGCCAATGCCACAGCCTCGATCTGGCCGTTTTCTTCGGCCACGTAAACATTCTGTTCCCCGGCAAAACGGTCCATGGCGGTGTTGATAAACTCCGCCGTATCCCCCCGCTCTTTCTGCCAGAGTGCCACCACCGCCGCGCGATCCGACGGCTGCATCAAACGATACATGAATAGGATGCCTCCTTTATTCTCAAATAACCCGCTGGGCCAATTTCCGCACTTCGCTCTGGATGTCCTCGATGCTCCGCATGGCATCGCCCTGGGTGCAGTGGACAGTCTCCCAGCCCAGATGGGCCGCACAGAATTCCGCCGCGTTCCGGCTCCGGGCCAGGTACTCCACGTCTTTTTCGTGGACGTCTTTTTTGCTCTCGTCGCCATGGTAGCGGCCCGTCATCAGCTTCTGGCTCACGGCGGGGTCTACCTGCAGGTAGATGACTTCATCCGGGGCAGGCAGTCCCAGCAGCCGGAACTCATAATCAAACAGCCACTGCAAAAAGCTCTCCCACTGCTCCGGCGGGAGCTTGGAGCACTGGTGTACTGCATTCGATGTGGTGTAGCGGTCCGCAATGATGACGCCGCCCGCCTCGTAAAAGCTGCCCCAGCTGGTTTTGTAACTGGCGTAGCGGTCTACTGCATAGAAGCTTGACGCCGCGTAGGCGTTCACATCATCGGGCTTGTCCCCAAACTGTCCGGCCAGATACATTTTGACCAGGGCGCTGGAATCGCTGGCATAATCCGGGAATGTGATCTCCTGGACATTTTTGCCTGCTTCTTTCAGGTGTTGGGCCAGCAGTTTGGCCTGAGTCGCCTTGCCGCTGCCGTCCAGCCCTTCCAGCACGATGAGGGTGCCTTTTTTTGCATCAGCCATTCCGCGGTTCCCCTTTCAGCGCGGCATACCGGGCACGGACTTCCGCCGTGCGGCCACAGCACATTTTTCCCTCCGGGCAGGGGCCGGAAACGCAGGCCGGGCCCGCCTTGGCAAAGAGGTGGGGTGCCACCGGGTAGACCAGCCGGAGCATCTCTTCGGCCAGTGCCCGGATCTCCCACTGGGCACGGCTGCAACACCGCAGGTGGAAGAAGTTCTGCAAGCTGCGGGCGTTCATCGTCACTACCATTTTCGTCTCGCAGGCGTTGGGCAGCACAAAGCGCGCGTCCTCGTTGGCCTGCTTGGAGGCCTTAGCGCGGGCCTGCTTCTCAGGCATTCCCTCGGCCATGAGACGGGCGGTGTGGCCGTCCTCCAGCTTCTGCACGAGATCAAGATACCGCTGGGCGTCCTCGTTCATACTCTCGATGAACGCTGCCTTTGCCTCGGGGATGGCCTCGATCTCGGGCGGGATGACATAGCGGAAATCGTCCAGCCGGACATACCGCTGGCTCTGGACGCTGAACGACGCAATGCGGTGCCGGGTGATCTGTGCCAGCAGGGTGCGGCTGACTCCCTCAATGCCAAAGGTAAAGCTGGCGTGCTCAATGGGGCTTGCGTGGCCCAGGTCACTGAGCATGGTCAGGAAGCGGGCGGTCTTTTCCTCGTCCAGCCCGTCCAGCAGGTCGGTGATATGAGCATCGGAGTAGCAGAGCTTGGCCGCTGCGGCCACCACCTTTTCCGGCTCCGGGGTGTGGGCGATCAATCGAACGGTCATCATACTCTCATTCCTCCGTAATTTTGGTCAGCGGCGCAAAGTTTGCCATGGTCTTCTTGACGCCGACTTTTTCAAAACGAATCTCCACGATCTGGTCCCCGGCAGCAGGCTTGACCGCCACCACCGTGCCTCGCCCGAAGACTTTGTGCTCCACCACATCGCCGGGCTCGTAGTGTTTCGTCGTGTTTGCGTTTGTTTTTGCAGCAGGCATTCCTGTAAAGTTGATTTGCTTTGCAGGCGTTTCAGGTGTTGCCGGGCGGCTGTAGCCGCTGCCAAAGCCGCCAGAACCGCCCACGCTGCCGCTGCGGGAGCCATAACTGCTGCCGTAACCGCTTGAAGAACTCCCCCGCCCGGTGTAACCGGAACCGAAGCCCCGGCTCTCCCCGGCGTTGTACTCCCGGTTCAGGTAGCCGGAACGGTTTCCATAGCCTGTACTGCCACCGTAGCTGCCGTAAGAAGACGAACCGCGGCCCCAGCCCGAAGCCCCGGAATAACCGGAGGCACCGCCGGGCACCGTGTCGCTGTAGTTGCTGCCCCAGCCGCCCAGACGGCTGCGCTGTTCCAGCACCGGGCTGCGGGTCTCTTCCAGATACTCCGGCTCGATCTCCCGCAAAAAGCGGCTGGGCTCATTGCGCTGGGTGCGGCCATACAGCATCCGGGTGACGCTGTTGGAGATGTACAGCTCTTTCTTGGCACGGGTGATGCCGACGTAGGCCAGGCGGCGCTCCTCTTCCAGATCAGCCTCCGAGTATTTGCTCATCTCACTGGGGAAGACCCCCTCTTCCATGCCGATCAGGAATACATACGGAAACTCCAGGCCCTTGGCCGAGTGGATGGTCATCAGCACCACCTGGTCGGCACTCTCGTTGTAGTTGTCAATGTCGCTGATGAGGGCGATATCTTCCAGATAGCCCTCCAGCGAGGCCTCCTCGCCCTGCTGGTCACAGTAGTTTTTCACGTTGTTGACCAGCTGGCCCAGGTTCTGCAGGCGATCTGCCGCGTCCTCGTGGCCCTTGGCGGCATCGGCTTCCAGCATAGCCTTGTAGCCGGTGATCTCAATCACGTCGCTGGCAAACTCGTCCAGCGTCTTATTCTCCAGCGAGTCCTGTAACCGCTCATAGATCTGATAGAACTTATACAGCGGTGCAATGGCCCGGCTGAGCTTCGCGTACTGGTCCGCATGGCGGATGATCTCCAACATGCTCACGCCCTCCTGCCCGGCCAGGTCAGCGATGACGTCAATGGTGGTCGCACCAATTTTACGGGCAGGCTCGTTGATAATGCGGCGGAGACGCACATCATCCCGAGGATTGGCCACAATGGACATGTAGGAGTGGATGTCCTTGACCTCTTTGCGGTCGTTGAACCGCTGGCCTCCCACGATCTTGTGTGGGATACCCGCGCGGGTGAAGTAGCTTTCCAGCGGGGCCGACTGGGCGTTCATCCGGTAGAGCACGGCGTGGTCGGCCAGATGGCCGCCCTCCCGCAGGTGCTGGCCGATGATGTCCGCGATGTGGCTGGCCTCGTCCTGCTCGTTCTCTGCCGTGTAGACCTGCACTTTGTCGCCCTCGCCGTTTTGGGTCCAAAGGGTCTTACCCTTGCGCTCCGTGTTGTGCTGGATGACGCAGTTGGCGGCGTTGAGGATGTTGGAAGTGGAGCGGTAATTCTGCTCCAGCCGGATGGTCTTGGTGCCCGGGTAAACGCGCTCAAAGTTGAGGATGTTCTCAATGGTAGCCCCCCGGAAACGGTAAATGCTCTGGTCATCGTCGCCGACAACGCAGATGTTCTTCTCCGGGCCGGTGAGCAGGCTGACAAGGCGGAACTGTGCCACGCTGGTGTCCTGATACTCGTCCACCAGCAGGTAACGGTATTTGCTCTGGTAGAAGTCCCGCGCCTCTTTGTGCTCGGTCAGCAGCTGGACGGTCTGATAGATCAGATCGTCAAAGTCGAACGCGCCGGCCTCTTTCAGCTTCTTTTCATAGGCGGCATAAACACGGGCCGCCAGAGCGCCTTTGGTGTCCTTTGCCGGGGTCTGCAGTGCTTCGGCCGGGCTGACGAGCTGGTCTTTCCAGCGGCTCATCTGGTTGATGGCGCTCTTGACCGGGAAGAACTTATCGTCCACGCTCAGCTCTTTGTACACAGTCTTCATCACCCGCTGGGAGTCGTCCGTGTCGTAAATGGTAAAACTGCGGGGATAGCCGATCTCCTCGGCCCAGCGGCGGAGGATGCGGACACAGGCGGAGTGGAACGTGGAGGCAAACACCTCATCGCCCTCTTCCCCGCCCAGCATATTGCGCAGGCGCTCTTTCAGCTCGCCTGCCGCCTTGTTGGTAAAGGTAATGGCCATCACGTTCCAGCTGCGGACCGCGTCCTTGCGGAGCATCCCGTCCAGCCAGACGGGGGCATCCGTGCCCGTCATAAGGGCGGTGCGCAGGGCTTTTACATCATCCTCCGTTACCTCACGGGGCGTCCAGCTGGAGCCGTGGGCCGAGCCAAACCGGATGAGGCTTGCAATGCGGTTGACCAGCACTGTGGTCTTGCCGCTGCCTGCGCCTGCCAGGATCAGCAGCGGGCCGCTGGTGGTAAACACCGCCGCGCGCTGCATCTCGTTCAGGCGGCCAAACTGCTTTTCAATGTAGGTATCGCGCAGTTTACAAAATTCCTGTTGAAGATTGGTTGCCATGGTTTCACCTGTTCATTTCATCAGAATCATACAAGATATAGTATAACACAAAAGTGCCTGGTTTGACAGTGCTTTGGGCACAAAAAACGCCCACCCACAGCGCTGCCATGGGTAGGCGGAAAATATTTTTTCAGGAAGCTCTTAGCCGAAGATGTTGATGAGGATACCAGCAGCAACGGCAGAGCCGATCACGCCGGCCACGTTGGGGCCCATGGCGTGCATCAACAGGAAGTTGGAGGGGTTCTCGCTCTGGCCCACTTTCTGAGAAACGCGGGCAGCCATAGGCACGGCGGAAACGCCTGCGGAACCGATCAGCGGGTTGACCTGGCCGCCGGTGAGGGCGTACATCACCTTGCCGCACAGGACACCTGCAGCGGTACCAAACGAGAAAGCGATCAGGCCCAGCACGATGATGAACAGGGTGCGGGAGTTGAGGAACGTGTTGGCGGAGGTTGTGCAGCCGACAGACAGTGCCAGGAAGATGGTGATAATGTTCATCAGCTCATTACCAGCGGTCTTCTGGATACGATCGACAACGCCGCACTCTTTCATCAGGTTGCCCAGCATCAGCATACCGACCAGAACGGCGGCATCCGGCACGATGAGGGAGACGATGATGGTGAC